>Ga0315294_10010255_pt1 | contig 10281 bp, 9 predicted proteins | sample YL17G13_40_MG_FD_203626 | JGI IMG/M metagenome (GOLD analysis project Ga0315294, IMG submission 203626) | Sediment microbial communities from Yellowstone Lake, YNP, Wyoming, USA - YL17G13_40 | ecosystem: Environmental > Aquatic > Freshwater > Lake > Sediment | place: USA: Wyoming | collected...
CGAAATTTTCCAGGGAAAAATAAAAAGGATTCTAAACTTTGGCGCTTTTGCCGAAATTTTGCCAGGCCAGGAAGGGTTAATTCACATCTCCCAGCTTGCCCCATGGAGAGTTGAAAAAGTTGAAGACATAGTAAAAATTGGCGATATTGTCCCGGTTAAAGTGATCTCGATTGACGAACAAGGCAGGATAAACCTTTCTTTAAAGGAGGCCCAACCTGAAGCCTACGGAAAACAAAATCGCATAAAAGATAAAGTTAAAAAAATTTTTAAATAAAAAATAGGTTTTTCTATAAAACATGGTGGAGGAAACTATAGCCAGAAAAAAATTCTTGAAAAGGGAAGGTATTAGGACAATGGAAAAGGATATAAACAGATTGAAAGAAGAAGAGGCCCAAAAAGAAAGGGCAAGAATTACCGTATTGAAAACGGAAAAAGACAAGGAAAGGATTGATAAAAAATCCATAGAGGAAGAACAAGGAAAAAGGATAGAAGAAGAAAAGAGAAAAGCAGAAGAGATAAAAAAGGCCAGAATTGAGTCAGGAAGAAAAAGATTATACGAAGAAAGAATAAAAATATCGGAATTAAAAAGATTAGGGGAAGAAAAAAAGGCTGAGGAAGCAAGAATTAGACTAGAAAAAGAAGAGGCAAAACTGGAAGAAGAAATCAGTCCTGAAGAGATGGGGATTAATGAGGAGGAACAAAAGCTAAGGGAAGAGAAAAATTCAATTGATAAAGAATTTATTTCGCTATCAAAACAAAAGGAACCTTTAATTGATGAAAAAAATCAGAAGTTAGCGAAGATCAACCAGCTTCAGAAAGAACTTGAACCAATAAAGACAGAGGAAAAAGAAATAGAACTTAAAAAGAAGGAGGTGGAGAATAGGGAAAAAGGAGCTATGTCCCTTGAAGAAAAAGTCGCAGTCGAAAGAGAAAGATGGGAAGTAGAAGAAAAAAGAAAAAAAACAGAGGCCAGAAGGTGGAAAATTGAAGAATTCATAGAAAAAATAGAGGAAGAAATCAAGGTTATTAATTCGAAAAATCAGCAGATTATAGATAAGGAAACAGAGTTAAAAAGAAGAAGGGACGATATTGCAAAAAGAGAAAAAGAAATTGAATTAGAGAAAGAACGGGCTGTTTTGGAAGAGGAACTCTCTCTTTTATTAAAACAATCAGGACCATTAAAAATAAAATTAGATGAGGCTGAAAAAAAACGAATTGAATCGGAAAACGCTTTGGGCGGAATTCTATTAAGAGAACAAGAAATTGAAGAAAAAATATCTAATATCGAGAAAAGAGAAGAGCTGGCCAAGACCGGATCAGATAAAAGATTTATTGAAAAAGAAAGGTGGGGGAAAGAGAAAGAAAGAAAAGAAATTGAAACGAAGAAATGGTTCTGGGAAACCGAAAAGGGAAAAATAAGAGAACTGGTAAGAAAAATTAACTTTGAATATCAAGAATTATCAAAACAAGAAAGGTCAACCAAAAGGAAAATCGCAGAAATAGATCAATCCTTAGAAAAATCCCCTAGCGCAGCAAAAAGAATACAAATATCAGTGGAAACAAAAGAGAAAGAAATGGCAATGGCCGAAGAGGAAAGAAAAAAAGTGGCTGAGACGAGGAAAGAAGAGGTGCTGAAAAAAGTTTGGACAGAGAGAGAAAAACTAAGAAATAAGGGTTTTGGAGCAGAAAAACTTAGTCCTGAAGAAGAAGAAAGGAAAAGGTTTCTGCGAAGAATTGGAGCCGGAGAAATAAAAGAAGGGGCTCCTGTCCCCTATCAACAAATACCGGTGGAAGAATCTTTTGGCCCTAGACCCATACCCAAAAAAACTTCTTCTTTTAAAAAATTCTTAATAAGATTTTTTATAGTTTTAATATTGGTTGGTCCAATTTTTTTCCTTATCTGGTATTTTTACCTAAGGGAGAGACTTTAATTAATGTTTATGAATAGAGTATCAAAAAAAACTTTACAAAGAATACGAAAAAAGTTAGAAGAAGATAGGGTTTTATTAGAAAAAGAGTTAAAAAATTTTTCTAGAGAAAATAGTAAATTAAAGGGGGACTGGAATACTCTTTTTCCATATTTTGATGGAGAAATTGGAAGCGCTCGGTTAGAAAAAGCGGCTGATGAAGTTGAAGAGTACGAAGCGAAACTCCCTGTAGAATATGCCTTAGAATCACGTTTAAAAAATATTAATCTTTCTCTAAAGAAAATAGAAAAAGGGAAGTATGGAATCTGTGAAAAATGCAAAAAACCTATTAATATGCAAAGAATTCTGATTTGTCCTGAAGCAAGATTTTGTATAGATTGCCAAAAAAGATAATTTTTACCCCATTAGAAGTTTCGTTTCAAGACTATTATCAAAATCATTTGAGCATAAAATTTCTAACGGGGTTTACTAAGATAATTTATTTAAATATACGATAAAATGTCAGGTCATAGCCATTGGGCAGGAATAAAACACGATAAGGGAATAGCTGATGCAAAAAGGGGCATGGCTTTTTCGAAATTGGCCAGAATGATTTCTATTGCTGCTAAAAAAGGAAAGGATCCTTCAACAAACTCGGTATTAAGAGTAGCTATAGAAAAAGCACGGGAGATAAACATGCCGACTGATAATATTGAAAGAGCAATAAAACGCGGCACAGGAGAATTAGAAGGCACAAAATTAGAAGAAGTTGTCTTTGAGGCTTACGGGCCGGGAAATGCAGCGATTATTATAGAAGGTATTACCGATAATAAAAATAGAACCCTAAATGAAATTAAAAAAATCTTGGGCCAAAGTGGCGGAAAACTCGCTGCTACTGGTTCAGTTCAATGGCTTTTCGAAAGAAAAGGAGTAATAACTATTTCTATTATTTCTAACCAGGAAAAATTTACAAAAGAAAATCTTGAATTAAAAGCAATTGAAAGTGGAGCTGAAGATATGAGCTGGAATAATGATTTTTTAAACATCTTTACCAAGACGGAGAAACTGGAAAAAGTCAAAAAAACACTGGAAGATCAGAATATAAAGATTGAATCTGTTTCCTTGGATTGGACGCCAAAGGATGTAATTAATGTTGATGAAAAAAATAGATCAGCTTGCCAAAAACTTTTTGAAACACTCGATGAGAATGAAGACGTTCAAGAGATTTACTCCAATCTCCCTTCTTAGTAAACCCTGTTAGAAGTTTTATGCATAAATAATTTTAATAATAACCTTAGAATAAAATTTCTAACGGGATAAATATTTATTGACATAACATGATAATAATCGGCATAGATCCTGGTACTGCAACAACGGGTTATGGGGTTATAGAAACCCCTTTTTTAAAATCGCATCTTAACAAACCTTACTCTGGCCTAAAAAAAGACTTATTAAAAAAAGTAAAAAATTTTTCTTGCCTTGGTTACGGATTAATCAAAACGAGTCCTTCTTTAACAACAGCTGAACGCTTAAATAAGCTACATAAAGAACTTAATGGGTTGATAAATAAATATCAGCCGGAAATCTTAGCAGTAGAAAATGTCTATTTTTTTAAAAACCTGAAAACTGTTATTCCTGTTTCTCAAGCTAAAGGAGTTATCTTATTAACAGCCGCTAAGAAAAAAATTCCAGTTTCTGAGTTTACTCCTTTACAAATGAAGATGGCAATAACTGGATATGGAAGGGCGGAAAAGAAACAAGTCCAGGAAATGCTAAAAATCCTGCTCCACCTAGAAAAAATTCCCGCTCCTGACGATGCTGCTGATGCTTTAGGGATTGCTATTTGTTGTGCCCTTGGTATAAAATAGGCTTGATATTCATTCTTAGAGAGCGTAAATTTCATTTGTTCTAAACAAAGACCAATACCCCTTAGATGTGAGGGCTTGACAAGGTTCTTTGGTTACCTATAATGTCCTTAAGATTTAAAAAAAGTCCCACTAAATATTGTGGGGGGAATATAAAAAGGTCGTAAGATATCGAATCAATAAATTCTTACTTTGTTAAATTAGTAATGAAGTAAGAAAAATTGGAATCATGCCTTATGAAGACGATGACTTCTCCGATCCTTTTTTAAGTGAAGATGAAGAAGAGGAGGAGCAGTCCGATCCTTCCGAAAAAGAGCCCTTAGAACCAGATCCGGAAAAAGATGACGAATGGGAAGAAGAGTAAAAAAATAAATAGTTGCTATAATCTAAAAACCCCCTTCTCGGGGGTTTTTAGATTATAGCAGTTTTACAAATTTTCTTTTCCCTACCTGTATAATTTCTCCCTTTTTAATCTCAACCACCTCATCCCATCTTTCTTGCACTATACTATCTATTTTAACTCCTTTTTGCAAAATCATTCTCTTGGCCTCTGATTTCGAAAAAACAAGCCCTGTCTCAACTAATAGATCAAGAATTCTGATTTTCTTATTCTTAATTTTTTTCTCTGGAATGCTCGAAGGTAATCCCTTGTTTCTGAAAATTTTATTGAATTCCTTTTCGGCTGAAAATGCTTCTTTTTCTCCATGGAAAGTCATAACAATTTCTTTAGCTAATCTTGCTTTTGCCTCAATGGGATTTATTTTTTTATTTTTCAGGTTATATTCTATTTTTTCAATTTCCTTTAAGGGTAAACTTGTAGTCAGCTGAAGGTAGTGCACAATAAAATTATCTTTTAATGACATGATCTTTCCATACATCTCGCTCGATGAATCGGTTAGGTTGACAGTGTTATTATAAGTTTTACTCATCTTTCTCCCGTCAAGACCAATTAGCATAGGTGTTGTTAAAACAAATTTTTCTTTTTTATTGTAAATTTCCTGAAGCTTTCTGCCAACTAAAATATTGAAGGTCTGATCGGTAGCGCCAATTTCCAAATCAACATTCATAGCTACAGAGTCATAACCTTGAAGCAGAGGATATAAAAATTCATTAACCCAGACTTCTTTTCCTTCTTTCAAGCGTTTTTGGAACATATCTCTCTCTAATAAACGGCTAACAGTAAAATTAGAAGCGAGCTTGATGACGTCTTTAAAATTAAGTTTAGCTAGCCAATCGCCGTTGAATTTAATCTTGGTTTTCGAAAAATCAAGAATTTTTGAGGCCTGGCTTTTATAGGTAGCCATATTCTCCCTTACTTGATTCGGATTTAAAGGCTTCCTTGCCTCATCCCTGTCTGAGGGGTCACCAATCTGAGCAGTAAAAGTGCCGAAAAGCAAGATCGCCTCGTGACCCAATTCTTGAAATTCCTTAAGTTTTCTTAAAGGCACGGTGTGGCCGAGGTGAAGTTTTGGCGAGGTTGGATCAACGCCAAGATAAAGACGGATTTTCCTCTTTTTTAGTGTTTCTTTTAAGCTTTTTTTACTAGGAAGAACTGTCTCTACACTCTTCGTTAAGACTTCTTCAATTTTTTTATCTAAATTTTTTTTCATTTTTTAAACCCAGTATGAAAATTTCAACTTGCTCTGCAGTATTGAGAGCTTTCTAAAAAAACTGTGCTGAAATTCCTCTACTTGGGTAAACTTACCATATTTCAGATAATAAATAAAGTGTGATATTATTAGGAATATCCTCAAAAAGTAATGCCAAAGAGAAAATACTATAGAAAAACATATCCTAAAAAATCTTTTTTCTCCCATAATAAAAAAAGGGTTGTTTTAATGTTTTTTAAAATTTGCTTTTTTATTTTTTTGTTTTTATTTATTTCTGTCGTCTCCCTTTTTCTTTATTACGCAAAAGACTTCCCAAGACCCGAAATATTTACAGAAAGACAATTGTTCCAATCAACTAAGATATATGATCGAACCGGAAACGTCCTTCTTTATGAAATCTATGGGGAAGAAAAAAGAACAATCGTTTCTTTAGACAAAATACCAGAGTATTTAAAACAGGCGGTTATTGCCACTGAAGATGCAAATTTTTACAAACATTTCGGCGTAGACCCGCGAGGAATAATTAGAGCCCTGCTCTCTGATTTAAAAATAGGGGAACCTCTTTATGGCGGCTCGACTATCCCCCAACAATTAATTAGATCAACCTTTTTGACTACCCAAAAAACAGCCGAGAGAAAAACGCGAGAAATTGTTCTGGCTTTAGAACTTGACCGTCGTTATTCAAAAGATCAAATACTTGAATGGTATTTAAATCAAGTTCCTTTTGGTCAAAATACTTATGGAGTAGAAGCGGCAAGTCAAACCTACTTTAAAAAATCAGTTTCTGAAATATCCTTATCCGAAGCAGCCGTCTTAACCGCGCTCATTAAAACCCCCAGTTATTTATCTCCTTATGGGGACCATAAAGATGAACTTATGGGAAGACGAGATTACGTTTTAGATAGGATGGAAGGTCTTCGTTTTATTTCTAAAGAAGAAAAAGAAAAAGCCAAAAATGAAGAAATTAAATTTGCCGAAATTTTACAACCGATCAAGGCTCCCCATTTTGTTTTATATGTCAAAGATTACTTAGAGCAAAAATATGGAGAGGATTTTTTGAAAGAAAAAGGGTTAAGAATTTATACCTCTCTTGATTGGGAGCTTCAGGAAATAGCCGAAAAGGCAATAGAAGAAGGCGCAAAAAACAATGAAAAATACGGAGCCTTTAATAGTTCCCTTGTGGCTATAGATCCTAAAACCGGCCAAATTTTGGCCATGATTGGATCTAAAAATTTCTTTGGAGATCCTTATCCAAAAGGCTGTGTACCAGGAAAAAACTGTCTTTTTGAACCATATCCTAATGTAGCGCTTTTAGGACGTCAGCCTGGTTCAGCTTTTAAACCATTTGTTTATGCTACTGCTTTTAAGAAAGGTTTTGATGATAAGTATATAGTAGTGGATGAACCAACTAATTTTGGGATTTGGGGAGGAAAATATTATATCCCTCAAAATTATGATGGAAAATTCAGGGGGCCGGTAACTTTAAGACAGGCCCTTGCTCAGTCTTTAAATATCCCTTCGGTTAAAGTTCTGCTGGAGCTAGCCGACTCTGAAGATGTTTTTAGATCTGGTGAGGAACCAGATAGTATAAAAACCGCCAAAGATTTTGGAATTTCAACATTAAAAGCGCCTTACGGTCCATCAATTGTTTTAGGAGGTTGGGAAGTAAAACTCTTAGAAATGGTCTCTGCTTATGGCGTTTTCGCTCAGGACGGCCTAAAAGTTCCTCCAGTGTCTATTATTAAAATAACCGACTCAGCTGGTAATACTGTAGACGAGAATAAGAAAGATCCAAAAAGAATCTTAGACACAGAAGTCGCAAGGTTAATAAACAGCATTCTGTCGGATAACGAGGCAAGGGCTCCAATTTTTGGGTTAAAGTCGCCTCTTTATTTTGAAAATTTTGAAGTAGCAGCTAAAACAGGGACAACGGAAGGCTATAAAGACGGTTGGATAATAGGATATACGCCTTCAATAGTCGCTGGGGTTTGGACAGGAAATAATAATAATTCCCCTATGCAAAAAGAACCTGGCGTTGTCTTGGCCGGCCCTATATGGAGAAAATTTATGGAAAAAGCTTTATTAAAATTTCCAAAAGAGAATTTTATAAAACCTTTAGAAGTTAAGCCCGAAACGCCACCTTCTTAACTATTTTTTCTCCTATTATTTTGTTTAAAGAATTAATAATTTTTATTTTCTCTGAAGAAATCTTTTGACGTACCGCTAAGTTTTTTGTTTTTACAATCAAAATTCCGTTTTTAAAATTAACAACTCGGGCAAAACCCGAGCTGTTTTCATCTAAAATTTCATCAATTACTTTCGTAAAAACTTCCGATAATTCAACTACTAAAAGTTTATTTTTTAGACCATACTCTTTAATTCTTTTTTCTATAACCTTCCCGATAGGCTGAAACATATTTATTAATCATTTTTCATCGGCATTACTATATAAATATAGTCCTGGTCTGAAGGAGGTTTTAAAGCCGCAGGGCCATCTGGACCATTGGTTTCAAAAAGTAAATCATTCCCTTTTATATTGAGTATCCCGTCAAGTAAAAACCTGTGATTAAATGATACTTCTACTTTTTCCCCTTTTACTTTACCGGGAGTAAAAGATTTATATTCTCCCAACTCCGGATTTTGACTTAATATTTCTATACCATCTTTTTTAGGATCTACCTCTAGTTTTACTTCGTTAATCTTCCCACTGAAAAGACTGGCTGCTTTTATTTGATTTAAAAACTCATTTTTATCTAAAATAATTGAAGTCTTACACCCTTTAGGTATTATAGCTTCATAATTTGGATATTCGCCTTCAATAGTCCTTGAAATTATCTGGGCCTGGGGATGATCCGTTTCGGACATCGTAGAACTAAATAAAACTTGATTGGGCGATATAAATATCTTTAATTCTTCATCCTTTTCTCCAAAAATATTAATAATTTCCCTGACTGTTTTTTGAGGAAGAATAATAGAGTAGTTTTGTTCTAATTTTCCAAGCGAAACCTTTTTTTCCCCCAACCTAAAACTGTCCGTTGCAACAATTTTAGCCATTTTTTCCTGAAGCAAGAAATAAACTCCAGATATCTCTGGTCTTGCACTGGACGATTGAGCAATATCAACTATTTGAGACAAGCCCTGGCAAAGAACAAAACTATTAATTAATACAGGGTTATCTTCTAAAATTTTAGGTATAATTGGGAAGTCTTCGGCAGGAAATGTTCTTATTTTTGTTTTATAGTTTTGACACTCAACTATTAAATCATTATTCTCGACATATAATTCTACCGATTTATTAGGAAGTAAGTTTATAAAATTACTTAGAATTTTTATAGGTACCGTGGTTTTTCCTTCTTTTTCTATTTTTGCTAAAGACCACCACTTAATTCCTATTTCAAGATCTGTAGTAATTAAACTCAGAAAGTTTTTTTCTGTTTTTATTAAAAGATTATTTAATATCGGTAAGCTTAAAGATTTAGGAGCTATTCTATTAATTATATTTAATCCTTTTTTCAAATTTTCTTGTAATATAGTTAATTTCATATTTTATTATTGTTATTATTATAAATATTGATTTGGTTTTAGAAATAAATTAGAGGCAATGAATTAGTGGAGAAAATTATTTAAGAACGGTGAAGAATTAGGGACGTGTTTTATCCAGGTTTTATTAACAGAAAACTTTCTGTCTTATTAAGTTGATTTCCTCAGATAAGTTTTGATTTTTTTCCAATTCTTTTTTAATTTTTTCACAAGCATAAATGGCCGTAGTGTGGTCTTTTCCTCCAAATCTTCTACCTATGAATGGAAAGGAGCTTTTTAATTCCTCTCTAAATAAATACATAGCGACCTGTCTAGCCCTGACAATTTCTTTTTTTCTACAAGAGTCCAAAAGGTCTTTTTCCCTTAAATCATAAAATTCTGCCACAACTTCTATGATTTTTTTAGGCGTTGCCACTTTAGTAGGGGAGAAGAGTATATTTTTAAGTAGTGACTTTATAGCGTCCAAATCAGGAGATTGTTTATTCATTTTCTGATAAACAACCAACCTGTTTAAGGCGCCCTCTAACTCGCGGATGTTCCTCTGAATATTAGAAGCCAAATATTCAAAAACGCTTTCTTGAAGAACGATTTTTCTTTCTTCGGCTTTAGTTTTTAATATAGCCATCCTGGTTTCAAAGTCAGGGTAGCCTATATCAGCTATCATGCCCCCTTCAAAGCGCGACCTTAATCTTTCTGCGAGAGCTGGTATGGCTTTCGGCGGCTTATCAGAAGATAAAATGATTTGCTTATTCTTTTCATAGAGACTATTAAAAATATGGAAGAATTCTTCTTGGGTTTTTTCTTTTCCTGCTAAGAACTGGACGTCGTCAATAATTAAAACATCAATTTCCTGGTACCTTGCTTTGAAATTTTCCATATCGTGGTTTCTTATTGAGGATACCACGCCAGAAGTAAATTTTTCAGAAGAGATATATCTTACTTTTTTTGAAGAAGAATTTTTTAGTACTTCGTTGCCGATCGCTTGTAAGAGGTGAGTTTTACCAAGGCCTACCCCGCCATATATAAATAAAGGATTATAAACAGAACCAGGTTTTTTTGAAGCAGCTAAAGCAGCTGCTTGAGCTAGTTCATTAAAAGGACCGATCACAAAATTTTCAAAAGTATAACGAGGGTTAAGGTTTGTTTCTTTATCCACTTTAAATTCTTGGAACTCAAGTTGTTCGGTTTCCAAGACAGGTAGTTTTTTTAATGTTTTTGTGTCCGCTTTATTTACGACATACCTAAGTTCTTTAACCCCTTCATTGAGGTTGTGGATGATTTTAAAAATCGATTTATGATATTTGTTTTCAAGCCATTCCTTGGCGAAGGAATTAGGTACTAAAATAGTGGCTTGCCCCT
>Ga0315294_10010256_pt1 | contig 10279 bp, 7 predicted proteins | sample YL17G13_40_MG_FD_203626 | JGI IMG/M metagenome (GOLD analysis project Ga0315294, IMG submission 203626) | Sediment microbial communities from Yellowstone Lake, YNP, Wyoming, USA - YL17G13_40 | ecosystem: Environmental > Aquatic > Freshwater > Lake > Sediment | place: USA: Wyoming | collected...
ACGGCCGCCGGCAAAGAGATCATCGCGACGGTGCGAAAGAACGCCGCGCCTGGACTTTATCCCTACGGCGTCGGCGTCTTCGACGGGGAGGAACTGCTGTTCGACGACCCCGATATCATCGTCCGCCCCCCCCGTTAACGGGACGGCCGCCAGACGTACTTGCCGCCGCGGTCGATGTAGCCGATCGCCTCGCCGACCAGAAGCGCGAGGATCGGCTAGATCCAGGGGAGAAGCTGGGCCGGCGGGGACTTGTACTGCTTCGAGAGAAGCGGTGCGTATCCCCCTTCTTGGACTACTTCCCCGATCCGCCGATCTTGACGCTCGAGACCGAAAAGGTCGGCGAGCCCAGGCTCTGGAACCAGGTCAGGTCATTGCCGACCTTGTCAACGGCCTTCAGCAGCTCGAAGATGTTGCCGCCGATCGTCACACCCCGCACGGGATTCGTCTTCTTGCCCTTCTCGATCATGAACCCGGCTGAGGGGATCGAGAAATCGCCGGACGCGGCGTCGATGGCCGCGAAAAGGCCCAGGACCACGGTCAAGTAGAAGCCGCGGTCGATCCCGGCGAATATCGCCTCCGGCGCCGCGTCCCCCGGCTTGAGGTAGAGGTTGGTTGTGCCGATCCCTCCGGCCGAGCCGTATCCGCTCCGGGTGTGATTCCCCGTGGACTTGGCCTTGCCCTTCCGCGCCGTATAGCAGTCGTACAGATACGTCTTCAGCACGCCGTCGACGATGAGCGGCGTCGTCTGTGTCGCCACGCCCTCGCCGTCGACCGGGGCCGTGCTCATGCCGCCCTTGAGCCGGCCGTCGTCGATGAGCGTGAAGCCCTTGGATGCGACCTCGGTCCCGACTTTCTCCGCGAAAAGCGAGCGGCCCTTCTGGACCGAGTCGGCCGAGAGCATATCGGCGATGAACGAGAAAATCTGGGTCCCGATCTCCGGCGACACGACCATGGGCATCTCGGCCGAGGCGATGGGCTTCGCTCCGAGCATGGACACGGCGTTCTCGGCCGCCTTCCGCCCGACCTCTTCCGCGTCGAAATCGGCCCACTTCACGACGCCCTTCGTGAACGAGCCCGACTCGCGCGACTCGCCCTCGGCCGCCGTGAACTCGACCCCGCCGCCGCAGCCCGATTGCCTGAACCAGCCGCTGATCCCGCTCGAATTGGCGAGGTAGACATACGACGTCCCGTCCTGATAGACGGCCATCATCGAACCTGCGATCTTCGGGCTGAAGCCGAGACCGGCCGCTTCCATCCGGAGCGCCGTCTGGGTTTTCTCCTGGACCGGCACCTCGGCGACCCGCGGGTCGTAGGATCCCAGGTCCTCATAGCCCAGCCTGTCGGCCGCGAGCGCGCCGTCGTCCTTGCTCGGGATGATGTTGAACTCGTCGGCGGTGTGGAAGACCACTTTCTTGACCAGGCCGTCGACCATGCCGCCGACCGCATCCCGCGACAGGTCGTTGGTCGACCCGAAGGCCATCTTGCCGTCCCGCAGCACGCGCACGCCGATCCCGGCCTCCTTGACCGCGCTCATCTGCTCGACGGCCCGCGCGTTGACGGTCACCTGGATCGATTCCGTGTCGTTGACGTAGGCCTCGGCCGAGACCGCCGCGCCGCCCGCTCCCGCTTTCTTCGCTCTCTCGACGGCGAACCGGGCGATATCCAGATACTCTTTCTTGAAGTTCATCACTTTCCTCCTTCGATATCGGTCCAGGCCTCTCCCTTGCCGCCGACCAGGATGTTGCGCACCCTTATCGTCGGCATGCCGAACCCGACCGGCGCTGTCTGCATCTTGCCGCACCTACCCGCGCTCGGGAACATCTTGAGGTCGTCGCCGACCAGGTCGATGGACTTCATGGCCTCGATGCCCATGCCCGAGATGGTCGCGCCCTTGATCGGCTTGGTGATCTTGCCTTTCTCGATGAGGTAGCCCTCGCCGACGCCCATCATGAAGTTCCCGGTGATGACGTCGACCTGACCCCCGCCGCTGACGTCTGCGACATAGATACCGCGCTTCGTTCCGGCGATGATGTCGGCCGCCGGGATAGGGCCCTTTTCGATGAAGGTGTTCCGCATCCGCGGGATGGGCGGGTAGCGGAAGGACTGCCGCCGTCCGTTCCCCGTCGATTTCATCTTCAGCTTCTCGCCGTAGATGATGTCGCAGAGGTAGTTGCGCTGGATGCCGTCCTCGATGAGGACCGTCCTCTCCGACGGCGTCGCCTCGTCGTCGAAGGCGTATGACCCCGGGTACGACTCGATCGTCCCGTCGTCGATGAGGGTGACGCCCTTGGCGGCTGTCTGCTTTCCGATCTGGTCCTTGTAGTTCGAGCCCTTGAAAACGAGGTCGCCCTCCATGCCGTGGCCGCACGACTCGTGGAAAAGGACGCCGTTCATGCCCGGCCCGAGGACGACGGGGAAGACCCCGCGCGGCGAATCCACGGCCTCGAGAAGTTTCACGGCTTTGGCCGCGGCGGCGTCGACGACCTTCTCGAAGGCGTTCTCGCCGGTGAAGAAGTCTCGCCCGGCGTAGGCGCCGCGCTGGTCCATGGCCGCCTGGAGCTGGCCGTCGGCGCCCTTGACGTAGGTCTGGGCCATGAATTCGGTCAGGCCCAAGGTCTGTTTGACGATCTTGCCCGATGACGTGGCGATATTGACCTGGCGGATGATCTCGCGCAATAACTGGATCGCCTGGACGATGCGCGGGTCGGCCGACCAGGCCCGGTCCGAGAGCGTCTTGAAGAGGGCGATCTTCTGGTCGACGGCGAGATCCGACGGCATGGGCTTGATGGGGAAGGAGAGCCCGGAGGCGAGCGGGGAGAGGGTGATGACGGATGGAGCGCTCGCCGAGGCGGGGGCCGCGGCCGCGTCGGCGACGTAGCGCGCCGTCTCGTAGACGCGCTCCGGCTCGAAGCTGCCGGTGTAGGCGTAGAAGGTGCGCCCGCCCTTGACCGCCCGGAGCCCGACGCCCTTCGCGATCGTCGTCGTCGTGTTGATCTTGCGGTCGTCGCTCATGACCGAGTCCATTGCCGCCCTCTCGACGTAGACGTCGCCGAAGTCGGCGCCCTTCGCCATGAGGTGGGAGACAGCCTTGGCCAGGACGTCCTCGGGGAGTATAAGGTCCGAGACCCCGGACGCCCCGCCCGGGCCCGACTTGCAGCCCGTCGAGCTCAGAAGCATCTCCATGAGCGCCGAGGAGAAGGCGACCGACGATAGGCCCGCGGCGCTTTTGCCGATGAACGAGCGCCGGGACATGCTTTTCTTTTTGGACATGCGCGACCTCCTGATGGAAACTTACGAAACTTTTAACACGACCGCCCGCCCCGGGTCAATAGGCAGGAGAAGGGGACATGCGCCCTTCATTGACGGGCCTCGCTCCGGGTGATATTCTTTAACCACTTCGCGGATAAAGGAAATACGTGGCCGTCAAGTCTCCCGTGGGCTTTATTGACAACTCCGACCGGGCCTCTCTCACCAGAACCCTCCAAACGCCGGTCGGACAGCCTCTCCTGGGCGCTACTCTCTCGGGCAAATACAAAATCCTCGAGGAGATCGGCCGGGGCGGGATGGGGGTCGTCTATAGGGCCGAAGACACTCAGCTCAAGAGGACCGTCGCGCTGAAGTTCCTGTCTCCCGATTCCCCCCTCATTCCGTCGCGAGAGAAACGGTTCGCGCAGGAGGCCCAGACTGCCTCGGCCCTGAACCATCCCAATATTTGCACGATCTATGAAGTCGGTGAAGCGGGGGGAAATTCCTACATTGCCATGGAATTCGTGGAAGGGCGGCCGCTCGACCGGATGATCCCCTCCGGAGGGTTACCGGCGGAAGATGTCCTGCGCTACGGCGGCCAGATCGTCGAGGGCTTCGAGCACGCCCACGAGAGGGGTGTCATCCACAGGGACCTCAAAACCGCAAACGTGATGATCACCCCGTCGGGGCGGGTCAAGATCCTCGACTTCGGGTTAGCCAAACGTTTGATCACCGAGGAGCTCGGGGCGGCGACGCGTTCCCAAGTTTCGCTGACCGAGGAGGGGACGATCGCGGGCACGCTGCACTATCTGGCGCCCGAAGCGCTCCAAGGGCATCCCGCCGACGCCCGGAGCGATATTTGGGCCCTGGGAGTCGTCCTTTACGAGATGGCCGCAGGGAAACGGCCTTTCGAGGGACGGACGGGTTTCGAGCTGACGTCGGCGATCCTCCGAGATACACCGGCCCCGCTGCCCGCGCGAACTCCGGCGGGCCTGCGCGCCGTTATCCGAAAATGCCTCGAGAAGGACTTGGAGAAGAGGTTCCAAACGGTGAACGACGTGCGCGCGGCCCTGGAGGCGGACGCCTTGGTGAAGCGTTCAGGTGTTTCCGGGCCGTCATCGATGATCCGGAGCCGATGGGGCCGCTGGGTTTTGGCCGGGGTCGCCCTGTGCGTCGCGGGTGCGCTGATCTTCACGATGGCGCCCCGAGGCGGCGAAAAAGCCGGAACGGCCAAGGACCGGCCCGTTCTCAGCACCGGGGCGCGACGCTCACCGATCGCCGAGGCCAACGAGTATTTCGAAAGAGGGATGCTCTTCCTCAAGGCGCAATTCAACCTGCCGAGCGCCAGGAAAATGCTCGAGCGGGCCCTGGAACTCGACCCGAAATTCGCGGAAGCCCGGGGATGGTATGGGTTCACGTTCATCCTCGAGATCGACAGCGGCAACTCCAGCGATTCAAGCTGGCTTTATAAGGCCGAGCAAGAGCTGCGCCGCGCCCTGCAGGACGACCCCGATTCGGCCCGTGCCCATGCGAGTCTCGCGGCCCTCTATTTTTACCAGGGCCGGAAAGACCTGATGCCGGAGGAGGCCAAAAAGGCGCTAGCCCTCAATCCAGACGAGATGGATGGCAAGATCTGGCTGTTCAATTACTACGCGATGAGCGGCGAATACGCGTCGGCCAAGGAATACGTCAACCAGCTGCTTGAGCGCGACCCGCTCTTTTTCCCGGCCCGCATGAACCTGGCCGATATCCTGCGCTTAGAAGGCGACCTCGCCGGGGCGATCCGCGAATCGGGAAAGATCCTGGAACAAGACCCCCGAAACCCCTTCGCCGCCAAGTATCTGGCCCGGGCCTATATCGATGGGAACGACCTTCCCATGGCGCGCCGGAGTCTCGAAAGTCTTTCTCCTGACGACCAGCGGGGACGCGATAGCAAGCTGATGTGGGCTCTGCTGTTGGCTTTAGAGGGGAATACGAAAGAGGCTTTGGCAAAAATGGACGAGGATAGTCTGAAGTACGGCGCCCTGTCGCCCTGGTCGACGTCCATGGTCGCGGAGTTCTATGCCGTCATGGGGGATCCCCAGAAATCCCTGGATTGGCTCGAAAAGGCGGTCCGGAACGGCGACGAGCGGGACGCTTGGTTCCGCCGCGATCCGTTGCTTGTCAAAGTCCGGGATCTTCCCCGGTTCCAGCAGATCATCGACTCCATCGAATTCCGCCGCAAAACCCGAATTTGAAGGTTCTAGTTAGGATGGGGTCAAACCTACCTTTTGCAGCAAAAGGTAGGTTTGACCCCCTCTTGGTCTTGGTAGCCCGCCGCCTCGCTCAGCCCAGGGCCGTTAATCGAAGATTTTCAGCTCAGGCAGTCGGATCGATAGGCTCGAGGAATGGGAAGCGGTGGAAATCGGTGTCACGCGCATAGATGCGCTTTATCCCGTGCTCCCGCATCAAAATGGCAATTTGGGCATCATAGAGAAGGTTGCCGTGCAGATTCGTCGATTTCCGGACGACTCCCGCCGCATATTTCGTTCATTAATAGAGACGAGTGGCGAGGGAGCCATCTCTCACGATCAGGAGGGTGAGAATCGGCGTCGCTTCCGGACGTCTTTGTTCTTGACAAGCCCTCTCCATAAAGTGTACATTAGAAGTGTACAAATCATCGGCTGGCCGTTGCCGCCGTGAAGAGAGGGCACAATGAAAGCTACCGTCCTTGACCTGAGGAGACGCATGAAGGACATCCTGAATTCCCTCAAGCGGAACGAACCCGTAACGCTCCTGCGCCGCGGCAAGGTGGTCGGCACGATCCAGCCGCCCGAGACCGCGCCGGCCTCAGTAACCGACCAGCGCGCTTCAGCCCATCCCGCGTTCGGCATGTGGAGGGACCGTCCCGACCTCGAAGACGTCGAGGCCGCCGTCACGAGACTGCGCAGAGGACGGTTCAATGCTCTTTGACACGGACGTCCTTATTTGGATCCTCCGCGGCAGCGCGAAGGCCGCCCGGCTCGTCGATGAAACCGGGGACCGACGGATCTCCGTCGTCACGCTCATGGAGCTCCTGCAGGGCGCCCGAGACAAGCATGATTCACGTCTTATTAAGAGGTTTGTTGTGGAGCTCGGGTTCCGAACGTTGCCCTTGACCGAGAACACCGGTCACCGGGCCGTAGTTTATATGGAAGAATACGGACTTTCCTCCGGCCTGCGCGTGGCCGATGCCTTGATCGCGGCGACCGCAGCGGAAAACAACCTAGCTCTCTGCTCGGGCGACAAGTCCCATTACCGGGCGATAGCCGAGCTTGATCTTCTGCCTTTCCGCCCGTAGCTTCTTTTTCGAGGCCGGCATTTCTAATAGGGGACATGTACCTATGGTACGTGTCCCGTTTCTTGTGTTGAACCTTCCTTTTTCCTGTCTTGGCGAACATCTTCTTCAGGCACGGCAACCTCAGAACTCCCTGTCGTCGCGTTTGCAGTAGTAGGTGGCCGGGGTTATCTCGTAGCCGCCGAGATAGACTTCGCCGCGCTCTGCCCTCCTGAAGCCTTCGTGTGATGGGAAGCCATAGAGGATCGGGATGACTTCGTCCTTTTCATGACAATAGGGGCAGACCTCGACATTTCTTTTCCCATTCCCCTTCGCGGGTCTGTGCCCATGCGCATGCCCGTTCCCGTGCTTTTGCTCACTATGCGTGTTCATCATGCCGCACCTTCCTTCACATGCTCCCGCTCGATACAGCCACCATGCTAAGGGCGGGCGGACTAGCCTTCCATAGCCGCAGGGGGTGATTACAGGGGGGGTATTTCGAGCGTGCGCGGATGAAGCGACAGGCAAGGAGGGAACGACGGCTTGACTTAGCTTCCAACCGAGGCTAAATATTGGGGAGTCACACCCGGGTAAAGGGGGAGAGCCTTGATCGGAGCCATCGCGGGCGATATCATCGGCTCGGTCTATGAGTTCGGGCGGACCAAGAGCAAGGAGTTCCCGCTCTTTGGGCCGGATAGCATTTTTACCGACGATACCGTCATGACGGTCGCGATCGCCCAAGCCGTCCTGACGGACGGTGATTATCGAAAAGCCGTTCTGGATTTTGGCCGGCGCCGTCTGGAAAGATGCGACGATCGTCAACCGCCGGCCCGGGACCGGCGAAGACGTTATCTTCTACGGGCTCGAGGCCGGGACTGCCCGGCTCGAGTGGCGGGTCGAGCGGATCCAGGAGATCAACAAGGTCCTGACCGACCGGGAGAACAAATCCCCTACGGAAGTTCCTGGTTCGCTAGTCCTGACCTTCTTCGCCCTTGACGCCAAGCCCACGGCTGCCGGCTCCATCCGCCTCCTCTTCCCCTTCGACCCCAAAGTCACCTCGACGACCGTCCTCCCGGCCGAATGGCTCGACGACGGGACCTTCCGCCTGCCCGCAGTCCTCAATGCTCCGGATTGGGGCCCCATGCTGCTTACGGAAACAAAAGGCCGCCCCGTCATCGGACGCCTCGAAGGCAGCCGCTCCGCCAAGATCGTCGACCTCACCCTCGACCTTCCCGCCATCTCCCCCGACTCACCTGTCATCCTCTCCCTCACGCCGCTCCTCCTTCCGGCGCCCCCCGGCCTCCGCTCGACCTCCCTCTGGCTGGCCGCCCGCCGCGGCTGGCTCAACGCCCTCCAGCCCTGCGCCCGCTGGGGCGAGCAGGACAAGCCCTTCAGCGCGCCGCCCGGCGTCCTCGGCAACAACGTCATCAGCGACCCGGCTAGCGTCTCGATCTGGTTCTACGCCGACCAGGCCTTCTTCATGCCCGAGATCGCCCCGGGCATATCGGTCATGCCCCTCGTCCGCCGGACGATCGACTACTGGCTCGACCAGCGCATGCGCCGCGGCGCCGACGGCCGCCTGACCGGCGAGATCACGGGCTACTGGGACTACGGGAACTTTCTCGATGCCAACGCCTCGCCGCTCATCGCCGCCTGGGATTACGTCGAATCGACGGCTGACCTCACCTGGCTCGGGCGCCGCATCGAACGCCTCGAGCTCGTGGCCGATTTCCTGGCCCGTCGCGACGTCGACGGGGACGGCTTCGTCGAGGCCACCCAGAGCGGCAACCGCGGCACCCTCGTCCAGCCCAACCGCTCCTGCGCCTGGTGGGACGCGCTCAACTGCGGCCACAAGGACGGCTACACCAACGCCCTGATTTATCGCGCCTGGCGCTCGCTCGCGGCCCTCGAGCGTAAGCTCGGCCGCGCCGACAAAGCCACACTCTACACGCGGCTCGCCGACCGTCTCAAAGCCGTCTACTCCAAGACCCTCTACAATCCCCAAACCGGGTGGCTTGCCTGGTGGAAAAGCGAAGACGGGGAGCTTCACGACTACGCCTCGCCGACCCTCAACGGCCTGGCAATTGAATATGGCCTCGTCGAGCCGCGCTTGGCCCGCCAGATCCTCGACCGTCTCTGGAAAAAGATGGCCGAGGCCGGCTTCACGCGCTTCGACCTCGGCGTGCCCCCTATGCTCGTCCCGGTTCGGCGGAGCGATTATCTCCTTCCCATCACGATCGGTATGCCCAAGCTCGAGGCCGGCACGGACACCTTCGGCCAATACATGAACGGCGGCATCACGGCCGGCCACGTCCTCCATTTCCTGATGGCTCACTACGTCCTCGGCGAGAACGAACGGGCCGACCGCATCCTCCGGGCCTTGCTCGAGCGCCAACACCGCGGCGAGTTCCAGAACGGTGTCCGCGACGCCGATGCCCAAGGCATCGATTGGACGACCTGGGACGGCAAACCTAGCGGCTACGAGGGCTACCTCGCCGACAGCTTCCGCTTCCTGCAGGCGGTGCTGTTACGGGAAGAATCATTCCGGGTGAAGCTCTATAGGCCGCTCGGAAATGATCAATAAATCCAGGGGATCTAGCCAAGTCTTGCCAAGATTCTGGACATAGAGATCCAACGTCCGGAGCGTTGGACTCCGGAAGCGAAAGACCCATTTCTCTTAACCTCCTGAAAACAAAGTAATAGTCAGTCTTATCAGCAATTTAGAAGTAGTTTCTGGGCATATGGAAGTATGCCAAAATGTACGGAAATATGCCTAGGATAGTCACAATTTGGTCACAGTCCGGACCAAGAGCCTTGTCGGTCATTATTTTCAACTCTGAGCTGACCTCTCCCTCAAATTGGCTAGATAGGCGACTGTCCGGGCTGAAGGGCAGCCGATTGCTCCTGATACGCGATACCTGGCGAGGCAGATGGGCCTCGCATTGACTGGTCAACCTAACGATGCTATCCTCATGTCAACCAGTCAGGAGGGGAACAAATGGCAGTTAAATGCCCCAAATGCCATTCTGAGATTCTGGATGATTCCCGCTTCTGTAGCAAATGCGGGCTGCCGATCCATGCTACCGAAGAAGAGTTGGCGGCCTTTACCAAGACCCTTGTGACTCCAAGCACGGGAGTTACCCTCGGGAGCTTGTTAGCCGGGAAATACCACATCCTTGAAGAGATCGGTCATGGCGGCATGGGGATTGTTTATAAAGCCGAGGATATGAAGTTGAAAAGGGCGGTCGCGCTCAAATTCCTCCCCCCGGAATTGAGCTCGAATGCGGAAGCTCGGGAGCGTTTTCTTCAGGAGGCGCGTGCGGCCGCGGCGCTTTCCCATCCTAATATCTGCACGATTCATGAAGTCGACGAAAGCGAAGACAAGCCCTTCATCGCTATGGAGTATGTTGAGGGAGAGAACCTCAGGGAAAAGATCAGGAAAGGCCTTCTTCCCGTTGAAGAAGTCCTGGCCATCACGACCGAAGTGGCGGAGGGCCTGGAAAAAGCCCATCAGAAAGGGATCGTCCACCGGGATATCAAAAGCGCGAACATCATGGTGACTGAAAGTGGCCAGGCCAAAATCATGGACTTCGGGCTAGCCAAACTGTGCGGAGGAACGGCCTTCACAAAAGAAGGCGCCACATTGGGAACAGTTGCTTATATGTCGCCCGAACAAGCCCAAGGCGAGAAGGTTGATGGACGAACGGATATCTGGTGCTTGGGTGTCGTGCTCTATGA
>Ga0315294_10010257_pt1 | contig 10279 bp, 14 predicted proteins | sample YL17G13_40_MG_FD_203626 | JGI IMG/M metagenome (GOLD analysis project Ga0315294, IMG submission 203626) | Sediment microbial communities from Yellowstone Lake, YNP, Wyoming, USA - YL17G13_40 | ecosystem: Environmental > Aquatic > Freshwater > Lake > Sediment | place: USA: Wyoming | collected...
AGACCCCGTCATTGCAAACCTCAATGAGCCGGGGGTGACGCGATACATCAGAGTGATAGTAACACTGCAAATCGCATCGGATCTGCCGCAGGAAAAGGGCAAGGCATTTCTCGAAGAAAAAAAACCGCTGCTGATAAACTGGCTTAACATCTTTTTTGCGGGTCTGAGCATAGAGGACGTCAGAGGCGATAAAAATCAGAAAATTATCCAGTCGCAGATACTGGACTCTTTTAACGAAAAACTTTTTCCCGATGCCAAACCTCAAATCATCAGCGTTCTTTTTAAGGAATTTGCCGTCCAATGAGCAACGTTCTTGACAACAGGAATACGGAGGAGAAGATACGGCAGCTTCTGGCGGCCGCCGGCCCCAGAAAAGCGGAGGATGTCTCGCAAATAAACGCCGTCGACTACAACTGGTATCAGCCCCATTATTTTACCAGCGAGCAGCTCAAGAAGCTGGACGACTTCACCAAAAAGGCCGTCATACTGATAGATGAGAAGTTTTCGGCGCTGTGCCACAGCAGCTTCATCACCACGATTGTCTCGACAACGCAGCATTTTGCGGATGAATTTCTGTTGCAGCCGCCGGAGAGCCATAAAAACAATTATTTTCTCGCCTTCGGCGCTGAAAAAGCACGCTCGTGCGGGCTGATTGTGATACCAAACCAAACGGCGGCGGTCTGGGTAATGCAACTGCTCGGTGACACCGAGTCCGAGAAGGACTTGAACCGGACGCTGTCGCAGCTGGAAGAATCTCTTTTGCTGGATGCGTCGTCAGCCATAATCGATGCGCTGTTCGGCGCCGGCAGCGGCTGTAATTTCCGGCCGGGCAGAAACCTCGTGCGGGGACAACTGCCGCTTGAGCTGCCAAATGCGGAAGAGGTCTGCAAAATCGTTTTCCGCATCGATAAGGCCAAATCTGCGGGCAGCAACGAAGCTTATATCCTCATAGCGTGCAAAGAGATGGAGACTGCCATAGGAAAAACCGCGCAGGCCACCGAAAAATTTTCCGCAGAAGATATTTCGAGAGCGATTGCGAACAGCCTGTATAAGATGTCGGTCCCCGTCATCGGTCAACTGGCCTCCATCACACTTACTTTCGAGGAAATTGTGAACCTTCAGGCCGACGACATAATACTGCTGGACAAAAAAATCGATGAGCCGGCGGATTTGATTATCGACGGACGAACACTTTTCCGCGGAAAGCCCGCAAAATCGGCAGGCAGTTTCGCAGTAGTAATCACCGAACCGTTTCATAATACGACATAAACATAATCCAGATAAAAATTTTTGCCGGTTAAAAGGAAACGAGAATATGGCTAAAACCGCTGAAACCGTTAAAGAAAAGACCGAAACCCAAAATCAGAAGGGCGATGGCTCCGCACAGGCACAGGCGGACCCCAAGACACAAGCGCAAGCCGTTGATTTTGCCGAAGCCCCTGAAACTGAAGCCGCCGGCGCCGGCGGAGGCCTCGACATCCTGCTGGATATGCACGTGCCTGTTACCGTTGCCATCGGCCAAACGGAAATAACTGTCCGCAGGCTTCTGCAGCTCGGGCCGGGCTCAATATTAAAACTCGACAAACCCATCGATGCACCGGCGGATTTGTATCTCAGGGACACCAAATTTGCCACCGGAAGCATAGTCGTGGTGGACGGACGATTTGCGGTAAAGATAAAGCATATTGCCGGCCTTGAGTCGGCAACGGCAGCGGCTAAAAAATAAATAAAAGGGTCCTCTACAAGATAAAAAAGGATATTTGAAAATGGCGGTCTCGGATAAATCGGTTTCATTAGAGCTTTCCAATACGCCGTTTACGACGCACAGTAATTTTATCCTGGCCGGCGGACTGGTAGTCGTACTGGCCACCCTTTTAATCCCGCTGCCGACGCCGCTGCTGGATATGCTTCTGGCCTGCAGCCTCTCGCTGTCGATAGCTGTGCTGATAATCACGCTGTCGACAAAAGAAGCCCTCGAACTTTCCACGTTCCCGTCCCTGCTGCTTTTTGTAACGCTGTTTCGCCTGTCCCTCAACGTGGCCTCGACCAGACTCATACTCCTGCAGGGCAACGCAGGAAAAATCATTCTGGCGTTCGGTAATTTTGTCGCCGGCGGCAGTTTCGTCGTCGGTATGGTAATATTCCTCATCCTCGTGGTCATCCAGTTCATAGTGATTACAAAAGGCGCCGAGCGAATAAGCGAAGTGGCGGCAAGATTCACGCTCGATGCTATGCCCGGCAAGCAAATGGCAATCGACGCAGACCTCAATGCGGGACTGATTACCGAGACCCAGGCCAACGAACGCAGGTCAAAAATCGTCAAGGAAAGCGAGTTTTACGGCGCTATGGACGGCGCCAGCAAATTTATTCGCGGCGACGCCAAGGCGTGCTTAGTCGTTACCGTTATAAATATCATCGGCGGCATCGCTATGGGTTATTCTCGCGGTATGGCAATCCCTTTGGCGATAAAAACCTACTGCGTCCTGTCCATCGGTGACGCCCTTGTCAACCAGATACCATCGATGATAATCTCGATAAGCTCAGGATTCCTGGTAACAAAAATCTCCTCCAGCAACAGTATCGGGCAGGACCTTTCCAGGCAGTTCCTCAGGACCAGCCAGCCATTGATGATAGCATCTTTCATAATGGCTGGGATGGCATTTGTGCCGGGTCTGCCCCCGATACCGTTCCTGCTGCTGGCTGCTGCCACTGCATTTATAGGACGGACGGTCATAAAATCAGAAAAAGGCCTCGATAAAAAAACCGAGACGCCGCTGACGCAGGGTAAATCGGAGAAACAGCCTGTTGAGGAAATGCTGGACATCGACAGGGTTTCCGTAAATTTCGGTGTTCGGCTGATTAGTATGGTAGACCCCCGCAAGAAAAGCACAATATTCGACCGCATCGGGGCTTTGCGGAGAAAATTCGCCCAGCAGCTTGGCGTTATCCTGCCCCTGGTGCGACTGCGGGACAATATAAACCTCGAACCCAACATTTACGAAATCAGACTTTTCGACCATACGGTGGCAAAGGGACGGCTTGAGCCGGATATGCTACTGGCTATGGACTCCGGAAACGTGCGAAACAAAATTCAGGGTATAGATACAGCCGAACCCGTTTACGGACTGCCTGCGCTGTGGATAACGCCGCTCAACAAAGAAAAGGCGGAACTGAACGGATACACGGTGATAGACCCTGAATCGGTATTTATTACGCATCTGTCGGAGACGCTGCGAAAACACGCCGATGAGCTGCTGACGCGTGAGGATGTGCAGCTCTTAGTCGACCGGCTGCGCAAAACCCAGCCGTCGCTGGTCGGGGACGTCGTCGGCGAACTTGTGCCGGTCGGGCTGCTTCAGCGAATCCTCAGAAACCTGTTAAAGAACCAGATACCGATTCGCGAGCTGGCTACTATACTCGAATCGCTTGGAGAACACACAGGCAAGACAAAAAATGCCGCTGTGCTGACGGAGATGTCTCGAAAATCGTTAGGCAGGGTCATCACAGAACAATACAAAGACGAAGCGGGCAAAATCCTGGCTATAACGCTTGAGCCTGCGCTGGAGCATCAAATGGCCTCGACCCTGCGGCAGGAAGGTGAAGAAATAACCCTCTCGCTGTCGGCGGAAATAGCGATGGACATAAGCAGAAAGGTCGCACGGGCATGGAAAAAGGCTATGGACAAAGGCAAGGACAAAATAATCCTGCTGTGCGATTCGAGAATACGTTCGCCGCTGTCCGCAATGCTCGCACGGACTGTGCCGCCCCTGCCGGTAGTGGCTTATGATGAAATCATACTCGGAACCGATGTCGAGCCGATGGAAACGATAACCGGCCAGCAGAGCGAATCAACGGTATCGAAAGAAAAAGAGCTTGTTGAAGTGCGTCAATAAGGTGGAATTATGCCGCTGAATGTGAGGTCGGGAGCGATAAGTATTGCGGTGCTGGCTTTTTTCATTATAGCCATTGCAGGCTGGATTAGCGGGCTGATGCCGTTGGCCTGCTGCAAAAGAGCGGTGGCAGGCGCGATATTTGCATATCTCGTAGGAGCTTATGCCGTGAAAATAATCAACGCGGTTTTGATAAACGCAATGATTAAAAGCCAAATTGACAAACAGAAGGAAACCAAACAGCCGTGACATCCAAAACCAGCCAGATAACGGATATGCCGAGCACCAAAGAAGAAAGCAAAAAGCATCTTCAAACCGTTGCGCTGCGCACATACTCCGGCCACAAAAAGCAGTCTGCGGAAAATGAGCGGATAACCGAACTTCTGCCGATGGTCCATAAGATAGTGCAGCGAGTGGCAACCTACCTGAAACCGCCGCTGTCTTACGATGATTTGGTTTCCGCCGGCGCTATCGGGCTGGTCAAGGCCGTCAGAGATTACAACCCCGCCTGCCAGGCCGACATAAAAACATACGCCTATATCAGAATCAAAGGGGCCATTCTCGATGAATTGAGAGGCTGGTCGTTCATATCTGCGAACCTCAGCAGAAAGGTTCGAAAAATTACGCAAATCAGCCGGAAAATAACCGAACAGACAGGCACAGCGCCCACCGACGAGGAGCTGGCTGAAAAACTCGGAATAACGCTCGATGAATTATATAAAACATTCGAGAATGCCCGCTCAGCAAATTTCATTTCGATTGACAGTTCGGGAGATGAAACATCCGGCTGGAGGGACGTCCTGGCATCGGCAAACACGACGACCCCTGAAAAACAGCTTGAAAAAAACGAGCTGATTGACAGGCTGGCCGAGGAGATACGGCAACTGCCCGAAAAACAACGGCAGACCATTCTGCTTTATTACCAGCAAAACCTGACGATGAAACAGGTGGCTGACGTGCTGGGAATTACCGAATCGCGCGTCAGCCAGATTCATTCGGGCGCTTTATTTAATCTTTCTGTAAAATTGAGGTTATGGAAAGATGGCAGATAGTAACTCGAACATAATAAATCCGGTAGAAAATATGCAAACAATAGCAGGCGTAACGCCTGCGAAACGCCGGGAAGAAAGAAAACGCCGTCAGGAACGAGGATACGCAGGCGAGGAAGAACACAACCGGGATACAAATAAAGAGGCCGGCAGCAGTGATAACGGCGAAAACTCCGGCGGAGCCACCATCGATTATAAAGCTTAAAATAAAACCGGGCAATTTACGGCTGAAAAATATCGCCGACGCAGTGATGACGATAAATAAAGGACCATTTTAATTAGAAAGGACCAAAATGATAATGAGAAGCACGGGAACGCACGTTCTAAAGAGCGGCAGCGTTGAACTGCAGGGCCGAATGCAGCTTGATATTGCATCGGTGGCGCCGGGCGCTGCAAAAACCAAAGGCACAAAGCAGATTACGCCGCAGGTGCGGATTGCAGAAAGCAGTCCTGAATTCGCAGTTCTGGAAATAACCTGTTCCTGCGGTTCAAAAATAAATGTAAGATGTGAATATGCAAATTCCAAACCGGGTGCCGAACAGGTAAAATAGATGGGGAAAAAACAATGAAAACCAATAAAATAATCAAACTTCTGCCGGCTCTTTTGCTGCTTTTACTTTTGGTCTGGGGCTGCCAGGATTTCCACCCCTGGCCGTCGACCGTTACCTTCGAGCCTAAGGCCGATGAAGAACGCTCTAAAACAACCGATGTGCCGAAAAGATTCCAGGAGCCGGGCTCGCAGGGGTCGACAGTTGTAGAATCCGCAATGGAATTGTCGGCAAAATACGCCAAGCTTTCGGACGAGGCTTCTTCGCTGCGAGAAAAAGTCCAGAATCTCACTACCGAGAACAATCGCCTGAAAGAACAGCTCGCCGACACTGAAACCCGTCTGCGAAAGGCAGAAAAAGAGCTTACAGAGTCAAGCGACCTTCTGGTGCAGATGCGGATTGAGCTGAATAACTGGAAGGTGGATATTCTGGGCTTTAGAAATGAGATGCGTGACGCCCAAAAGGTTCAGCTTGAGGCGATGCTGAAGATACTCAATGCCCTCGGCGCAGAGGTCAAAACAGAACTCGCAGATGTTAATAATACACTCGCAGATTCGAACACGACTCCGCCGAGTGAGCCGAATCAGCCGAAATCAGGTGAACCTAATGTGTAGCTCAAAAATACAGGTAAAACTATTATTGCTTATGCTGCTTCTATCCGGCTGCGGGGTGTATACGCCGCCTATGCATACGTCAATCAATTATTATCTAAACCCTGAAAAGGAATTGTCGCTGGTGGGCAGGGTCGCTATTATCGAACTAAACAACAACTCGAACTATCCGCAAATTACAACCGATGTAACCGATTCGCTATTTCAGGCGATGCAGAAAAAGCAGCTTTTCGGAATAAGCATCATCCGCCAGACCGACCCGGCCTGGCGCAGTTTACAGCTTGAGGCGGGAGCAACATACACCACCGAGCAATTGTCGGCCATTCGGAAAACGCTGAAATGCGATGCAGTGCTGCTGGGCGATATTACAGGTTATCAGCCGTTCCCGCATATGACAATCGGGCTTCGGCTGAAACTTATCGACCTCAAAGACGGGCAGCTAATCTGGGCGCTCGAGCAGGTATGGGACAGCACCGATAAAACAACCGAATCGAGGATAAAAAAATACTATGAAAATCAGTTACAGGCCGGACTGCCGGGTTTGCAGAGGCAGTTGATGGAAGTAAGCCCGATTGAATTTATGAAATTTGTGGCGTTCGAGGCGGCGGAAACCCTGCCGGCAAAGAAATAATGAGGATAAAGGGGCGATTATCGTCCGAAAACAAGAGTAAACTTTAGAAAAATTTGCAAAAAAATAAAGAAAAATGTTAAGTTTTTACAAAAAGTTGCGAGAAAGATAATGAATGAGCAGCAATTTTTGAAAGAAAAGACAAGAAAATGATAGAAAAAATAGACGGAAACAGGATTCAGGACCTTTTCGAGAAACCGACACCCAGGCAGGTCAACCCGGCGGACGCCGCTGCGGCCGGCAACGCAGATGCTTCACTGCAGGTCAACTATGCGGAGCTGATTGAAAAGGCGATGCAGGTACCGCAGGAAGACGATAAGGCGGTCCAGCGGGCAAAAGAGCTTCTGCTGAGCGGGCAGCTTGAGAGCGAGGATAATATCAGAGCGGCGGCTGAAAATATAGTTAAGTTCGGCGTTTAATAGGCGAGGACGTTAAATCACAGGGCCAACCACGGAAGGTTGAAAACCACAAGCCTTAAGGGATTGTAAGTGAACAGGCGAGGATGTGTGGTTATTGGCTACCCCCAAGAATCCATCACCTCGCCATTTTTATTCCCGCAAAGTTTAGACACAGATTTTTGCACTGATTTAATAAAGACAAAGGAGCAACAGCGGGCGGGGAAATTTTGTTGAAAGAATCGGATGAGCAACAACAATGAGGATTTTATTGACTGGACGAAAAAGGAAGGATAAGCTTTTGGGAAAAAGAAAGGGTCGCTATGGACGCAAAGAAGAAAATAAAATACTGGCTGGATACCGCTCATTATGACCTGGTAAGCGCCAAAGCGATGCTGGAGACAAAGAGATTTTTGTACGTGGGTTTTTTGTGCCACCAGGTGGTGGAAAAATGCTTGAAAGCGTATTTCTGGTATAACCGGAAAAAAGACCCTCCTTATTCTCACAACCTGCTGGTTCTTTCTGAAGAATCTGACTTTGACAGACGTGCAGATAAAGGCCATTTCTCGCTTTTTAACGAACTTATGCCTCTTAATATCCAGGCGCGTTATCCTGAGGACAAAGAACTTTTACTAAAGTCACTTAACAGCAAAAAATGCGAAGAGCTTTATAAGAAAACAAAGGATTTTTACACGTGGATAAAAAAGTTATTGAAATAGCCCGGCTTTACGCCCAAAAAGTCAGAAGCCTGCTGCCGGTAGAAATGATTATCCTTTATGGCTCTCACGTAAAAGGCACCGCTACAAAATCGAGCGATATCGATATTGCGGTAGTGGTGAATAAAATCAGAGGAGATTATTTGAAGTTAAGCGCAGATTTATTCGGTCTTGTTCGCGATGTGAGTAAACGGATAGAACCTGTTTTGCTGTGCCGCTCAAAGGACAGGAGCGGATTTCTGAAAAGCGTTATTAAGCAGGGGAAAATTATATATAAGTCTGAGAATTGACCCTCGTTGTGGTGTGGCACTGGCCGGAGGTCAATAGGTGATAAATGGCAGAAACAAAGGCAAATGAGAGAGAATTAGAACCACCTGAGTGAAGGGGACTAACATTGCGTATTTCGTAAACGGAGTGTGAAAGATGCCGACAGGAGTAAAGGAAGTCGAAACGCAGGTCGTGAAGCTGGCGAAAGAATCGTTTGAAGGCTTTTGCAAAGACATAGCAACGATGCTTGATGTTAATGTCGAATGCAAACAGCAGGAGACCGGAAGCGAAACTCTCGACGGACTTAAAAAACGATTCGGGAAATTAGCGGCGGTCAATGCCGTCAAGGCTGAAGGCGCCTTGAACGGAAATTTTTACCTGGCTCTCGGCAAAGAGGGACTGTTCACGCTCGGCGGGGTAGTCGAGATGCAGCCGGCAGAGAATATTGCGGAAAATATAAAAAAGGGGGCAATAAAAGACACGGAAGCTGTAAGCGATTCCGTAATCGAGGCGTTCAATATAATGGCCGGGGCGCTGGACAAAACATTCCGTGAGAAACTTGCAGGCCATAAGAGTCTTGCTGCAGGCAGCACGTTCATCGGGAACATCTGGGAAACGACGGCGGAAAAAACCGGATTTGTCGAGAGCGGCAGCGAGACATTTTCTCTTGCTTCACACAAAATGACAATCAACCATTATCCTGCGTTTGATTTCAGCATTATATTCCCCAGGAAAATCTTTGACGGCGTATCGAAAGGCGAGGCTGAACAGCCTGCAAAGGCCAAAGGCAGGGGGAAAAAAGAGAAAAAACAGGATACCGCAGCCAAACAGGCTGAGCCGCCGAAGGAAACGGCTACCGCCGACAAGACGGAAGGGGACAAGAACGGCGTTGGGCCGATTTCGGGGGCTATTCGCAAGATGGTCGAGTCGCCGGCGCTGCTGCCGAGCGACCTTGCGCCGGTGGCCGGCGATGCGAAGGGGACAAAGCCGTCACTATGTGCAGCGGATATTATGCAAAAAAAGATTGTCTGGAGCAGTCCCGATGACAGCGTGCAGCAGGGGCTTGAAAAAATGCAGCAGCACAACACGAATTATATTGTGATAGGCAGGGACGAAAAACCGGAGGGCATCGTTTCGAAAAGTGATTTGACCGGGGCGATGAGCCCCTACCTGAAGCCGCCCTTTACGAAATGGCGCCGGCCTTTAGATGACGCCACGCTGCAAATAAGACTGAAGTGGATTATGAGCAAACCGGTCCAGACAATAGAACCGGAAACGCCTCTGGCGGCTGTGATGGAAAAGATGTGCCGCTCCGAACGACACTGTATGCCCGTGACAGACAAGGAAGGCAAAGTGCTGGGTATGGTGACAGTAGTCGATGTTATGAAGGCGCTGTCAAAGTAGTTTTGAGGTCAGGCGCCGCAGTCCAGAAAATGAGGTGACGGGAAATTTATCTCCGCCGAGCGGGCAAGGCTGGTATAAACAGGTAGACTGCCGGGATAAGCAGGCAGCATATCCGGCAGAGCAGTCTCGAAAATCCCCCTGTTCTCATCGCGCACCCGGTGTAAGTGCAGCAATGCCGTGCTGCTTCCAGAGAGAGGAGCGGATTTAATAACTTTGCACGTAATCTTTTTTGACATTTCATCACCCTGCCAACAACATCTATATTAGCAGATTCGGGCGATTAAATCAAGATACGAGGTGTCCGCTAAAGCGAAAAATGCCGGTATTGCCTGCTGCGAAGTGATATTACAGGACGAAGCAGAGAAAATTTTTAATAGATAGCTGTCAAATTTGCGGATAAAATATCTGGTCGAACAGAGGTCAGAATCCAAAAGGTTTACCGATGCAGATTATAGCACAATGTCCGCAATGCGGGGCTGCGTGGCTGCTGGACGAAAGCGCAGCCGACCGCAGAGTAAAATGCCAGAGCTGCCGGAAGTTATTCAAGATTCCAAGTCTTGCCGAAGTGCCGAAGGCGGTCAGGGTGATAAAGCAGTCCAAAGGCACGATTTACGTGGACGAGAACGGGAAGATGTACGGGTAAGTAATACCAATTGTATTTAATTTTTGCGCTCTGCATAATAAGTTCTGCAAACAGATTTGATAATTTCAGGTTCAAGAGCAGTATTCCGCCAGGCATCTATTGCAGCGTGGCGTAAGTCGTCATAGTTG
>Ga0315294_10010258_pt1 | contig 10279 bp, 18 predicted proteins | sample YL17G13_40_MG_FD_203626 | JGI IMG/M metagenome (GOLD analysis project Ga0315294, IMG submission 203626) | Sediment microbial communities from Yellowstone Lake, YNP, Wyoming, USA - YL17G13_40 | ecosystem: Environmental > Aquatic > Freshwater > Lake > Sediment | place: USA: Wyoming | collected...
ACCCTTGATTTAGGCGTTGAGCGCGGACGTGTTCACAAGAAAAATCAGTGGCTTCTTAAAGCCAACCTTTCTGTGAAGAGTTGATTGCTTTATTCTAGGTATAATGGTAAATAAATAAGAAATTAACTATGTCATTCAACGTAAATACGGGTACGAAACCAGTTGTTGTGATGGCTGGTTTAAACATCCCTTTGCACGACTACGTAAGTTGTAGCTACACTGGGGCTAACCTGACTGGCGTGGTGTTTAAGAATGGCGGCTCTGGGGGCAATACTGTTGCTACTCTTGCCCTAACATACGATGGCAGCAACAACCTCCTCACCGTTACCAAGGTCTGATCGTGAGCTACAAATTTAATCCTTTTACTGGGACCCTGGATGATGTCGGTCCCAACAACGGTAACGGCGTACCAGGTGGCACCAATACTCAGGTTCAATTTAACGACGGAGGCGTTTTTGGCGGCGACGTTGATTTCACATACAACAAAACATCTAACCTTTTAACTTTAGGTGGTGACATTAATTTAAACGATGGCGGGAGCTTCACTACAACGCTCCAATGCGTCACCCCCACCGCCAACCGCACGATCAGCTTCCCGGATGCCACTGGCACCGTCGGATTAGTTGCAGGCTCTAGTGGGCAGGTCGTCTACAACAACGCTGGGGCGTACGCAGGCGTCAGCACGATGACGTTTGACGGCACCAGCGTCACCCTTGCTGGGCGGTTGATCAACAGCTACACCAGTCTGGCCTCCAGCCCCGCCAAGGTCTTCACCGGCACTTGGTTCACGGGCGGCACCAGCACCACCACCAAGCCGCATCTGCTGATTGAGCCCGCAGGGGCTACGTCTACCGCTTGGAGCACCAGCGGCACGGGCCTTGGCGTTAATGCGGCGAGTGGGTTTGGCGGGAACCTGCTGGATTTGCAGGTGAATGGGACAAGTCGAGTCCGGGTGACAAGCGGCGGCAATATATGGATGGGTGGGCAAAATACGGGCTTTGAGTATTACAACAGCGGCCTGTTGCTTATGGCTAATAGTTCATATCCTATTTTTGTTGAAACCAGTAGAACTCGTTTTGCCCCTACTCATGAAATTGCTTGGGCAGCATCTGGCCCAACTTCGTATGGAATAGGGGCTGATATTGGGCTGGTGCGGTCTGGCACAAATACGGTCAAAGTCACCAACGGCTCAACCGGTGACGGCACCATCTCTGGCCAACTTCGCGCCGTAGGCACTGCTCCAGCCGCCACTGGCTCAACCGGCACCGCTGGCGACATCCGCTATGACGCTGGCTTTATTTACATCTGCACCGCTACCAACACCTGGAAGCGGGCAGCCATCGCTACTTGGTAACCATCATGGATTTCACAATCACAATCGACGACACGCTCGTCCCCGGCATCATTGCTACCGCCAATCTTGAGGGCAAAGACCCTAAGGACGTAATTGCTGAGTACGCTCAGGCTGTGGCCAACAAGGCGTGCCAAGACCTCAAGGTCGGCCCGTACTACACCGGCCCCATCCCGCCCCAGTTCAATGCTGACGGGACGCCTTATGTGGCACCCATTCCCCCACTAGACAACGACACTACTCCGCCGGTTGAGGAGGGCGTATGACGCTGATTGTGCGGCCTGGGTATGGCGGGGCTGCGGTGTCAGATCCAGATGCCCAGGCGTACCTTCAAGCTGTGGAGGTGGCCGACAATCAGGCACTGGAGCAAGGCGTCCAACAAGCAGTGAATCAGTTTGTCACTGGTTGCAAGGCTGACGGCATCTGGAACGCTATCAAAGCCTCCTGCATTCTGGCTGGTGCCCGCACGTTGAATGGTGCGTTGGTTCCGCTGGTGGGGACGGCGCCTACCAACGTTGGCCCGTTTGTGTCTGGTGACTACAACCGGAAAACTGGACTAACAAGTAACTCAACTGCAAAATACCTAGATTCGAATAGAGCTGGCAGCGCCGGGACTCAAAACAACATCCATTTATCTATTTACTACAATCAACGATTTGATAATACTTATAGGTATATAGGTGGCAACCAAGGTATAATTGAATTACTCGGAAATAGTGTTGGATTTGGTGCGCGAGTAAATTCATCTTCTATTGTGTTTTCTGGCACAAGCACGGGAACAGGCCCGGGGTTCCTAGGTGCCAGTCGAAGTTTGAATAGTGAATTTGCGTGGAGAGATAATAATGTGTCTGGAATAGCTTCTAACAGCTCGACAGGCCAGTCAAGTGGCAATTTCTTTGTATTCAGAAATAACAGCAACGCCAATGCTGTGCAGACTGGCCTCGCCTTCTACAGTATTGGCGAATCCCTAGACCTCGCCCTACTCGACACCCGCGTGTCAGCCCTCATCACCGCATTTGGAGTAGCAATACCATGACCGAAACCTATAACACTACGAGGTGTCAGCCATGAGCCCGATTTATGTGCCGGGGAAGGTGACCTTGCGTCAGACCCCTTCCACTTGGGCCGAAGGCGGTGATCTTGTTTACACCATTGTTGTTGGCGGCATCACTTACCGCGTTCATGAATTTAAGACCGTTGGCACGTCATCGCTGAATGTGATGAGCGGTGGCAGCGTTGAGTATCTTGCCGTTGGCGGCGGTGCCGGTGGGGGTCGAGCCGGCGACAGAGCAGCAGGCGGTGGAGGCGCAGGCGGCTATATTGCAGGGTCTGCAACAGTTAATACTGGAGCACATGCCATTACGGTAGGTAATGGTGGTGCGGCAGCTACCGGGTATGCACAAGGCTCTGACGGCCAAAGTTCTTCATTTTTTGGTCAAACTGCAATTGGTGGCGGGGGCGGAGGTAGTGAAAGTATTATTGCAGGGCGATTAGGCGGATCAGGTGGCGGCGGTGGCGGTGGGTCATCCGGCACTGGATCAGGAGGATCCAACACCGCTGGACAGGGTAACAGTGGAGGCAATGCTTTTGTTTCTGGATCAAGCTCTGCTGGCGGTGGCGGCGGCGGTGCTGGAGCCGCTGGTTCTAATGGAGTTTCAGCCGTTTCTGGAAAAGGCGGTGATGGCTTGAACTGGCAATCTCTAGGAACTTTTTACGCTGGAGGCGGCGGTGGAGCTGGAGGCGGTGGCGGTGGGTCCGGTAGCGCCAATGTTGGCCTAGGAGGAGCAGGTGGTGGTGGTAATGGCAGTAATACCACAGCTATTGCTGCTGGGAACGGCTCCGCCAATACAGGAGGCGGAGGAGGAGGACACGCATATAACGGCACCCCAGGCTCCGGCGGCTCCGGCATCGTCATCGTGAGGTACGCGATATGACTTACACAGCACTAGAAGACACTGCCACTAATCACCCCTGGAGGATGGTGCCATGAGTTGGGTTATTACAGGTGCTCCTGGCACCGGCGACAATCTGCTGTATTCCCAAGCTGGTACGCCAGCACTTGACCTTAGGTTTGCTTCTACCAAAAGTTTGACCGATTACGTCAGCGGCCAGAACCGTGTCACCTTTACCCGCGCCAGCAGCGGCACGTTTGTGGGTAGCGATGGGGTGTTGCAGACGGCGGTGACGAACGCCCCACGCTTCGATCACAACCCCGCGACGGGGGAGAGCCTTGGGCTGTTGGTGGAGGAGGCGAGGACGAACGTTTGGCTTTACAGCGAGCAGTTTGATCAGTGGTTTAACGGCACCACTTTAACTGTCACTGCAAATGCTGGGACAAGCCCAAATGGTACCACTACTGCTAATAAAATAATCCCAAGCGTAGTTTCCGGCAACCATTATGTAACTAATTTCGCAACACGCGGCTCTGGTACTTTTACATTTAGCGTCTACGCAAAAGCCAATGGATATCCTCGCCTAGGCTTGCGTGTTTACGATGGTACAGCTTATCAAATAAAAGTAACGTTTGATCTTTCGGCTGGAACTGTTGTTCTGCTGGAAAGCGGGACAGCAAGCATAACGCCAGTTGGAAACGGTTGGTATCGCTGCTCGGGTACTGGTACATCTGCCAGCGGAAACATGGGCGCCGTGGCTGGATGGGTGATTGAATCACTGCCAACTACAACTACGGTACAACAAAGTTTTGCAGGAGATGGAACATCTGGCGCCTTGCTTTGGGGTGCTCAGACAGAAGTCGGCGCTTTTCCCACCTCCTACATCCCCACTCCCGCCACTTTCACTGGTCGCGCATCTACAGCCACATTCTACGATTCCGCAGGCATTATCCAGACTGCAGCCAGCGGCGTAGCACGTTCTGCTGCATTCTTTCCTGACGAAAATGGCATCTTCCGCCCAGCAGGGCTGCTTCTAGAAGCTGCTGGCACTAATCTTCTTAACCATAGTCAAACCTTTGCCACCAGCGGAGGCACGCAAAACGACTGGGCGGATACAAGCATCACTCGCGACGGTACGCTAAGAACTAGTCCTGATGGCACGGCTAATGCCTTGCGCATCACGGCTTCTGCAGCAAATGCCACCGTTATTTCCAGCTCTGGCATTGGCACTTCCGCTGCACGCAGTTTGAGCGTCTTCTTGCGTCGCGTGACGGGCTCTGGAGCAGTGGAATATACGCTTGACAACGGTTCAACGTATACTCCGCAAGCCATTACTTCCTCGTGGGTGCGATATGCGTTTCCCGCTACTACGGCTGACCAACAAGTGGGCATTCGTTTAGTTACGAGTGGTAATGCTATTGAACTATGGGGAGCACAATTAGAGGCGGGAACTAGTGCTACTAGTTATATTCCCACTACTACTACTACTGTCGCTCGCTCTGCCGACACTTCTACCAGCGCCACTGTCACTCGCGCTGCGGATATAGCGGACATAACAGGGGCTAATTTTAGTAGCTGGTTTAATGCAAGTTCAGGAAGCTTTATTAGCATTGCGCAAACTCCAATAAATTCAAATTGGTATTATCTAGGCGCACAGCTAATTGGTGGATTTACTGCTGGAGGATTTCGCACAAATGGTTTTTCAACTTTTGGATATTATGCCAGCGGCGTTCTGCAAACAGGAGTAAGCGCTTACTTGAATGGTGTAAGTTTTGACATAATGGGTGCATTAAATATTTATCCTGGCGAGCCGTTAATTTCACCCAGGAATGGGTTTATGAGCTGGAGTTCTACTGAGGGAATATACGGAATAAACGGATTTTTGTCTTCAGGGGCCAACTCACCAAACGCCTCTTTAATTAGCGCCAGGGTGAACAAATTAGTCATTGGCCATGGCGATAACATTCATGCTTTTTATAGTCCACCACCGACTGTTCATATCAAACGATTATCTTTCTATCCCTCTCGTCTTTCTAATGCTACCCTTCAGTCTCTTACTGGCTGATCACAATGACTAACTATCTCCGCTTTCCCGACGAAACTACATTCCGTTCTGCTGCATACGTTGCTGGCTTCTACAGCGAGCCAGAAGGTGACAATCCTGGCGGTTACATCCAATACACACACGATTACGCGATGGACATCGTTGGCACCATCTACAACGACGACGCAGTGATCGACCCAGACGGCACCGTCGTGACGCCTGCGACCCCTATGGCCGGCTGGCACGTCAACTACATCGGCCCGCTGCCCACGGGCTGGGACAAGTTCCTGGTGGCCCCTGTGGCCCCGTATCGGGTGTTTGCCCTCGTAGTGTCCCCGACTTGTCAGTAACGCTTACACGTTGCCAGTGATAGGTCAAAGAACTGGGGATTGCTTAACAGATCGTGCGCCAGCCCTCGTAGAGACCACCACTTGGATGGGCGTCATGGTAGAGTAACACACCCTGTTTCTCTGTTACAACAACAGAGTCGGTATAATGTCTAAATAATTTCAAAACCTATGAGTTATTTTGAGGGTTACCAACAGACAGTCTTCTTCAGTCCGGACACCCTGTCTGCACCTGGAGTTACTGAAGCCTACGATGTTTATACAGTTAATTACCTGTCCACCCGTAACTACACGCTTTTAGTCACCGTTCAAGATATTGACACCAGTGTTGTGGTGAGGCTTGAGGGCAGCACGGATGGCGCAGCCTTTGGCGCCATGATTTCTAACACTATTACAGAAAATGGAACCTACGCTTATAACGTCACCGGTTTTCCGGTTCGCAAAGTGCGGGCAAACTTTTTAAGGGAAACCGGCGGCACCAACGCACGCGTCTCGTTTAAAATTGCCGCTAACTAAATCAACGGCCAAGATCTGAACCACTTAGTAATTACATACTTCTCCCCGCTCACTGGGGGGCAAGCCTCATGTAAAGTTTTTGGATTCGGTATTCCATTTCTGTAAAGGTTATTCCAGAAAACAGCCATACCCTGTTTGGGCTTAATTTTTAATTTAAGATGCTTGAAATACGTCTCGCCGCCTTCCTCTACGTCATTTAAATAAAGCATAAACGTCCAAGTACGTTGGCCCATCCACTCGGTATATGTTTTATATTCTCTTGTTAATGGATGAAAATAATCTGTATGAGCTTTGTAATACTGCCCGGGTTCATATTTTTGTGTTTGCATAATCTCCCCAGTAAATGGATCTAGTCCCATAAACGCTGTTATTTTGTTATCAATTTCGTTTAAATAAGAAGAAGTAAAGTAAGCTAGATCAGCAGTTTTGCTTGTTCTGTCTTTTGATAGCACGACTTTGTCTTTAACATTAGACACAGTTGAAGGTCTTAATTTTTTATTGGACTCTTCTATTAATGTTTGACAGTCTTCCGGAGTTAAAAAATTGTTAAAAGTATAAAATTGTGTAAATGGATATTTGTATTGAGTTGTTTCTATTTCAAAGCTTCGACTTGCTATTTCTTTGTAATTAATTTCTTTTGGTTTGACTTTCAAGTTGCAGATATTTAAGACTTGTGTTAACTGTTCCTCTGTTAAGTTGAACGTATTTTTGATATGACTAAGGGTTTGGACCTTGCTGACGCCGCTTACGGCGGCTTTCATCAGCTCATAAGCAATCTCAGTTTCGCCCATGTTTCAATTGTGGTTTAGATAAAATATAGTAGTTGAAAGAACCTGTGGCAAGTGGAACCTCTAATAGTTATTTTTGGTTTTACTTTCTTTACTGCCTACAGCGTTGGCACCTGCCTTTTGAACCGTAAACAGGCACACAATGACCGCCGATCCAGCGACAAGCCAGTATTTAAAAACGTATATATCAGAAAGGCTACCTGCCTTGGAACAAGGGGCTCTTGATCTACCTAGCGACCTACCAGGATTCACACAGGATCAACGGTATGCCCCGTTACGCGATCCGGCTTACCAAGGTTAGTGCCTTTTTTAATCACGGCTGTTAGAATTACGGCATAGATTGGGCGATTTAATGGACGCCAATGCTCTAAACCTGTCGGTTGATCAAGAGTTTGCCGTGCACGCGGCTGCTTTTGCGATCAAAGACCTGGACCGAGACGAGTTAGAAGAAGCGTTCATTGACATGCTTCATCAGAAAATGATGGATCGTCAACTGTTCTTCAATATCTTGAAAGAACATGGTATTGACGCTGAAATCAATTTTAATTACCTCACCGCCAATCAACTTTCTTAAGACTCATGCCTACTCGCACTATCAAAGGCACTTTAAATAATCTGCAGCTCAGTACCGGTACTACGGAAATCACTTACCTGGGCCCAACTCTTGCGGGTAACACTGGCGATCTCGTTCGCGGTTTCCGCGTGAACCCGTCTACCACTGGCGACATCATCATTAGGATCGATAAAAGCGCCGCTCTTCTTGATATTGAAATTTTTCAAGAAGACGCGTACAACACGGGCAACGCCCCTACCGGCTACCAGAAGATTTTCAATATTGACAAAGCTGGTAAAGGTAAGGGTGCCGTTGCCGTGACCGTTACCAACGCAGCAAAAGATTATGTTGTGCTTTTAACGTTTGACAGCTATGCTGACGCTGAGTTTGTCGGTACAGTGGTTGTCCCCTAAGGAATACAACAACTCTTTTCTTAACGACACAGCCGTTAAGATTATAAAACTTTACACTCCGGCCAGAACCTATTGCGGATTCGACCGTTTTGCTGGGTACAAAACTGAACACGGTGAGTGGCGTATCGGCTACGGCAGCAAGCGTCTAGGCAAATCTTGGGTTGGAATGTTTACCAGGGCAACAAAGAAAGAAATAGATGAGCAATTGATAAAAGACTTAGAAGAATTTGCCGATAAAATTCAGCACTACGTTGTCATGCCGACTGCGCCCAAAAAACGTGCTGCGCTTCTTAGTTATGCACACAGCATTGGCTTGGCTACTTTTAAAGAGTGTCAGCTTCTGCACCTGGTTAATAAACGGGCAAGCAAGAACGCTCTCATTAAAGAATGGAGCCCATTTATCAACCCCGCATATCGCAGCTGCAATCCATTCTTAAAAGAACGTCGACGGGTTGAGCTGAATACTTACTTGGCGCCAGATGATCAGGTTCCTTTATTTACAAAACACAAGTGCCTTCTGAAACATTGTTTGCTTAATATTGGAGAAAACTATATGGGCACTCCTAATCAAATTAAAGCAATCGAATACTTAGAGCGAAAAATTGTAGAGTGGGATCCTACTGGGGAAACTATTCGTCGCTTTTTTCGTTACTGGAATCAAGAGCAGGGGGGATTGGGGTCCCCCAAGAACCTTTAGTGTCCTGCAACCAGTCCAACATGTCCAGCAGCTGTAGTTCGGGGCAATACTCGTAAAGAATTTTATCGTAATCCATGATATTCGCATGAAGCGATTAATCGCTTCAAATACCATTCTGCCTTCTTTAAATCTTGAAGGGAGTTTTCTTTGTCTTCATAGCGCCACAAATACTTTTGAATGTTACCTTTCAGGTAGCCGCGAAAAGCTTCATTGGTCATCGCCGCTTCAATTGCATCAATGCACTCCACTGTTCCAGATGCATAGTGCGATGGGCTATTAACCAAATCTTCCATGAGTTTGCTGCTGTCAGAATGGTTCTATGAACCACCAGAGTAGCACTGATTACGACGTTGACAATCGGTACAGCGGTACTCAGGATGCCGTAGACAACGAGCAGGGCAAAAGAGCCGCAGCAAAGGCTGTAGCTCAACGTAGGGTTGCACAACGCTCTGCCGTGGCGGAAGACCGCAGAGAAGATGACCGCTTCATTGTTTCGGGACCTGGCGACTCTACTTACTCCTTTAGAAACGCTTATGGTGCCCCACGAAGTCCATCACAACGCCGTCTTGAGCGCCTTAATCAATAAATCACTTTCCCTAGATGCGAAAAAATTTCAATGAATTTATCAGCCTGGTTAAATCCCAGTTCAGCACGAGGAAGATAAACAAAGTATCCCCAGGTAAAGGGCCCTGCAATTGTGGTTAATGTTTTGCCATGTATCAAATTACACCTTTTCTCAGGTATGCAGACTGGATAATTCCAGATCGAAAGATTGGTCCGCATTGTTTCATGATTTGTGCTAAAAAATAATGCTTCTCGTATATTTCTCATCTTCCATTCTTTTTCTAATCTGTTAAACCAAATTGCAGATGGTGCTTTACATAAAGGCCCCCCGCCACGCAACCCCCATCTCCAGGTTCCACGTTCTTTATTGAAGGAACATCTCCCGTAAGTTGGAGGGAATAAATAAGTTGTTCCGGTCCACGGGATTTCAGTATTCAGTCCGTCTTCTTTAAGAGTGTAAATCTGTTTAGCCCTTAGAAACTGATCGTTAGCCAGGTGTGTTGAACAGGGATCTAAATCTATGTCCCCAAGAAGTGCATCAATATAAGGTAAGTATTCAACTGGGGTCAACCAGTCATTAACAACATTACCTATCCTGGATAAAAACTGGCGTTTAGGCAGCCAAGGTCTTGCACTCACGTAATAATCATCCCCCCTAGTCCGCCTACAGGCTGCTCACGTTTGTAATGAACTAAAGACATTTCTTTTTCGTCTTGAATTATAAAAATGGCTTCTTTAAGTGGGTCCAGGGACTCCCCCCTGGCGATAGCTTTTTGCATCACCTCCGCTGGACCCTCCATCTCTTGTCGCGTAAAGTCATTCAAAGCCATAATCATGTCTGACACCGTCAAATAAAACATACTGTCCTCCTCTTTCTCCGCATTGGGGACATACACCATGGCACCAGGGCCTTCTTGAGCGTAAAAATTCTTGAAAAAATCACACATGTCAGCGCAGATTCGTTCAATCGTGAGCTGAGCGAGGACCTTTTCTTGCTCAGTTGGATTCGATAGTTGCAGTTTCGAGAGTAGTTCCTTGCGTCGGTTGGTCATTTTTAATAAATTCGGAAAGTCCGGAGCGTTGAAGGGTTTGGCGGATTTTGGCTAGTGGCTCG
>Ga0315294_10010259_pt1 | contig 10279 bp, 8 predicted proteins | sample YL17G13_40_MG_FD_203626 | JGI IMG/M metagenome (GOLD analysis project Ga0315294, IMG submission 203626) | Sediment microbial communities from Yellowstone Lake, YNP, Wyoming, USA - YL17G13_40 | ecosystem: Environmental > Aquatic > Freshwater > Lake > Sediment | place: USA: Wyoming | collected...
GCGGCCCTTCTTGCGCTTCGCCTTGCGGCGGTGGCGCTCTTGGTCCTCGCGCTCGCCGGGCCGCGCATCGAGGGGGACCAAAACGCTGCGACCGAGGGTGCCACGGGTTGCTCGCAACCCGTGCCGAGCGAGGGGCAAGCACGGCTTGACAAGCAAGCCGTGGCACCCCGCACCGACCGCATCGCCGCACCCATCCGTGTCCTGATCGTTGATGCCGAAGAAGCGGGCGAAGGAGTCAACTCGGCCGACCTCGTGGCCGCCACGTTCAGCGGCGACACCAATATTGAAACAAGTGACGCTCGCCAAAGCACACGATATCGAGGTGCAAGACCTCTCGACCGCCGATGTTGTCTTCTGGGTCGGCGTGCGGCCGCAAGAGTTCAGCCCGCTAAGCAAGTTTCTCGAAGACTACCTGATTTCCGGCGGCCGAGTGGTCTTTATTCCCGGTTCGGCGCCAAGGTCCCCCAAACGCGAGATATATGGCCCCCCCGTCACCATGGGCGAATCAGACGGCATGACGATTGACCCCGATGGTTACACGAGCGACCTTCTGGCGGCATTCGAGGGCGGCACGAGCGGCGACCTTGCGGCCCCGGTGTTCCGACGATTGCTGGACCTGCGCGCCAAAGAGAACTTGATCATCTATCGGGTCCACTCAGAAGACGGCGGGGTTATGCAGGTCCAGGTACTGCGCGCCGAAGAACGTCTGGTTGTCCGGTTCCACGGCGGCTCAACGGCCATCGCCGAATACCGCTTCGGCCGCGGGCGCATCGTGGCCCTCGCGTTCGGGCCGGACCCTTACTGGGGCGACCTGGCGGGCCGGCCGGAGTTCGTCGTCCTCATGCACTCGCTGGCCGAGGCCCTCGCGCCGAAGTTAGCCCCCGGGCCTAAGTTAGCCCCCAAGCAATATTTAGCCCCCGGTGAATACACCGGGGGCACGAGCACCGAGGCCGAGATTTCACACGAACCTCCCCCCGTGTATTCACGGGGGGCTAACGATTCACGGGGGGCTAACAATGCGGGCATTGATCTTACGCCCTGGCTGATCCTCGCCTTGGCCGTGGTCCTCGCGGCCGAGAGCCTCCTGGCGGCCGCTTCGGCGCCGCGCGGCGTGCCTGCCTCACCGCCCATCACCAAGGGGCCCCCGGTGTAATCACCGGGGGCTAAGTACGGAATTATCCTCTTGCCGCCACGAGCGCCGCGACCAGTCGGTCCACGTCCTCTTCCGTATGGTCGGCCGTGAGGCTCACGCGCAGGCGGCTTGTGCCGGGCGCGACGGTCGGCGGCCGGATGGCCGGGCAGAATATCCCACGCGCGAGGAGCGCCGCCGCCATCGCGAGCGCCGCTTCAGGCTCCCCCATAACAATAGGTATGATGGGCGTGGCGCTTTGGCCGGTGTCGAACCCCTTGTTGCGAAGGGCCGCACGCAGGCGGTCCGCGAGGTCCAGCACGCGCCGCCGCCGCTCGGGCTCCTCGCGCGAAATCCGCAGGGCCTCGCGGGCCGCTTCGCACGCCGCCGCCGGAAGCGCGGTCGAATAGATGAACGGCCGCGCGCGATTGACGATGAGGTCGCAAGTCCCGCGCGACGCCGCAACGAACCCGCCGATGCCGCCGAGCGCCTTCGAGAGCGTTCCGACAGACGCGACGGGTGAGCCACCCGCCGCTCCCGCGGCGGGCTCAAGAAAGGGTGCATCGGGCGCGCGAAATACCTGCTCGGCCAGGCCCGCGCCGGTTGGACCCAGGAGGCCGGTCGCGTGGGCCTCGTCCACCAGGAGCATCGCGCCCGAGCGACGGCAGGCGTCGGCCAGCGCGGCCAGCGGCGCGAGGTCGCCCCCCATCGAAAAGACCGTGTCGGTGGCGAGGAGCATTCGCAATTTCGGATTTCGGATTTCGGATTTCGGATTGAGACACGCTTCGGCGGCGACTGCGTCGGCGTGCTTGTACCGCTCAAGACGCGCCCCCGACAGCCGCACGGCGTCGTAAAGGCTCGCGTGGTTCTCGCGGTCCATGACGACCGTGTCACCCCTGCCCACCAAGGCGGAGATCGCGCCGAGGTTCGTCATGTAGCCAGTCGAGAACACGACGGCCGCCTCGGTGTGCTTAAAGGCCGCGAGGTCGGCCTCGAGGGCGGCGTGGGCGTCAGTGTGGCCCGCGAGGAGCGGTGAGGCGCCCGCGCCCCAGCCCCACTTTTCGACCGCGCGGCAGAGGGCCTGGCGGACGCGCGGGTCGCCGGCGAGGCCGAGGTAATTGTTCGAGGCGAACTGGAGGACCGTCCGCCCGCCCACTTGGACTCGCGGACCGGCGGCCGAGCCCACGGCCACGAGGTGCCGGTACAGGTCGCGGGCCTTGAGGTCTTCGAGCGTCCGGCGGATAAAGTCGGGGTCTGTCATGCGGGCTCGACGGCGCGTTGCCTCAGATACTCTTTGACGTTCAGCGCGGCGACGACGCCGTCGCCGGCGGCCGTGGCGGCCTGTTTCAGGGTCCCGGCCCGGACGTCGCCGGCGGCCCAGATGCCGGGGACGCTCGTCTCGAGGTTGCAGGCGCTCGCGCAGATGAACCCCTCGTCGTCGAGGTCCACGACGCCGCGGAGGAACCGCGTGAGCGGCGTCATGCCGATGAAGACGAAGACGCCGTCGCACGGGATGACTTGTTCCTGGTTCGTCCTGGCGCTACGGATGCGGACGGCCTCGACGCGCTCGCGGCCGAGGATCTCGGCGACGGCGCTCGAGAAGTGCGCGGCGACGCGCGGGCCGGCCTTGCGGAGTTCCTCTTTGCCGATTTCCGTGCCGGTGAAGTCCTCGCCGAGGACCACGAAGGTGATCCGCCCGGCGAACCGGAGGAGGTGCAGTCCCTCGTCGAGGGCCGTGTTGCCGCCGCCCACGACGACGACGTGCTTGTCGCGGTAGAACGGGGCGTCGCACGTGCCGCAGTAACTGACGCCGTAGCCCGTCAGGCGTTTCTCGCCGGGCACGTCGAGTTTCTTATAGTCCGATCCGCAGGCCAGAATCACGGCGCGGCCGCGATGCCGCTGGTCGCCGACGAAGACGTCGATGAACCCGGCCTCGCCGGGGCCGGTGTGCGGCTCGAGGCGGGTGACCTGGGCCTGCGTGACGATCTCGGCCCCGAAGCGGGTGGCCTGCTCGGTCAGGCGGTCCGAGAGTTCCATCCCGCCGATCGGCTCCGGGAACCCCGGATAGTTCTCGACGCGGGCGGTGGTCAGGATCTGGCCGCCCGGAATCTGCCTTTCGAGGATGCGGGTGCACAGGCGTTCGCGCGTCGAATAGATGGCGGCCGACAGGCCGGCGATGCCGCCGCCGACGATCAGCACGTCGCAGACGCCGTCGGCCGACGGTGGGTTGACGAACGCTCGGGTCATGGTAGCCCCCTTCTGTAAGGCAATGTTCAATGTCAAATGTCAAATGTCAAATGGAACGACGGCCGCACCGGCTGTTCCTTTGACATTTGACATTGAACATTTGACATTTGAGATTGGAGACTCAGCATTTCTGTTCCACGAATTTCCTGACCGCGCGGACCGCCTCCGGGTCGCTGGCCGTGTCGATGGCGCAGGTCGAGGCCAGGACAAACGGCCGCCCGGCTTCGCCCCGCCCTGGGCGGGCTACGCCGGGGTGAAGCCCGGCCATCGCGCGCGAGGTTTCTCGGGCCTGCGAAAGGAGCGCCTCGCGCCCGGGGGGGCCTTGAGTGAAGAACGCCCGGTCGAGGCCGCCGACGAGGCCCTTGCCCGGTGCGGCCGCCGCCATCTCGGCCAGCGTCGGGTTCCCCTCGCCGGCCGTGTCCCAGTTCAGCAGGGCGACCGGATAGTCGGCGAGTTGGCGGACCAGGGACCGCGCGCGGCAGACGTGAAGGAGGTTCAGGGGCGCCGGGCGGACGGCGGCCAGGACCTGGAGGTCGTACGGCCGCCCGAACTCCTGGTACTGTTCCAGGGTGAAGTTGGCCGGCGTCGCGCAGTGGGTGGTCGCCAGGAAGATGCCGTCGGCCCCGGCGTCGAGGCATCGGGCCGCGAAACCGGCGAACGTCTCGGTGATGGTCCGGAGGCCCGCGTGGACCATCGCCGGACCCTGGGCGATCAGGGCCGCCAGGTCCTGCGGTCCGCCGGCGAGGTCCGCCGCGATGCTCATCGGCGTAAAGACGGTCATCAGAAGCGGCACGTCGGGTCCGAGCGCCCGCCGGATCGCCGCCACGGCCGCCAGATGCTCCGCCAGGACCGGCGCCGACCGCCCCGCTTTACCCTTCGGGTCGAGGCGGTCGAGGTGCCGGAAATCGTCCGCCGTGTGGACGCACGCCCGGACGAGCGTCGGCTCGACAAGGGGGTTGCCCGAAAACGCGTACCGGTTGCCCCAGTCCTCGACGTGGTAACTGGCGCGGGGATTGATCTTGAGGAAGTCCCAATCGTAAGTCTCTTGCCAGCGGACCATGGCGGCGGCCAGGCCTTCGGCAGTGGTTTCCTCGACAAAGAAGTGCCGCCACAAGGCGACCGGCAACCGGTCGACCGGCCGCCCTGCGATGGTGGCGGCCAACCGCTCGCGCTTGGTCATCGTCGCTGGCATCGTGGGACCCTCCGGCGCACGGGCGCCATAAGTGGATGGTAGCGACGCGCGCCGGTGGCGGTCAAGCGGCGTTTCCGGAGGCGTTTCGCGTTGACGCGGCGCGGCCGGCGGACTTACAATCGCGCTCGTGGACCTTGGAAGGAGGCCGCCATGACGAACCAAGCGCCCGTGCCGGACCCGAACGCCGCAGGACCGCCCCCTGTGCCGACGCCCTTGAGGTCGGCCCCGCCACGGCCTCCCACGAGGCCGGCGGTTCAGCCTGCCGCCCGGCCTCCCCGGCGGTTCGGGGCGTTTCAGATCGTGATCCTGATCCTCTTGATACTGTCGTTGCTGGGCAACCTGGTGCTGCTCGTGATCACGATCGGCCTGGTGGGCCTCCTGGGCGGCGGCGACATGGAGGACGGCTTCGTCGAGCGGATGGTCGAGAAAGGCCCGGCGTCCGCGAAGATCGCCATCATCCACGTGGACGGCCTGATTGACGAGGCACTGGCCGACCGGATCCGCGGCGAAGCCAAGCGGGCCGCGCGCGACGACCACGTCAAGGCGGTCGTCCTCCGCATCAACTCGCCGGGCGGGGGCCTGACGGCCAGCGACATGATCTATCACGACATCCACACCCTGCTGGCCGAGAAGGGCAAGCCCGTCGTGGCCTCGATGGACTCGGTTGCGGCGTCCGGCGGCTACTACGTGGCGTGCGCCGCCGACGAGATCGTCGCCCAGCGGACGACCATCACCGGCTCGATCGGCGTCATCGCCGAGTTCTTTTTCCTCCAGGGCCTCCTCCAGGACAAACTCGGCGTCAAGACCGTCACGCTGAAGATGGGCGAGCAGAAAGACTGGCCGAACCTCTTTGCCGGCGACATGACCGAGCCGCAGCGCCAGTATCTCCTGGACACGCTCCTCGTGCCGGGCTACGACCGGTTCGTCACGACGGTCTCGGAGTCGCGCCAGATGAAGCGCGGGGACGTCGAGAAACTGGCCACCGGCCGCATCTTCATGGCCGCCGAGGCCAAGTCCTGCGGCCTTGTGGACCAGATCGGATACCTCGACGACGCCATTGACGTCGCCATGAAGCGGGCGGGAATCGCAGAGGCCCGCGTCGTCGAGTATGTGAAGCCGTTCCGACTGAGCGAACTCTTTGGCCTGTCCGCCCAGGCCAAGACGGCGCTGGACCTGAGGCCGGAGCGCCTGGCCGCCCTGGCCACGCCGAAGGTCATGTACCTCTGGACAGGTTACTAGCGACCGCGTGCGTGCGAAGCACGCACCCTACGTAACTACGAGCGGGCAGGGCGCGAGGTAACTAGCCGCGAGCGCGAGCGAGCGGAGTAAAGTTAAACGGCTCGGCGAAAAGGAGGAATCAACTGCTTTACCGCCAGTTCGGGAAAACGGGCGTCGAGGTCTCGCGTCTCGGGTTCGGCTGTATGCGTCTGCCGATCTCGAAGCCCGACGCGAAGGCGCCGCGGTCGGCGATCACGGGCATTGACGAGTCGGCCGCCCTCATCCGCCGCGGCCTGGACCGCGGCATCACCTACGTGGATTCCGCCCCCTACTACTGCCACAGCGAAAGCGAGACGGCCGTCGGCCGCGCCATCCGGGGCCTGCCGCGCGACCGGCTCTATATCACCACGAAGTTTCCGCAGTGGGGCACCGGCGCCTGCGGCAAGTGCTTCCGCGCCCAACTGGAACTCTCCCTCCGCCGCCTCGACACCGACTACCTCGACTTCTACCTCTTCTGGAGCCTCGCCCTGGAGACCTACACCCAGCACACGATCGCCAAGGACGGCCCGATGGCCGCCGCCCGCAAGGCCAAGGAAGAGGGCCTCATCCGCCACATCGGCCTGTCGTGCCACGACAAGCCGGAGAACTGCACCAAACTTATCGAGACAGGTGATTTCGAGTCGCTCCTCGTCCAGTATAACCTCCTCGACCGCCAGTACGCGCCGTGCCTGCGCCTGGCGCATGAGCGCGGCATGGGGACGGCCGTCATGGGTCCGGTCTCGGGGGGGCGCCTCGCGGCGCCGTCGGCGGTCATCACGTCGGCCGCCGCCGTCTCGTCCACCGTCGAGGCCGCCCTCCGGTTCGTCTGGGCCAACGGCGACATTGACGTGGCCCTTTCGGGGATGAGCGACGCGAAGCAGGTGGACGAGAACCTCGCGACCGCCGATCGGGCCGAGCCCCTCTCGCCCGACGAGATCGCTCGCATCGACGCCGTCTTTGAGAAGAACAAGCGCCTCCTGGACCTCCCCTGCACCGGCTGCGGCTACTGCACGCCGTGCCCCAAGGGGGTCGCCACGCCGGAAATCTTCCGCCTGTACCAGTGGCACGAGGCCTTCGACCTGAAAGGCCCCGCGCGCCAGCAGTACCGGGGCATGGGCAAGGGCTGGCAGGAGAAACAGAAGAACGCCACGGCCTGCGACGAGTGCGGCGAGTGCGAGGAGAAGTGCCCCCAGAAGATCGCCATCCGCGAGAAACTCAAAGTCGTCCACAAGGTCCTCTCGGCCAAGGGCTGAGCCACCGGCGGCCATTCCCGGACGTTGACACTTCGCCGGGCGATTCCTAAGATGATCGGGCTTCTTCCTGCACCGTGGAGGGCGGCGTGGCGACCGAGCCGAAGAAACTTAAGACCGAGCGGTCCGCGGAGGCCCTCGCGCGGGCCGAGGCCCTGATGCCCGGCGGCGTCTCGAGCCCCGTGCGCGCTTTTCGGGCCGTGGGCGGCGGGCCCCTCTTCATCGCTTCCGGGCGCGGCTCGACGATCCGCGACCTCGACGGCAACGCCTTCCTCGATTACGTCATGAGTTGGGGACCCCTTATTCTGGGGCACGCCCATCCGAAGGTGGTGGCGGCGGTGAGGGTGGCCCTGGATGACGGCTCGTCGTTCGGCGCGCCGACGATGCGCGAGGTGCGCCTGGCCGAGGAGATCGCCGCCGCCATGCCGGCCGTCGAGCAGGTCCGCTTCGTCAACTCCGGCACGGAAGCGGTGATGAGCGCGCTACGGGTGGCGCGGGCGGCCACCGGGCGGCCCGGCGTCCTCAAGTTCGAAGGCTGTTACCACGGCCACGCCGACGCCCTCCTCGTAGAGGCCGGAAGCGGCGCGATGACCTTCGGAGCGCCCTCGAGCGCGGGCGTCCCGCCGGAGGCGGTGCGGCACACGTACCTTGCGCCCTTCAACGACCTGGCGGCCGCCGAGCGGACGATCGCGAGTTCCGGTGACGAAATTGCCGCCATCATCGTAGAACCAGTGGCGGGCAACATGGGCGTCGTGCCGCCCGAACCGGGGTTCCTGGAAGGCCTCCGGGCCTTGGCCGACGGAAGCGGGGCCCTCCTGATCTTTGACGAAGTGATGACGGGTTTTCGCGTCGCCCGCGGCGGCGCGGCCGCGTGGTTCGGCGTGAAGCCCGACCTGGTGACGCTCGGCAAGGTCATCGGCGGGGGCCTTCCGGTGGGCGCGTACGGCGGCCGGCGGGACCTCATGCAGCGCGTCAGCCCCGTCGGGCCGGTCTACCAGGCCGGCACGCTCTCGGGGAATCCGCTGGCGATGGCGGCCGGAATCGCTACGCTGGACGCCTTGGCCGAGCCGGGGGCCTACGAGACGCTCGAAGAGCGGTCGCGGGCCCTGGAGGAAGGGCTGGCGGCCGCCGTGGCCGAAGCGGGCGCCAAGGCGCGCGTTCAGCGCGTCGGCTCGATGCTTTCGCTCTTTTTCACAGACCGGCCGGTCCGGGATTATGCGTCGGCCCGGCAGTCGGACACGGCGGAGTACGGGCGATTCTTCCACGGGATGCTCGAGCGGGGCGTGTACCTGCCGCCCAGCCAGTTCGAGGCGTGGTTCGTGAGCCTCGCCCACTCGGCCGACGACGTGGCCCGAACGGTCGAGGCGGCGCGCCAGGCGCTCGTGCGCGTCGGAACGCGGGGGCTGGCGCCGCGACGGCGGCCGCCCGCATAAGACCCGGAATTGGAGATTGATTATGGCCCAGGAACCAAGGCGCGACCAACCGGTCCGTCTTCCGAACCCCAGCGCCCAGCCGTTCGTGGCGGCGCTGAAGACGGCCAGGCTCTTCGCCGTCGTCTTCTTCTGGATCACGATGGCCTGCATCCTCTCGTACGTCGTCGTGTTCATCCTGACGGAGTGGATCGGCCTGTACGACGCGCCGCTCGCGCCGGCGGTCCCCGTGGAGTCCAAGGCGCCGGCCGAGCCGAAAGGTCCGGCCGAGCCGAAGGGGCTGGCGGCGCCGACCGAGGAGGACGCGCCGGCCCCGGATCCGGGTTCGGCGTCGTGGCTGGGTCTCTTTGAGAACACGGCGCAGGCGGCGACCACGAAGAACGGCCCGCCCACGTTCTTCGCCGTGCCGGCCACGCGCCGCGGCGAGACGCCGCCGGAGAGGTCCTCCGAAGAGTCCACCGAGGAGATGCCGGAGGTCGGGCCGTCTTCGACCTCGCCGCCGCCCGCGACGGTGCCTGCCGCGACGACGCCCAAGGAGGAGACCAGCGGCAAGGTGATCGCCCGACCCGAGACGCCGCCCACCGAACGCCGGGCGCCGACCCTCGAGGAACAGCGCGAACGGGCCAAGAAATACTACGACTTCACGCTCAACCTCCTGAAACCGCTCCGGGTCATCGGCGTCCTGGCCTCGTTCCTGCTGGGCGCGACGCTGTTCCTGTACCTCCAGATCGCCCTGCTGGGCCGGCTGGCGGGCATCCGCCAGTTGACCAGCGCCCTCTTCATGCTGATCCTGTTCCTGGCGTCGGTCCTGCCGTGGGACAGCATCTTCGACGGGTTCCACGTCAACGCGTTCTACGATTTTACGAAACTGATGGCGGCCCATGCCGCAAGGCTCGACGGCAAGGACATCGAGTTCTGGAAAGAGGCGCTGTTCTACATTCGCTTCTTCTTCCTGCCGCTCATCAGCGTGTTTCTCCTGGCATGGTCAGGCATCCAGTTTGCTTCCGGCTACGGCGAGTCGGTGGTGGCCAACGAGTAAGAGCCTATCCGAATAACCCCTCGTCGGCCCGAGGCCGAGCGAGGCGGTCGCAGGCAAGGAGGGCGAAGCAGGCAGCCCTGGTTGGGCTGGCGATGGAGGCCGACGCCGCATGCGACGGCCGCCGCCGGCCGAAGCCAGAGGGGTTGTTCGGATAGGCTCTAAGTGAAGGGAGAGGGCGCGAGATGATTCGATTTCGGTGTCCGAACTGCAAAGCGAAAATGGAGGTGGACGATACCTTCGGCGGGCGTGCGGCCCGTTGCCCGACGTGCGGCTCCGGTCTGCGGGTCCCGAAGGCAGGGGCCGAGGCCGCCACTCCGGGCGGGACCCCGGCCCGCCCCGGCGCCACGACCGTCAACGTCGAGGGCGAGAAGGTCGAGATCCTCCCCCCCATCGAATTGACCGCCATCGTCAGCGTGGTCATCGTGGGTCTGTCGTTGGTGGCGTTTGCGATCGGGTGGCTGGTTCATGTCTTTAACTTTACTGATCCCTTTCAGGTCGGGTCCATTATGGGGGCGCTGGTAGCCCTCCTGGGCGTGTTTATCGCCGTCTGGGCCTTCCCGACGATCAAAAAAAGCCGCGGCCGCCGGCGCGGCCTGGGGCTCGTCAGGATCTCCCTGCTGGGCGGCTTGGGCCTGTTTTTGGTCTTTCTGTCCTGCTTCATTGCCGCCTGGGCCATGAGTCGCAACCGGCCCCCGTGCGAGGAGAACCTCTCTCACATCTACTCCGCCCTCCGGT
>Ga0315294_10010261_pt1 | contig 10278 bp, 9 predicted proteins | sample YL17G13_40_MG_FD_203626 | JGI IMG/M metagenome (GOLD analysis project Ga0315294, IMG submission 203626) | Sediment microbial communities from Yellowstone Lake, YNP, Wyoming, USA - YL17G13_40 | ecosystem: Environmental > Aquatic > Freshwater > Lake > Sediment | place: USA: Wyoming | collected...
CCTCCAGGCGCCTTATCAGCGATATCTTGCTTCTTACGTTGTAGCCAAGAATAACGGCAAAGGTAGATAGAATACACAAACACCAAAGAGCGAGCAGTAATATACTGCCTGCCTTTGTCTGTTTGTCCGTTAGGAGTACGGTGTACGGAGTACGAAGCTCCTGAACTATTTTATTGGCTTGTCCACTTATTCGCTTATTCACGTTCCTTGCCCCTTGCTCACTAGTCTGCGGTTACCGGTATCTCGTAAAGTTGCTCACTTACGGGAATACCGACAGTCCGTCGAAACTCATTGATCTGGCTGCCATTATCCCACTGCATCTCTATTCTTACCGCACGCGGCAACTTCTTCTCCTCCGTCCAGATATTATTCCAGGAATACTCCTTTTCTTCCTTATCGTAATAATAATAAGTAAACCTGGCATCTTTTACATTATGCAGCAGGGCAACAACTTGCCCCTCCCCTCTGGTGTAAAGCTGGGAAATATCTCTCTGACGCCTGAACAAGACCCCCTGCTCTCTGTCAAAAAAATAACTCACCTTTCCCGGACTTAACGAATGCAAGGCAGGGCTATTTAGAAGCGCAGCAAATTCAAGGCTATATTGGTCTCCTGAAAAGCTTAAAGTAGAGTAGGTAAACGTGTTCCGGACATCATAAGCAAATTTGTCAAAAAATATGGCTAAATCTTCCTCCGGGACCGCCTGGCTTACCCTTTTATAGATTCTTAGTCCGTTGTTAAAGATGGCATATATACCTATTGATATGAGCGCCATAAGCGAGCAAACGATAAGCATTTCAATAAGCGTAAATCCCCGCGCGGGACGATGTACGCTACGCCCTGTACTCTGTACGCGGTACATGTTATTTTCTCTCTTCATAAATAGCATACGTCGCTCTGGATAGCCAGATATTCCTTTTTCCTTCCCGCCAATGCAAAGCAAAATCTATTCTGAACAGATTACCCTGCTCCTCTATCGGGCTGTCCGAGAGGCTCCAGCGAAAATCCCTGTTATTACTGCTAAAAGTCCCGCTATTCTTTATGGCGCTAAGATTCCCGAGGCGGGCTATACTGTCGCCTGCCTCCCACACCTTCTCATCCATGACCGAGGTAAGCGTCAAATACCGTGAATAATAATTAAAGGCGTCTAATGACTTAAAGAATGATTCATAGATAAGCACTGTCCCTAATGCCAATACCATCATGGCAACCAGGACTTCTACCAGCGTAAAAGCTTCTTTATTCCCAGTTTTTGACATCATCCTGGCTTTCCACCCCATCCTTGCCGAACGAATACAGGTCGTAATCGGCAGTGCGGTGTTCTCCCGGATACCTGTATTGGTATTCTTTCCCCCAGGGATCAATGGGTTTTTTCTCTAAGTAAGGCCCGTTCCATCTGATGGCCGAGCCGCTCTTAGCTAACAAGGCAGAAAGCCCCTCCTCGGAGCTGGGAAAGGTGCCGTTATCCAACTCATAAAGCTTCAAGGCCGTTGCGATATTGGCGCTGATATCGGCCTGCGCCGCGGCAACGCGTGCCTGCTCGCCTCTGCCGGTAAACCGAGGCAGCACCATCGCCACTAACGCGCCGATGATGATTACGACGAGCATCAGCTCGATCAGGGTAAATCCCACGGATCTTGTGACGCTGTGACTTTGTGACATTGTGACGTTGTGACTTGCGAGCCTATTATCATGAACCATCGGCACCCCCCTCTAATAAATACTTTCTCCATTGGATTTCAAACTCCTCAATACCGCGTATAGACTCGGGGTAAGAGAACCGCAAGGCCTCATCAACACCTTTACCGTCGCGGAGTTCCCGGCAAAATTGAGCGAATGCGCTTGAGCCGTGCTTCTCGATTAAAAACCCCACCAAAGAAAAAGCCTGCAAATAATAAGTACTTATAAGATTATCCGCGCTTAAAAAAACTATCCCTTTTCCCCCTGTCCTGGTGGTTGTAGCGCGGATATATACCTTGTTTCTATCAGTAACAAGGTGGATATCCAATTTCATCATATCATCCAGAGAAAGCAGGCCATCTTGATTGAGAAAGGTGCCTACCTTTTCTTTAAGCGCTTGTCTCTTCGGTTTTTCCGCCCATTGCGCCACCCCCTCATCCACCCATAGAGGAACCTGGCCTTCAAAGCCCACAAAATCCCGGAATATCAGGTGCGCGATCTCATGCGGAAGCAGCGACTCTACAAACCCCGTACCCCAGAGATAACTGGCTATCTGTTTATTTGTGTAATCCGCCATGCCGTGTGACCATTTAGGCTGGCCGGTGGCTTTCAAAAAAGAATCCTGGTCCGGATAAATATAGACCTTTACCCTTTTATCCCAGGTCCAGAATTCTTCGTACCTGGGATAACCCAGATCCGTGGCAATATCGCGGTAATACTCCTCGGCGCTGCGCTCCACGCCTTTAGCGAACTCCTCATCCGCGTTATAATAAATAATAAAATGCTCCCCTTTTAATTCCTTCCATTCCTGCGCCCGGACGGATGAGCAAAATACCGCGAGAAAATAAATAAGATATAAAAACGTAAACCTTAAATGACTGCGTTTTAGGTTTTGCATACGATTCCGGACGCTTACTTTACCATGAGGTTGATCTCAAACAATGGCAGAAGCATAGCCACCACGATAAAACCCACGATCAAGCCCATCGCTAAAATCATCGCGGGCTCAAGAAGGCTAGAGAGCACCTTGATCGCCTCATCGGTATCGCGCTCATAGATAGCCGCTACCTCGCCTAATGCCGCATCAAGCCTTCCGGACTCCTCCCCTACAATTATCAAGTTGCTCATAAAAACAGGTATAAATTGGCACCTTTTTAAACTCTTTCCCAAAGAACCTCCCTGCTCCAGCTCTTTATAGCTCTTCTGCAGATGCTCTCTTATAATCTCATTTCCTAAGACCGGGGTAGCCACCTCAAGAGCGCTTAGTATCGGTATTCCGCTTTTTACAAGAAGCTCTAATGTGCGGGAAAAGCGCGCCAGCTCCGCCTTAGCGATAAACCGCCCAAATACGGGCAAATGCAGATAAAAATAGCTCAATAATACCATTCCCGCTTTGGTTTTTATCTGGCGTTTTAAAATTACGATCAGAAAGACAGCGCCAAACAATATCCACGGCCACCACTGGCGAAGGCCTGAACTTATGGTTATCAATATCCTGGTAGGCAGGGGCAGTTCCTGCTCCGCGCTCAGGAATATTGCCATCAAACGCGGCATAACAAAGGTGAGCATAAAAATAACCGTTGCCATCCCCACAATCCCCATTAACACCGGATAAGCCAAGGCAGTACGCACGCGCGCCATCATCTCTTCCTGCTGAGAGCGGTATTCGACGATACGCATTAATACCGCCGGCAGCATGCCGCTGTTCTCACCCGTGCGGATCATAGCAAGGTAGAGCTGCGAAAATACCCGCGGATAAACTGACAAGGCCGAGGACAACGTGCTCCCCTCCTTGACCGCGTCATGGATGCTTTGAAGGATCGTCTTTAAAGAGGCGTTTTCTGATTGCTCTGCAATGATGTTTAAGGCATCCAGAATGGGCACCCCGGATTTCAAAAGGCTTGAGAGCTCTCGCGTAAATACGGTTATCTCGCGCGATTTTAAACGGACGGCCAACTTTGGCGGAGGCTTCAAGCGCGCCTCGGCGCCGGCACCTTTCTCCTCTGTCACCTGGACCGGGATATACCCCATCTGACTTATCTTTTCCACTGCCTCTTCTTCACAGCGAGCCTCAATGCGGCCTTCAACAATATTTACCGGATCCTTCTTGGCGCGATATTTATAGGTATTCATTAGTTATTTATTTTCCTCCCGACTCTACGTACCTCTCCAAGCGTGAGCGCTGAGCGCTGGTGATATCAAGAAAACACACCGCGATGTTATAGATGCCCTGCTGATGTGCTTCTTCCACCCTGACAATGCGGGCCAGGCAATCTATAGCCCCCTCATTATCGGGGAGCTCGACATTCAACTCTAAAAATGAACTCACCGCAAGCAGCTCGGAAGAGGAAAAAAGTAAACCCCCTGCGGAAATATTCTCGGTGGAAGTTATTTTCTCGGCGGCAGGCATCCTTTTAAGCAGCTCATCGCGGGATTTAAATACCTTGTAGTGCAAACTTACACTGCTATTTAAGCGGTTGTAAATCCGCCTCTCTGATTCTAAAAGCCCGGATGCGGGGTGCTGGAATGCCCCTTCATAGGCACGGTTAGGGGCGTTCTTTCCCCCTTCACTTTCACGCTCCTCGGCCGAGGTCACCCGCATCACCTCTTCAGCGGTAGTCATACCCGCTATCGTCTTTTGCCAGCCGTCTTGACGCAATGTCCTCATCCCTTTTACCAGAGCCGTTCTTTTTATCTGCCCGGACTGAGATTTATTCAAGATCAGATCTTTAATGGATTCATCGACCAAGAGGATCTCATAGATCGCGCTCCTTCCGAAAAAACCGGTAAAATTGCAGGCGGCGCAGCCTTTACCCCTGAATATCCTGACCTCTTCCGTAGATTTAAATCCTAGATCTTTAGCGATCAGCGCCTTTAATTCTTCGGGGGCTTTTTTATCCTCATGCTTACAATGAGGGCAGATCAGCCTTACCAAGCGCTGGGCAATAAAGGCTTCCACGCTTGAAGCTACCAGGTAGGGCTCAAGGCCGATATCCAGCAGCCTGGTGATACCGCTGGCGGCATCATTAGTGTGAAGCGTAGAAAAGACCAGATGCCCGGTCAAAGCCACCCTGATAGCGATCTCTGCAGTCTCCAAATCCCGTACCTCTCCCACCATAATGACATCCGGGTCATGCCGCAGGATGCTTCGCAGGCCCCTGGCAAAATCCAAGCCTATTTCAGGCTGGACTTGGATCTGAGTTATCCCCGGCACCTCATACTCAATGGGATCCTCAATGGTAATGATCTTGCGGTCTCTCTTATTGATGCGCCCCAAACAAGCATACAAGCTCGTAGTCTTTCCGCTGCCGGTGGGGCCGGTGATAAAAATGATACCGTGAGGTTTCTCTACCAAAGCTTCAAAAACATCTAAATCTTTTTTAGCTAAACCTAATTTCTCAAGGTTATAGAGCAGCTGAGTAGGCAAGATCCTTATCACTACGCTCTCGCCAAAAGGAGTGGGTATGGTAGAAATCCTAAGGTCCAAGACCTGATCCCCGACCTTTACCACTGCCCGGCCGTCCTGAGGAAGACGGCGTTCCACAATATTAAGATTGGACATGATCTTGATACGCGAGATTATAGCGCTGAGGAAATTCTTCATATCCCCGGGCACATTGGCGTCATAAAGAATACCGTCGATACGGTACCGAAGCGTCACGCCCTGGCGGTAAGGTTCAATATGAATATCGGTGGCACGCTTCCTCCAGCCCTCTAAGATTATCTGATTCACTAATTTTATTACCGAAGCATCGCCGGCTAATTTCTCAATATCCTCGATCGCGTCTTCCGCGGATTTTAACAGATCGCCGCTTGCGCCTATGGGGGCTTGTGCAACAATGCCGCCTAATATCTCTGCTGCCAGGCCATAATGCTTCTTTAATGCATCCATTACGTCATTAAAAGGCGCTAAGGCCATCTCAATATCATAGCCCAACTGCATCCTGATCTCATCCTTCGTTTTTATATCCAGGGGTAAATACACGGCAACGGTAAGTAAGCGCTCTTTAATGGCCAAAGGCATAAACCTATAATAAGAAGCTATCTTGACCGGGATCTTGTTTAATACGGATTTATCAACGGAAATATTTTTGAGGTCAACGCGTTCCAGCTTTAATTGTTCGGCATAGATATTAAGGATATCGTTCTCGTTGACGATATTACGGCCGATTAAGAGGGCGGCAAGCGCTTGCGCGGCGCCTTGAGCCTCCAGGACAAGAGGGGATAATGCCTCCTTGGTGAGAATACCCTTATCAATCAAGGCGTCATAAAGGATGGAATCTGTTCTATTCATTCTGCTTGGGTTTTTCTTTGCGTTTTTCCAACAGCTGCCTGATATTGTTGCTTACGCTTTTATGGTAGGATTCCACTAGTTCTTCCAGATCCTGCGGTGTCATTAAAACAAAACGCACCTTTAACGGCGCCGCCTCTTCCTCGGCCGCCCTCATTACCCCGGCGTTCAAGGGATCAACAATAGCGACGGTCATTGACCTTTCATCAGCGTAAAGAGGAAAACATTTCTTCTCCAGCAACAAAGAAGAAGAACATCTGCGCGCCAGGTTGAAGTCAACATCCGAAGATATATCCTTAAGGCGCATAAAATCAAGGTCAAATTGCTCCGCCAATACTTCAGAGAGCTGTTCGTTGGTAACCCAACCCCTGCGCACCAAAATAGCGCCCAGGAATTGATTGCTCCCCTTTTGTTCCACGAGAGCATCCTGCAACTGTTCCGGCGTAAGGAGCCTTCTCTCGATTAGAATCTCACCGATTCGCTTACCTGCCATATCTAAAACCCTCCTCCTACAAAGACCCGATCATATAAAGATCGCCTTCGGCTTTACGGTCAAGGTGCCCGGCAATGATCTTCTCGCATCCGTCAAGCGTTTGCGTGATGCTTACATATTCCCCTTTTTTGCCGGTATAGGCCTCGGCCACGAAAAACGGCTGGGTCAGGAAATTCTGAAGCTTCCTGGCGCGCTCGTAAATCAGGCGGTCGCCTGCCGCCAATTCATCAATGCCGATAACCATAACAATACGGCGCAGCTCTTCATAGCGCTGGAGCATACGGATCACCTCTTGAGCGACATCAAAATGGCGCTTTCCTACGACATCCGGATCAAGATTAGCGCTCGAAGATAGCAAGGGATCTATAGCGGGATATAGGCCGAGCTGAACCCGCTGCCTTGAGAGGACTAATATCGCATCCATAAAACTAAAGATAGTGACAACTGCCGGATCCGTCAGGTCATCGGCTGGTATATAAACCGCTTCCACCGAAGTAATAGAGCCGCCCATATCCTTGGAAGAGCGGATCCTCTCGTGAAATTCGCTGGCCTCGGATATCAATGTCGGCTGATAGCCGGTTTCCGAAGGAAGCCTCCCTAAGAGGCTGGAAATCTCCGCTCCTGCCTGTAGAAAGCGAAATACATTGTCCACAAACAAAAGGACATCCTGATTTTTGCGCTGGATGGACTCGGCTACGGTGACACCCGTCATCGCCACCGCGAAACGCGCACCCGGCGGCTCATTCATCTGGCCGAATATCAAGACAGTTTTTGATAAGATATCGCGCCTTAATAATTCAAAATATAACTCGTTGCCCTCGCGGATACGCTCTCCCGCTCCGGTAAAGACGCAGGCGCCCTGATATTTTTTCACTACATTATGGATGATCTCAAGCGTCAGAATACTTTTTCCCAGCGCCGCGCCTCCCAGGATACCGGTCTTACTTCCTTTTACCATAGGGAAAAGCAGGTCAATAAGCTTAATGCCGGTTTCTAAGACCTCGGCTTTGGCGATCTTGTCGCTGGATGCCGGAAGGGTTGATGAGACCCTTGGCCGGCGTATAGGGAGCATCTCTGTTGCGGTAATCTCCCCTTTTTGATCTATGGGAGCGCCCCAGATGTTGATTATCCTGCCGTACAGGCTTTCTCCGCTAGGTATTTGAATAGGCTCACCCGAACAATATACCGGACTGTTGCGCTGCAGGTTAAAAGTTGAATTGATAGCGATACAGCGCGCAATATTGCCCGGTAAATGTTCGGCTACCTCAAGGACTACTCTCCTTGCGTCAACGGACTGCGCATTGATATTCTCGAATAAATCCGGGACATCCTGGGCGCTGGAGAATTTTACATCTACCACCGGGCCCTGCACCGTAATCACATATCCGGTTTTCTGAATATTATCTGTAGTCATTTTAGTTTCTAGGCTCACCTCTCGTTAGCTCGTAGTGCTTCCCTTACCTAAACTTGCGACTCCTAAGCACCTCACCGCATTATGCGGGACCCCGCCTCTGGCGGTGGCCGCGCTTTCAGGCGGTGGCGACTAAAAGGACACTCACGGCTATTCAAACGCAAGCCTGGCCGCAAACAACTCGCGCATGGTGCGGTCAATAAGCTCGTGCCTCTGACGAAAATACTGAAGCTTCAACTCTCTATTTAACTGCTCGATCTTGGTCTTGCAGCTCTCAAGATGCACAAAGCGCGCCGAGAGCTCCGCTAAGCGACTCAATCCAAACACCTCATGCAATCTATGGCCCACTGCAAAATAGACCAGGTACCCTGCGATATCATCCAGGGAAGACTCCATGATCATGCTCTCTTGCGCGGCAGATGTTTCAATATCGCTTTTTAAAAAAGGCAGTAATTGAATAGTGCGCACCTGCTGAGAGACCACCGAAAGCGGATGAGGATAAACCACCCTTATCGCCCCCAGCCGCAAATCGCGCTCTTCGTTGACTATATAATCCCGAAGTTCGCCGGCCTGGGTAAACCTGGTCTCATCCCTGACCCCTCCAAAAGCAGCGAAGGCAAACTTATAATCCTGGGCGTACATCTGCCCCTTTTCCCCGACGACAATCAACTTTGCCTGGTGCTTGGCAACCTCCTCAAAGGCCAAATTCATGACCTGCATATTAAGGCCGCCTAAAAGCCCGGTGTCCGAGGTGACCGCGATGACCCCGGGAGTCCTTGTGCCGGTATTAAGCAAAGGGTGCTGGCACTGAACCAGGTCAATCATACTGAAAAAATTCTCTATGCGCTTGAAGATCAACTCAAATGATTTGATCTTTTTATCAAGCACATGATACTGCGATATGGAGATCTCCTTTAATACCTCAATGAGATTATAAAGGTTGTTGTTAAACTCCATATCCTTCTTTATCTGTGCCAGTAATTTCATTTTTTTATTTACTTTGCCCCTTGAAAATAACGGTCCAGCGCTTCATAGAGCTTTTCAATACTCTCATCGGTCAATACCTGCGAGGCCCTGATCTGGAACAGCAGGTTGGGATACCAGGCCTCCAGCGCACCCAGAAATTCATCCTTGAATTTTTTTATCTCCGCGGCTGAAAGGTTATCCAGGATGCCTAGGCTTAAGGCAAAGAGATAAGCTATCTCTCCCTCTAAAGCACTGGGTTTATTCTTATCCTGTATCAAGAGTTGAGTAATAGCCTGGCCTCTTTTCATACGCTCCTCCGCCTCCTTGGAAAGGCCGGTGGTGCGCAGCTGCGTCATCTGCAATAATTCCTGATATTGTATATATTCCAAACGTAATTTTTCGCTCAGCGCCTTCATCGCGGGCCATTGCGCTTTATTTCCGATACGGGAAACCGATAAGCCGAAATCAATCGCGGGCTTAATGCCCTTATTGAATAAAGCGGTATTAAAATATATCTGGCCGTCGGTCATAGAGATAAGGTTGCTGGAGATATAACCTGTAACATCACCCTGCAGTATCTCTACGATGGGAAAGAAGGTCATGGAGCCCGAACCTAATTCCGGCTTTAAATAACCGGCGCGCTCCATCAGTTGTGAATGGATATAGAATATGTCTCCGGGATATGCCTCCCTGCCCGGCATCCGCCCAAGGAGAAGAGAGATCTGACGGTAAACCCAGGCATGTTTGGTCAGATCGTCAAAGACAACAAAAACATCCTTGCCTTTTCGCATAAAATACTCGCCTAACATTGCCGCGGTATAGGGAGCCAGGTATTGCTCGCCCATAGGCAGGGATGCCACGCCGCTTACCACTATCGTATAGGGCATGACTTCCTTCTCGCGGAAAAGGCCCAGCATCTTGGCTATGCTGGAGTAAGTCTTTCCCACACAGCAATAAATACAGACGACATCCTTGCCTTTCTGGTTTAATATGACATCCACCGCAACGGTACTCTTTCCGGTAAGGCGGTCGCCGATAAGAAGCTGCCTCTGCCCTTTGGCGATAGGAATGACAGCATCGATAACCAAGGTTCCCGTTTCTAAGGTCTCTTTGACCGGAACGCGGTCCATGACCCCCGGCACTTCCGCAAATACCGCAGAAGTTCCATCTGCCTGAATAGGGCCTTCTTCATCCACAGGTTCACATAAGCTGTTGACTACGCGCCCGATAAAGCCCTCACCGACGGGCAACTGCAAAAACTCTCCCTTACTTAATATCTCATCTCCGGAACGGATAGTGCCCCTTACATTAAGGACAAGTATCTGCACCTCCCGCTCGTTAAACCCCAGCACTATCCCCTTGCCGCCCTGTTTGAATTCCACGATCTGGCCGTTGATGCAGGAAGGAAGCCCTTCGGCCATCACGATGCACTCCCGAAC
>Ga0315294_10010264_pt1 | contig 10277 bp, 8 predicted proteins | sample YL17G13_40_MG_FD_203626 | JGI IMG/M metagenome (GOLD analysis project Ga0315294, IMG submission 203626) | Sediment microbial communities from Yellowstone Lake, YNP, Wyoming, USA - YL17G13_40 | ecosystem: Environmental > Aquatic > Freshwater > Lake > Sediment | place: USA: Wyoming | collected...
TTGTTATCGTAAGAACGGATGAACCTGCAGATCAATTCGACCAAGAACGAAGACATCATCACCGATCTGGTGTATCAGATCAAGAAAGGAAGCGACGCCGAGCTGATCATCCACACCCTGCTCAAACGGGAGGAGCTCGGTTCGACCGGTATCGGCAAGGGCATCGCCATCCCCCACTGCCGATCCCTGGCCGTCGATAAACTCGAGATCGCGGTCGGCCGGACCACCAAACCGGTCAACTACAACGCGATCGATAAAAAGCCCGTGACCCTGTTCTTCCTGATCATTGCTCCCCCGCAAGACCCGGGTAACCAGTACCTGATCACCCTCGGCAAGATCGTCCAGATCGCCAAGGAACTGACCAAAAAGAGCAATTTGGACGAGCTGAAGACCGCGGACGAGTTCATCGCCCTGATCAACATCATCGAAAAAGACTTGGCGAAAAGGAAGTAATATATGGCTATTGTTCCCAGCATGTACCTGCAGATCCTTTTCGACCTGGACAACCTCCTCGCGGATATGGAGGAACCGGGTTATAAAAAGATCGGTTTTAAGATCGAAGATGAAGCCACCATGACGATCATCAAGGCGCGTACCGATCTGCTGCAAAAGATCCCCAAGGAGCTCGTGAGCAATTACGAGCTGCTGAAAAAAAGGTACCGCCGCGCGATCGCGCCGGTGGAAAACGGATTTTGCTTCGGTTGTTTTCAAGAGCTGCCGACCGAGCTCTCCACGAAGAGCAAAGAAGTGATTTACTGCCCGAACTGCGGCCGGATCCTTTACTGGCGTAAAAAATAACCATCAAGCCGAGCCGCTTACTTCATTTACTCGCCGCCCTGGTCGTTCTGGTCGGCGTCATCCGGTTGAGCGGCTACACCCTGATCGATTGGGACGAGGGTGTTTTCGCGCTTCACGGTCAATGGTTCGCTTCGGCGGGCGTCGATGGCAAACCGTTCAATTTTCAAACCCCACCACTTTACCAAGCGCTGGTCGGACTTCTCTTCAAGATCGGCGGGCCCAACCCGATCTTCCTGCCCGTCCTGGCCTTGGTATTTTCCGTTTTGACCGTCTACGCGCTTTATTACTACGGCCGCAAGATATATGACGAACCGACGGCCCTGGCTGCGATCGCGGTTTTCATAACCAGCGAGTTTTTCCTTTTCTTTTCCCGCTCCGGACTGAGCGAAGCGGTTTTTCTTTTGTTTTTCTGGTCGGCGTTCGCTTCGTTCATCGTCGGGCTCAGCACGGGCCGGACCCGGGATTTTCTGGCGGCCGGCATTTTCACGACCCTGGCCCTTTACACGAAATACTCGGCGCCGGTCTTGCTGCCGATCTTCGCGATCATCGGCGGCCTCCATCGCAAGAATATCAACCGGAAGTGGTTCTGGTTAACCATCGTTCTGCCCGTGTTCACTTTTTTACCCTACCTATTCGTTTTCATCCGGTATGTTACCCCTTCAGTCATCGCGGAACGCCATTTTCTCATTCTTGGTCTCAACCACCTCCGTTACCTCTATTACCTGCTCATATTCGCGCCGGCGGCCCTTTTGCTGACCGCTTTCTATTCATCGCGGATCAAGAAAACCGATTATTACCTGTACATCGCTTTTTTGATATTTTTCGTAGTCCTTGGTTTTTACCGTCCCTATTTTCGGCTGGTCTACCCCTTGGTCCCGATCCTCGCCTTCTTGGCCGGACGTTTTTTGATCACCTCCGGTCGATGGCGGCCATATTTGCTGGCCCTCACGATTCTGGTTTCTCTCGCCCTGGGCTGGCGGACGACCATTTACCGTTCCCGGATCCCGGCGGAGATCGCGTCCGAGATCGAGAATACGATCCGAGAAGGCAAAATCGTATATTACCTGTCCGCGGTGCCGCCCAATATCCTTGCCTATCTGCCCGGCCGGCTAGCCCTGTCTAAGGATCATCCTGCGGTCCGTTTGGGCCACCGTTTTCCCTTTTTGCTGCGCGGGCGAATGATCGTCGAACCCGACGATAACCTTCTCGCCGGGCAGGACCGGACTGTTTTTCTGTATTCGACCGTCTTGGATCCCTTGAAATCCGAGCACGCGGGTTTGTTCAACCGGGCCCGCCGGAAACAGACATGGGATTTCATCGACGCGCCGGTTTATTATCGCGACATTTTTAATCCCTTGCGCTACCGCAAGCAGTTGTATGAAATCTATTTGTTCGCGCATAAGGAAATGAAGGAAGACTTGGACCGGCTCTGGCGAATGGGTTTCCTGCCCGAATGTCAAGTGATTGAATACAGTAAGTAGTCCCGCACCAATACCGCGGTAGATAAGCGATTCAATAGATTTGCGCCGATCAAGCCCAGATAGTTTATCTTCCATTTATAAATAGGATGGTATTGGTACGGGATCCTCGTTTTTTCAACTAAATCGTAAATTTAGGAAAAAACGGGATAAGTAGTTATTATCGGTATTCGATAAGCAGGATCTGGTTTTTGCCCGACGAATCGCGGTACTTTACGAAGCGGTGGGGGTATTCCTTTTCGATCCAAAAATAAAATATCATTTTCGTAAAGATCACCCGGGGTACGAGCCGGAGTTTCCAACAATCGAAAGTGCCGACCGGGGTCTGGACAATATCCTCACCCACGGTTTCCAGGTCCGCGTTGATGATCATGAACTCGGGCACGCCGAGGCGGATCCGTTTCTTGAATTGCGGTCCGAGCTCGAATCCTCGAAGGACAAAATCAAGGGTATGCCGGTCGAAGATCGGATCTTTGTTCGAATATTTTTTCTCGCGGTTTTTGTAAAATACCCGGTATGATTGATCGTTGAAGATCTCGATGTTCAGATTGTCACCGATCACTTTTTTCAGATAGAGGGTTTTTAAGTTGAGCGTGTCGAGAACGGCTTCGATCACCCGGTCGGAAACGTAGACGACGTGGTAACCCAGGCTGTCATGCCGGGAATCGATGACGATCTTTCCCATTTTACCCTTATCGTTCGTCTCGTAGACGATGTGTTCCAGTTTGGGAAGCAGCAAGGCGCAGAGCAGGGTCAGGATCGCCATTTAAGGTCGGGTTATTTTTTTCTTTTTCCCTTACGGGTTGGCCGGTTAAGCCGGTCGATGATATCCAAAACCTGTAGGATATCGCCGATCTCGTATTCGGCGCCCGACTTGGCAGTTCCGAAAGTGTCGCCGTAACGGGCGAAAGCGGTTTTCATCCCCATCAGCTTGGCGCCGATGATGTCTCTTTCCGCCCAGTCACCGATCATCAGTGTTTCCCGGGGCCGGACCTTCAGTTTTTGCAGAGCGAGCCTAAAGGGCGCCGGGTCCGGCTTGCGGCGGCCAGTATCCTCAAAGGTTATGACCGCGTCGAAGATGTTATGGAGGTTGAGCTGGCTCAGGCGCAGCCAGGCTTGAAGCCGGGGTGCGTCGCTGATCACGGCCAGTTTGATGCCCCTCTTGATCAGTCCGATCATCGCAAGCTGGACGTGCGGGTAGAGCACCATCGCCGCTTCGCGCGCCCGGCGGTAACCGATGATCCCGGCGGCGTGGATCCGATAGTCGATCTTCCCGATCTCTTTGGCGAGGAATTTGTCGAAAACCCGCTGGTCTTCGATCCCCTCTTCCAAGTAGATCTCGTAGATCTTCCGCTTCGCCTCCCGGGGCGTGGTTTTCAAGCCCGCGTCGATCATCGCCTTTACCGCCGATTCCACGGCGGCATCTTTCATCGCCATAAAATCGACCAGGGTATTGTCGAGGTCGAAGATCACGGCCTTGATCATAATTGATCGCGGATGATGGCCGCGGCCTTTTCGGGCGCAAACCGGTTGATGTAAAAACCCGTGCCCACCTCGAACCCGGTCGTCCGGTAAAGCCGGGGGGCTATTTCGATATGCCAATGGAAATCCTGCTGGATCGATTTCCAGTAATCGGATCGGGGCAGCAGGTTCGGACTGTCGTTGAGGATCAAATTATACGGCGGGTCGCCCAGGACGCGGCGCATGGCGCCGTTGATCCGTTTCATGACCTGGGCCAGGTCGTGGATCTCGTCGGGATCGATGAGTTTATAGCTGTACTGGTGGCGTTTCGGAACGACCATGATCTCAAACGGGAAACGCGAGGCGTAAGGCGCGATGACCACGAATTTTTCGGACTGGAAGATCAGCCGATCGCCCATTTCGATCTCCTGCTCGATGATGTCGCAAAACAGACAGCGCTCCTTGTACCCGTAATACTCCAGGCAGCCCTTGAGCTTCACCTTGATGCGGATCGGGGTCGCGGGTAGGGCAATCAGGTCGGAATGGGCGTGGGCGATCGTCGAGGCGCCGGCCAGCCGGCCGTAATTTTTAAAGATCAGGATATAGCGGAAACGCTGGTCGCGCTGGAGGTCCTCGATCCGCCGGCGGTACGTATCGAAAACCAGCGTCGCCTGTTCCACGGGAAGATCGCCGGAGTTGCGGATGTGCTCCGGGGTTTCGATGATGACTTCGTTGGCGCCGATGCCGCTGACCATGTCATATACGCCGACGCCGCTCTTTTGCAGGTCCCCCTCGATCCGCAGGATCGGTTTGATATTGGGCACGACGCGGACCTTCCAGCCGGGCTGGTCGGCCGGCGATCCGTCGCGCAAGGCGTAGATCTCCTTGGGTGTCTGGGATTCATGGCCCGCGCAGAACGGGCATTTCTCCCCTATTTCCGGGATCTCGGCCGGGCTTTTGGGAACGGATGATTCTTCGGTGTCGATGATCACCCAAGTATCGGTTACGATATCGCGCCTGACTTCCGACATTAATCCTCCTTTAGGAAAGACACTTAAGGGGTGGCTATTCGACGGTCACGCTTTTCGCGAGGTTACGCGGTCGGTCGACATCGAGCCCTTTGAGCGTGGCGATATAATAAGCCAGGAGCTGGAGCGGCACGACCGCCAGGATCGCGGACGTGTACTCCGAGCAGAGCGGGATGGCGATCGAATAGCTGCTGATCGCCCGGGTTCTGACATCGTTAGTGCTGACGAGGGATATGATGATCCCCTGCCGGGCGGAAACTTCCTGGATATTGTTGAGCATCTTGTCGTACACGCTGGATTGCGGGTTTATGCAAACCACCGGCATGTTGGAGTCGATCAGGGCGATCGGCCCGTGTTTCATCTCACCGGCCGCGTAACCGGTGGAGTGAATATATGATATCTCCTTGAGTTTTAAAGCGCCTTCTAGGGCGGTCGGATAGTTGATGCCCCGGCCCAGGAAGAGGAAATCCCGGGCGTTGGAGAATTTTTCCGCGATCTCGCGGATCGCGCCGGCATTGTTCAAAATTTCCTCGATCTGGTAAGGCAGTTCGCGCAGGGCGTCGATGTGGGTGGCTAAATCCTTCGCACTCACAAAACCCCGGATCTTTCCGAGGTAAAGGCTGATCAGGTAGAGGTTAACGATCTCCGCGGTGTAGGCCTTAGTCGACGCGACTCCGATCTCGGGACCAGCCATGATCGCGACGATGCCGTCCGATTCCCGGTATATGCTGGAATGAATAACGTTGACCAGGGATAACACCTTCAGGAACTTCGCCTTGGCTTCGCGCAGTCCGGCAAGGGTGTCCGCGGTTTCGCCGGACTGGCTGATCGCCATAACCGCGGTGTCGCCGTCGAGCACCGTGTCCCGGTAACGGAACTCGCTGGATATATCAACTTCGGTCGATATCCGGGCGAATTTTTCTATCAGGTATTTGCCGACCACGCCGGCATGCCAGGAAGTCCCGCAGGCCTGGATCAAAATCCGGGAGATCTTTTTCAGTTCGGATTCGGTCAAGTTCACTTCGTCACCAATGTTGATGTTTTCTCCCTGGATCCGGTCCCGGATGATATTCCGAATGATCTTGGGCTGCTCGTTAATTTCCTTGAGCATAAAATGGGGGTAATTGTCCTTATCGATATCCTTGACTTTCAGGCTGATCTGCCGGAACTTAACGGCGATGTCGTTGCTGTCGTGGTCAGTGATCCGGCAGTTGCCGGCGGTCAATACTCCAATCGACCCGTTGGGGAGGTCGATGACGTTATTGAAGATGGATAGGACACCGGAAAAATCCGACGCCAGAGCCGATTCTTCGGGACCGACGCTGCAGATCAGCGGGGCATCGTGGCGGGCGCATACGATCTTGTCCGGTTCGTGCACCGATATCGCGCCGAAGGCATAGCTTCCCTTTAACATGGGTAAGATCCTCCGGACCGCTTCATAGAGGCCTTTGCCGATATTGTCTTCGATCAGGTGCACGATCACTTCCGAATCGGTCAAGGAACGGAAAATATGGCCGCGGTTCTCCAGATCCTCTTTCAGGGTAAGATAGTTCTCAATGATCCCGTTCACGACGATCGCGATCTCTTCCGGGCAATCGATCAGGGGATGCGTGTTTTTTTCCTGGGGTAAACCGTGGGTCGCCCAGCGGGTATGGCCCAGCCCGACCCGGCCCTTAACCGGTTCCTTTTTTAGCAGGTCGGCAAGTTCGCTGAGTTTCCCGGGTACTTTACGGATCGAGAGTTCGTCGTTGTCGATCAGGGCTAAACCGCTCGAATCGTAGCCGCGATACTCTAAGCGCCAGAGGCCGCCCATAAGCACGCTGGCCACGTCACGGGGGCCGATATAGCCGATTATACCGCACATCGGCTTATTATAACGAAATATAGGGGAATGTCAAGAAATGCGTTCAGATAACCAACTTGATACAGGATACACGATACAGGATGCAAGATTATCGTGCATCGTGAATCATGAAGTATTTTGTTTATTACTTCTTATTGGGTCAGCGACTGCAGCTTGTAGAGGTTGAAATAAATGCCGTGCTTCTTAAGCAGTTCCAAGTGGGTACCGGTTTCCTTGATCTCGCCTTTGTGGATGACGTAGATCCGGTCGACTTCCTTGATCGTGCTCAGCCGGTGGGCGATGACGATCGACGTCCGGTTCTTCATCAGCTTGCGGATGCCCTCCTGGATCAGCCGCTCGGTCTCCGTGTCGATGTTGGCGGTCGCCTCGTCCAGGACCAGAATGCGGGGGTCGAACGCCAGGACCCGGGCGAACGAAAGCAGCTGCCGTTCGCCGGTGGATAAGGTCACGCCCCGTTCCATGACGTCCTCGTCGAATTTCTTAGGAAAGCGGTCGATGAACCGGTCGGCGTCGATATCGGCGGCGATGCGCCGCACGGCTTCGTCGGAGATCGGCTGGTTAAGCCGGATGTTGGATTTTATGTCGCCGGCGAAAAGGAAAACGTCCTGCATCACCACGCCGATCTTGGCGCGCAGGACCTTAGGATCGATGTCCCGGATGTCGGTTCCGTCCACGAGGATCCGGCCGCGCTGGATCTCGTAAAGCCGGGAGATCAGGCTGATGATCGATGTCTTGCCCGCCCCGGTCGCGCCGACGATGGCCACGTGTTCGCCGGGAGCGACGCGGAACGATATATCTCTGAGGACCCAGGTTGGTTCCTCGTAGCTGAACCAAACGTTCTGGAATTCGATCTCGCCCTTGACCGCGGTCAGGGATTTGGGGTTCGGGCTCGGCCGGATCTTTATTTCCTCGTCGAGCAGGATGAAAATACGTTCGCTGGAGGCCATCGCCGACTGCAGGAGCGTGTAGGACTCGGTTAGCTCGCGGATCGGCCGGAAGAACATTTCGACGTAACTCACGAAAGCGACGATAATGCCCAGCGAAACATTCCCCATGATCACCTGCCCGCCGCCGTAGTATATGATCAGGCCGATGCCCAGGGAACTGATGATCTCGATGATCGGCCGGAAAAAAGACATCAGGAGGACTTCCTTTAGATTGACCTTGAGATAATCCTCGTTGACCCGGTCGAAACGGGCCTGGTTGTCATGCTCCTGGTTAAAAATTTTGATCAACCGGATCCCGGAATAATTTTCCTGCAATGTGGCGTTCAACCGGGCCAGCCGCGTGCGGACTTCCCGGTAAATGTTGCGGGCGCGGAACCGGAAGTACGAGGTCGCGAAGATGACGAGCGGGATGACTAAGAAGGATATGAGCGCCAGCCGGACATTGATCGTCAGCATGATCACGACGATCCCGACGAGCATGAGGATGTCCCGGAAAAGGGTCGTGAAAACCTGGGTAAAAGCCTCGTTGATCGCCTCGACGTCGTTCGTGGCCCGGGTAACGAGCCGGCCGACCGGGTTGCGGTCGAAGAAGGCGAGGTCCGAATACTGGAGTTTCTTGAAGACCCGGACCCGCATTTCGTGCATGAACCGCTGGCCTGCGTACTGCGTTAGGTAAATTTGCACGAAGTTGGAAACGGCCCCGGATAAGATGATCGCGACGAAGAAGAGGACGATCCGCAGGACGCCGGTGAAATCCCGATGCCGGAGGCCCGTGATCTCGGAACCCGGGAGGTCGCGGATGCGGTCATAACTGATCAGGAACAGCCCTTCGTATTCGGTGAACAGTCCGGGGTGCCGGTCGATCACCCCCCGGATGCGGGGATCGGCTTCCGATTTATGAATATAATAAAAACGCTCGCGGGAGATCTTGCCGTCGCGCTCGGCGCGGCGCAGCAAAGCCGGATCGGTTTTGCTCAGCGCGGTCTGGGTCGCGAAATAGCGGTTGCCCTCCAGGTGCTGGTAACCCGGGCCGAGCGAGTCCTCGACGATCTTGCCACCTTTTATGATATAATTGTCGATCGAGGTTTTGATCAGAAACGGATAGCTGAGCTCGACGCCGGCCGCGACGATCAGAAACAGGGCGCTCGCGGCGAGATACTTCAGGAACGGCCGCATGTAAGTGAGCATGCGGGCCGCGATCCGGCGGTCGAAAACCTTGCCGACGTCCTTTTCTTCGGTCGGGTTACCGTTCATGGCTTACAGGGTCTCCAGCTGCATCGCGATCTGCTGTTGGGTGTATATTTCGAAGTAGAGGCCGCGCGCTTTGATCAGGTCGGCATGCCGGCCAGTTTCCACGATCCGGCCCTGGTCGATGACGATGATCTTCGCCGCGTCCTGGATGGCGAAAAGGCGGTGGGATATGACGATCGACGTGTGCCGGGTTATCTCGTCCTGCAGGTCGGCCAGGATCTTCTTTTCGGTTTCGGCGTCGACCGCGGAAATGGCGTCGTCCAGGATCAGGATCGGCCGGTCCAGAAGCAGGGCCCGGGCCAGGGCGATCCGCTGCTTCTGGCCGCCGCTTAAAGTGACTCCGCGTTCACCGATGACGGTATCGAACCCGGCCGGAAACTGCACGATCTCGTCGTAGATCTGGCTGGTCCGGGCGACCCGCTCGATGTCTTCGGTCCGGGCGGAGCGGTTGCCGAAGGTGATGTTCTCCCGGATCGTGTCGGAAAAGAGGAACGTGTCCTGGGGTACGTAGGCGATGTTATGGCGCAGGTCGGCCAGGTCCATCTCCCGGATGTCTATCCCGTCCAGGCGGATATTGCCTTCCTGGAATTCGTAAAGGCGCAGGAGAAGGCTGACCATGCTTGTTTTGCCGGACCCGATTGGTCCGGTCACGCCGATGAATTCCCGGGGTTGGACGGTGAGGTTGATGTCACGGAGCGCGGGTCCTTTTTTCCCGGGATAGTTGAAATTAACGCCGCGGAAAACGATCGCTCCTTTTAGCGGTCCGATCTCCCGTTTACCGGACAGGATCGCCGGTTTAATATCCAGGATCCGGTTGATCCGGCCCTGGGACGCGGCGCCGCGCTGGAACATGTTGATCGCCTGGCCGATGGCGATCATAGGCCAGACCAAGGTTTGTAGATAAGCGACGAACGCGACAAAAGAGCCGATCGTGATCTGACCGAGGATCACCGCGTGGCCGCCGAATCCTAAAACGATCATTTCTCCGGTTGCGGCCAGGGAGAAAATAACCGGGAAGAACAGTCCCCAAACCCGGACCAGGGACAGGTTTTTACCGACGTATTCCGTGCTCATCTTATCGAACCGTTTGATCTCCGGCTCCTCCTGAACGAATATTTTAACCACCCGGATCCCCGACAAGTTTTCCCGGACCCGCTCGGTCAGCGCGGAAAATTGTTCCTGGACTTTTTCAAACAACCGGTGGATCAGGGACCCGAATTTCGTCGAAAAAAAGGCGATAATGGGGAACGGTATCAGGGCGAGCAAGGTCAAACGGGGGCTGATGAGGAGCATCATGACGAGGGACGCGACACCTAGGATTATGATGTCGGTCAGGATGACCAGACCGAACCCGATCGCCTGTCGGACCGCGTTGACATCGTTGGTCGCGTGGGCCATAAGGTCGCCGGTTTTCATTATGTCGAATGTGCTCAAATCAAGGGTCGTGATG
>Ga0315294_10010266_pt1 | contig 10275 bp, 8 predicted proteins | sample YL17G13_40_MG_FD_203626 | JGI IMG/M metagenome (GOLD analysis project Ga0315294, IMG submission 203626) | Sediment microbial communities from Yellowstone Lake, YNP, Wyoming, USA - YL17G13_40 | ecosystem: Environmental > Aquatic > Freshwater > Lake > Sediment | place: USA: Wyoming | collected...
AAGGAGCTTTTTGACGAAATATTAGCGATGTTGCCTGAAAACGCGACAAAAGAAGACTGTGATGAACTCCGTGCAATTGCAGGAAATGTCCGTTCAAAGATCCTTGAGAGAAGAGAAACGATTCTACCGAAGACAAGTCTGTAACATCACTAACGCACGCAGTATAGACCTACAAAATCCCTTTTAGAGGCAAAGGGATTGCAGAGGCTTGGGGAGGGGGATTTCATCGATTAAAAAGTGGAGTCAGGAATTGCCAACTCTGCCTGAGATAAGCTGCAGCGTCCTCAGAACATCGTCCCGGTAAGCCTTCGTTTTCACTTCCCTAATTAGCTCGTTCATGATGTTTGACATTTTCCAAATCTCAATGTTGTAAATGCTTCTCGCGTGTTCAATCACCTCGCTGTCTTCAACATTCCACACAACAAGCACCTTTTTGTACGCGCCACCTCCAAAGATTTCCTTCACGGCGTTTACAACGGTTGCGTGGGCGAATTTAATCTCGTTCAGTGTGTCTAGGCCCCTTCTATGTTTGCGCCCGTTCTTTGTTTGAGTGTCAACCAGCCTTAAGCGGAACCCTCGTCCAGTGGCGACTCTCACTTCAACGTGATACCTCTCTTTAGTGATAGGGTCAAAAGCAAGCAAGTCTATTTCTTTTCCGCCTTCCAGCATGATATTTGTCATTGTGAAGAACTTCTTCACCAGTTGCATGTAGCGGTCAACAATGTGGACTTCGGGTTCCAAGGAAGCACCTATGAATCATTGGTTATCCATTAATCAGATAAAATTTGCGGTCGAGTTACCATCAAGAGGGTGCCCATGCCGAAACAATATGTTAACGTCAAGATTCCAGTTGAGCTCGCCGATGAGGTTGACAAGATTCTGGAAAAGAAGCTCTTAGGTTATCGCAGTCGAGCCGAGTTTGTGGCGGAAGCGGTGAGAGACAAACTAATTCAAGTGAAAAAGCAGTAGCCTTCTCAAAGCCGTTTTGGTTGGCTCAACGCGTCCAATTACATGTAAAACCGATACTGGTGTTCGATTTCTTCCTTCTGAGGTATTGACCCTAAGATTTTCCCAACTTTTTCCGCAAATCTTAATGTTATTGGCAAATGTGAGTTGTAACGAGCAGTATTCCAGTCCAACCTGGTCAATGCAAGCATTTCTGTTGCAGCTTCCTCGGAAGGTGTATCACCAATCTGTTGAAAAAGTCCCAGAGGTTTAGGAACACGCGGACCTTGATAGCAGCGCAGATATGGCACATACCCCCCAGTGAACACTATGGTCGAACCATCCGACATCCTCAGGTAAGTTCCTCTTAGCACCGGATTGTCTCCATTTCGATAAAAGAACACATCATATCCCGTGGAAACTGTTATGTAATCTCGCTTTGGCACTTCTTGGGAAGCAGTGTTAAAACCCTGAACCTCTTCACCAGAGTATTTTGAGCTTTTGTGAATTACGACGCGATTAGGATACTGGTCGTCGTGATGCTTTTTGTAGAGACCGAGTGCTCGCCTGAGTAATTCAGCTGCGCCGTTTCTGGTTAGGTATGGTTGTCCTTTCTTTTCGGCGTCCCACTGAAAGTTGTCGCCTCTCACTACCAATCCCTCACCTGTGTCGGTGAATACCTGAGCGAGACTTGCAAACATGTTTTTCTCATAGGTTGTTTGATCATAGTAAAAGGAAATTCCAATATAACAACTACCTGGACTTAGACGCCCCACCCTCCATGGGAAATGATTTGCCTTGTAATATAGTGCCACTGCGAGATTCCAGGCGATGGTTGAAGGATCTTCTTTACGGTGTTTTACTCTGGGAATGGTAGGAATCTTCAGAACTTCGTTTATTGCCTCTAAAGTGCTTTGCTTAAAAATTTGTATTGGTATACTGACATTGATAGACTCCGCTTTTAAAAGTCTTCTAAAATCAACCCGGACTGCCATGTCAATGAAATTTTTGGTATCTTCATCCAAAGGTGCGAGTATTTTGTGAATTTGCACTTTTTTTCTCATTTCTTCGGCTTTTTCTCTTTCTGCTTTGGTAAGAGTATAGTGCCGTGATTCTTTGCAAAATGCCTCAATCTTCGCGATTTTGTGGCATACTATAACATCTGGTCTGACTACTTTATCGGATATCTTGCTCAATTTCTTTCCATAGAGTTCAACGGCTTTCCTGATCCGTACGTTTGGATTTTCATTCTCGATTGCGTTTTCGACCTCTTGGGTAAGAATTTTCTCATTGAAATCTGGAGACAATATTAGTCTGGAACGAAATGCCTTTTGGAAGCCAGGAAAAGTTAAAGTTATAAATGGAGATTCACCCACGCTCCTTACTGATTTATTATTGATATACTCAAGAAATTGGGTCATGTCCTCAGTTCCTTTGGCATCACTGATTATTCCAATCCGTATGGTCTGGATGTCTTCACCTGCATCTACTGGTCCATGAATAGCCAATCCTCTCTTCGGGTCGATGTCCATTGCGCCCTTCCTAAAATATAATGGGACTTCTTCAAGACATTTTGATTGCAAATTTGTTAATTGCTGAAAGTCTACTGTTTTTGGCTCTGCAACAGTGCTATTCATAATCTTCTTCCTCCTCTGGCTCTTCAGTCTCCCCCAGCGTTTGCTCAACAATAGCCTCAACCTCATCTTGGCTGGGTTCCTCCTCAAACCACAATCGCTCTCGGTAGTCTTCCTCGATTCCTCGATTCGTTGTGACTAAAACGGGCGTTGTTTTAATCACGACTGGGGTATCTGAACGAACATCTAATTTAATTGTGTCTTTTCCCCCAGAAAGTTTGGAAGCCCAGAATCTAACGTCATCCAACACCGTGTGGTTACGCTCTATGTTCATCCATTTAGTGGACAGCGATTTCATCATATTAGGAGAGACCGCTTGAAATAGACCGTCATAGGTGAAGTGCCAACCCGGCAAGATCTTCAAAAACACGCTGTCGCTGAATTTCGTAAAGGTCGCCTTACAGAATCGATGGGCATAGTATTTGCCCGATTTGGACCTAGTGACAATGCGACGCGTAAATTCGCGATTGCCTATTCTCCATTTGGCGTATCGATTTTCATCGCCGTCCTTTTCAAGAGGGAAGAATGTCTTTTTGTTTTTCCAGTCGTATACCATACCTATGCTTTTCATATGTTCTGTCATAGCTCGGTTAAGAATCTCAATTATTACTGAATATTGGCTCGAACTGAGCATCTTTGCTACTGAGATTCTTTCGGTTGAAGGCTCTTGAAGTATTGCGGAAATTTTCTGTTGAGGATTGTTTAAGGGTGCAAAGGAAAATATTTGCTGAGTGTCTTCTCTCAAAGCGAAAATTGGCAAAGAGACCTCACCAAGCATTTCCCAAACGTCATCACGCTTTTTGACTTTTGCACGCGCCATATTAACAAATTCGGGCATTTGAAGAAGTTGGAAGAGGTTTGAAGCAAGTATCTCTTCCTGTTTTTCGGGTGCTACAGAATCCATCGGTAGTGAAACAGATATTCCACCGGCATTTTCAGAATCAAGAATTGACCTATAACTCTTACCAGTTAGTTTCGCCAAAAGTTTTTTTATTTCTCTACCGAAATTTTGGTCATTACGAAAATCCAACCATTTCAGTATTCGAATTGAAGGAGGAATATCACAATTGCGTCTCAGAATTGGAATTATCCTTCCCTTTAATCCAGCGGGATCTTCAAATACAGGTATTATTCTCTCTAATGTTGTCCAATCTGATTTTAGCCAGTCCGGAGAGACTATCATCGCGACAAACCTGGAGTTTGAGAGAGCGTTCTCGATTCTAAGCAATATGTTCTCTCCAGCTTCAATGTCCCAGGTGGCAAAAAAGCATTTCAGTTGTCTGTCTCCATATGGCTCTTCTTCAATTCGTTTTGCAAGTAGTTCGGCGAATTCGACATCTGCCGTGTTGTACGAAATAAAGACATCGTAGTTGCTTGCGGTGTTTGAGTTTGGGGATTGCGTCTGTATGAGCACCCCTTGAATTTTCTTCACTATGTTATATGCGTCGAAACTTATAAGTTATGAAATTCCGCATATTCAATTCTGTCGGGATGGTATACCATGCTGGAACGGCTATTTATTGCCCCCTAAGGGAAATGCTGAGGCGGCGGTCATGCGCTGGTTCAGGCACGCGCTGAGTTGGCATGCGCTGTGTGTGTTAATGTGGCTCTACTGATAAAATAGCCCTAAAACTCGTGAAAACAATCCGCCATTCTAGCAGCAATCCTTCAGTTAATGTTATTTATCTCTCGCGAGCATAAGGCCGCTATGACAGATCGATCGACCCTTATGGGGTAAACGAGAAATAGCTGAGGAGGAATTGTAACGTCTTTGAATGCATCAAACGAGATTACAGTCATAATTCCAGCTCTTAATGAGGAAGCTGGCATCCAACGAACTTTGGAGCAAGTCTTGCAGCTAGAGAATATCAAAGAGATTTTTGTTGTAGATGGTGGGTCTTTAGACGGCACAGTAGAAATCGCGGAGAGAATTGGGGCTGCTGTCCTGATTGAACGAGGAGTCGGATGGGGTAGAGCCGTTATCAGGGGGCTTCAAGAAGCGAGAGGAGAATTTATTGCTGTTATCGACGCGGACTGTAGCTACAATCCTAGCGAGCTCCCCAAGCTTGTTGCTACTTTGAGGTCAAATGATTCAATTGCTGCAGTAGTTGGATCTAGACCTCAGATATCATTAGCGATGAAATTCTTCGCCAGTATGTTCAGGCTTCTTTTCAATACGTCAATAAAGGACGTGACTTCGTCTTTTATTGTGGCACGGAAAGACCCCGTGATGGATTTGGAACTCCATTCGTCGGATTTCTCCCTTTCAGTCGAGATTCTCGCGAAATTAGTCAAAAGAGGATACATAGTTGCCGAAGTCCCAATTTCTTACAGACGCAGACTCGGGGAAAAGAAGCTCAAACTCAGGCACGGATTCCGCATTCTCCGAAGAATAATAGCGTCGGAGTTCTCATCATGACTCTAGAATTGCTAGATGCTGTCTTCGGCTATGTAACAGCTTTTCTGTTAGGTTTAGGGTCAGGAATTGCAGTTGAAACGCTGAGGTTTAAATACCTCAGATTAAAAGACAACTGGAATGATCTTAAAGGTCCACTGCAAAAAGTCTACGCAGTAGTACGTAACCTACAAAACGATTGCGATCACGTCATTAGAATCCGAAAAACAAGTTCAAACGTCGTAGTAGGAAATGTGATAGGACAAATGAACCAAAACCTAGAAACATACAGCGAATGGTTCAAACCTTTTGAAGGCGACTTGGGCATTAAGAAGTTGGATTCAATAGATGAGGAACTCAGTGCAGCATTAATGGGAATTTCCTATTTCGCCTTGTATAGTGAAACTGATCCAGCATACGTGGAAAGTAGACTGGCCAGTTTCCACGAGATGACTGATATAGCAGAAAAGCGGTTGGGGGAATTCATGAAGGCGAAAATACCCCACTACGTAATCTTTGGAAGACGTAGACTTGCGAATTGGAGAGGCTCTCGGTTCTAGTATCTGGTGCAACGTGTAGCGTAGCGTTCAGTTGTCATGTTTTGTGTGTGGGATAGAACTTTACCTCTCAAACCCAAACCCACGTACAACAAGAACCTGTCAACTCCTGTTTCTTATTTGGCTCAGAATGCCTTTTATTGAAGACTCAGCTTCACAACTCCACATGATAGAAAAATCCACTTCAACCTTAAAGTTGGAGCAAGTTTTGATGCAATCAGCTCCAAGGTTAACGTGGATATTCGGTTTTGCTCTCGTGCTCACAGTTCTCATCGGACTTTCGTCAACACCGTTGGGTCTTACTCTTCTTATGGTCGGGAGAATGACCGGTCCAATTCAGCTAGGACCTATTTCGCTTCTCTTGTTTTTGGTCTACGGTCTGTTCCTTCTCATCGCTGCACTCGCATCGAAAGTTACGTTTCGGGTCTCGAAGAAGTTGGTCAGAAATGGAATTAGGCTAGTTATTCTCAACTCAATCCTATCCTTGATTGTGTCTTTCTTGGTTATGTCTTTGTTCTCGCTCGCCTTCATGTCGCAAGCGTTAGAAAATGGCAAGATAATCGATAAGTTTGTCGCCGAGAACGCAAACTTTGGTTTTCAAGATTATGTTAACAACGTCTCGTTCTTTCTGAATGACCACGTTAAAAATGCTTATCAGAAGCCTGAGGCAATTTTCAAAATTGACATCAGGGTCAGCGGAACACTTCTTGACCTTTACATGATGCAAATCTGGGGCGTCACAAGGAGCGATGTGATAGTCTATCAAGGGTGGGGAACTTGTGAACAAGCCGCTCTATTGATTGAAGAACTACTACGACGAGCCGAATATCAGACGAGACTGGCTCGCTTCATAGGCATAGACCATGAATGGGCAGAGGTGAAGTACAACGGAACATGGTTGATTGTTGACCCATGGTACATAGGTAATCTCGCAGAAGCCCAAAATTTAAAGTTTAATCGAACCGAATTTCTGAGCGCATCAGGAGTGGAGGTTCAATACCCCAATGGAACACGGATTGATGCAAGTCACGAACATGGATATTGATTTTTTTGGGTTTGGGATGATATCAGCTTCTAGATCAGGCGAAATCTCAGCCTGCTTCTTGCCCAGACTTTTTCTCATCCCATCTCTCCCTTGAGCAAGCACCATCTTTCCATTGAGCATTCTGGGGATTCACCGTCGTCGTTGAATATTCGGGGTTGGTTGGATAAGGCTCTGCCCCCACAAGTGCGCGCCCCACGCGGTCCCCTCCCCGGCCCCTGCAGGGCAAATAATGCGGTTTCAAGGCCGTAAACTGCTGACACATTCAGAGCCTCAGGAGGTCTTACATTGATGCGGCCCCAGGCGGCCTCTTTTCCTCTGCCCAGTTTCAGTTGCACGAAGCAGCAGTTTCAGGTAGCGCGTGCGCTATCAGTAGGATTTTTATCCTCTCACGTGGTCTATACCTGTTCCTAGCGGAAACATACTCCTGGCTCATCATACAGACTGGATTCTTCAAGCTCAAATAACTGAGGCTAAATACTTTGCTCACGCGCACTACCTACAGCTATCAGGCTCAGATTCCGCAAGAAGTTTAAACATTGCTAGTTTATGTTTTGTTAATAGGGATTAGCTTATTATGAGGACTTCGTTAACAAGGTAGTGGAGAGATTATCATCGTTTATTCGACCAGCGGTGGTGGATGTGAACGTCTAACAAAAGCCCATTTCGACATGTTGGAGCCAAACGTTCTCAGTCCGGCGATATCGAATCACTCTTTAAAGATCTAAGAAACAGGTCTCCAAGTATTCGAGACCTATATGCTCCTCAAGCAGACGTACTAAGGGACTACTACAATAACCATCTGAATTCTAAAGACGTTAGTATCGAACTTCCTACTGGCTCTGGAAAAACCCTTGTGGGTCTACTTATTGCAGAATATCGTCGCAAGATCCTTGGAGAAAGAATTGTTTACATTTGCCCCACTAGGCAATTAGCACACCAAGTTGGGAACCAATCAAAGGATTATGCAATCCCTACGAAAGTACTAGTGGGTTCGAAAAGGAACTATAATCGTCAAGATGTTTTTTCATATCGCTCGGCACGCGTAACCGCAATTTCAACCTACAGCGGCCTCTTTAACACGAATCCAGAATTTAACGACGCGCAAACGATTATTCTGGATGATGCACACGGCGGTGAGAGCTACATTTCTTCTTTATGGTCTATTACGGTGAACAGGGATGAAAGTCCCGATATCTATATGAAGATTCTTTCCCTCTTTGAGAAGGATTTGCCTTCGTACTTTGTTTCAATTTTGAATAGCTCATCTAGGCCACTGAATGTGCCAAAACCCGAGAAAATACCATTCGGTGTTTTCTATAAAAGCATTGAAAAACTAAGAGAAGCGTTGGACGCATCACTACCCAGCCCGGAAATCTCCAATCTTTACTTCTCCTGGCAGTCGGTTCGTAACGGATTACAGGCTTGTCATGTTTATGTCTCATGGGATCAGATACTGATCCGTCCATATATTGCTCCGACACTAACCCACAGGCCCTTCGCCGAAGCTAATCAACGCATCTATATGTCTGCAACGTTAGGCAGCGGTGGCGAACTTGAAAGGATAACCGGGATTAGACGCATTGAGCGCATCCCAACCCCAAAGACCTACCTCAAGCACGGAGTAGGGCGTAGATTGTTTCTTTTCCCTGACTTAGTGGATGCCCCATCTGGATACGATTCCTGGCTTGTTAAGACAATTAGCAGAGCTGAAAGGACTTTAGCACTCTGTCCAACAGGAGACAGCTTACAAACTCTGGCAAGAATATTAGGGCAGAGCTCGCCTCCTCTCAAGATCCTGAGAGCTTCGGATATCGAGAACTCGATGAAAGCTTTTTCGAGCTCAAAATCTGCCGTCTTGGCACTTGCAAACCGTTACGACGGCATTGACATACCAAGTAAGGATTGCTGCCTTCTCATGATCTATGGATTACCTACCGGGACCAACCTCCAAGAAGTGTTCTTAGAAGACAAGCTTGGTCTTGATGTATTGCTTAGGGAAAGAGTAAAAACAAGAATAGCACAGGCGGCAGGTCGATGCACTAGAAGTGACACGGATTACGCCGCGGTTATCATGATAGGGAGGCGACTACTCAACTTCTGTATGAAACGCGAAAATCAACAGCTATTCAATACCGAATTACGTGCAGAGATTCAGTTTTCGCTAGAGCAGGAGACAACAGATCTGACAAAGTTGGACGCGATGTTGAAATCGTTCTTTGATAAAGATGAGGAATGGAACTTGGCAGAGCAGGATATTGTTGGTTTGAGAGACTTGGAGAATCCTGCTGACTCGACAATTACCAACATACTGGCGAATACCGTAGCGGACGAAGTTGACTTTTCATATTGTCTTTGGTCAGGTAACTACAAAGAGGCCGTAAAACATGGAAATGCGGTAACAGACAAACTAACTGATTCAAGACTTTCCGCTTATAGGGCATTATGGTTCTACTTTACTGGCTATGCGGCATATGCGACTTCAAGGGATAACCACGAATTCGCCAAGGTCGCCGAGAAACTAATGAGCCGTGCAGTTCAAACATGCAGAACGGTATCTTGGTTCGCCAGCGCCCTTAGATCGATGCTGCCTTCAGATAAGCTTCGATCTGTCGCTAGTGAGCTCGAAACGATTGCCACAGAGGCGATCGCCGATGTGCTGCAGGATATGGGCTCAAGCGGACCAGGATTTGTGAGAAAGATGGATGAAGTCAATAGGTTGCTCCAAGAGAAAGATTATTCTAAATTCGATCGGGGGATGTTGGAGCTGGGCCGTCTGTTGGGATTCACCTCTTGGAAACCAGATTCGCTGGCGGCTCCCGACTGCGTGTGGCAGCTTGGGAATGACGTTGCATACCTATTAGAAGGCAAGTCAGAAGCTTCTCCGGAAGGCCCAATTTCTGTTGATGATTGTAGACAAGCAAGCGGACATCTGAAATGGGCTAGCGCAGAACAAAAATTGAAAGATTGCAGGTCTACTTTCAGTATATTAGTCACACCAAGGACCGCGCTCGATAAGATCGCAATTCCTCATGCTAAGGGTGTATATCTCATGACGCCAGCGGACATGGCAAGGCTGTTCGAACGTGCAAAGGCGATGCTCTCTACTGTAAGAAGCATCATGACCGATGAGTTGGACGAGGAATTCAAGGAAAGAATAGTATCAGATCTTGTCAGCACTGACCTTACACCAAATTCCATAAAAGAGCTACTGCTTTCGAAACCTGCGACTGCCTAATAGCACACTTGTTCGAGTCTTTCACATGAAATATCATACGGAAAAAAGTTAGAGCACTTGGAGCGCATCTACGACAAAGCCAGCCTACCAGTCGTCAGTTAGGAGCGTGCGCGTCACGCGGACCCTTCCCAGACCCCTGCAAGAGGCCAAAAAGCGCGTGCCGACCTCAAGCCGTAAACTGCTGACGCGATTGGAGCTTGCGCAGCTGATAGGCGGGAAGTTGCCCTGCCCGGTCCCCGGTCCCTGCCCGGCCCGAAAATCGGGGGGACGGCGCGCGCTCTTACTGGTAAAATGGTGCTGGGGGTTTTCGGCGGGCGGAAACGTTTTCGCGAGGGTTAAAGTGATGACGAGGTAGCTGCCTTTTCGCCACTCGCTTGTTCTTCCCTCTATTTTTGTTGGGTGGTAGCCTAAGCTCTGAAAGGGCTTCGTAGGGGCGTTCTATGGCTGTTCGGCGTATTGTATGC
>Ga0315294_10010267_pt1 | contig 10275 bp, 7 predicted proteins | sample YL17G13_40_MG_FD_203626 | JGI IMG/M metagenome (GOLD analysis project Ga0315294, IMG submission 203626) | Sediment microbial communities from Yellowstone Lake, YNP, Wyoming, USA - YL17G13_40 | ecosystem: Environmental > Aquatic > Freshwater > Lake > Sediment | place: USA: Wyoming | collected...
TTCGCTATCCAGGGGCTCTACATTGTCCTCTAGAAGAGAAAGGGCCACAGCATAAGGGGAGTGGGTGTGGATCACGCAGCGGTGGGCAGTCCCTCTGTAGATGGCACGGTGAACGCAGGTCTCAGTGCTGGCCTCAGCGGGACAGGGGCCCTCCAGGTCTACCTCCACCACCCTGCTCGAGTCCAGCTCATCCAGCATGGAGCCCGTGCGAGTGATGGCAATCGTATCTCCCATGCGCAGGCTTATGTTGCCGAAGCGGGAGGTGGTCAGCCCTGAGGCAACCATCTTCTTCCCTAGCCTCGCCATCTCACGCCATGCCTCATAATCGGACATATCTATCTCATCCCTTCGGATCTAGGCGAAAAGGGATGGTCTCGGACTTCACCTCCCCAAACTTGCCCAGGAGCTCAACCTCGATCTTGTAATCCCCCGGGGACCAGAAGCTGGTCTCCCAGCGGGCAGAATAGATGCCGTTGGAATCGAAGTCATCCATAGGGATCTGCATATTCCTGTCCGGCCCATAGACATAAGAGTTCAGGGCTTTGACATCTCCCCAGGCCGAGGCTTCAATCATCACAGGCTCGCCCACCTGGACCTGGCGCTTGTTCAGGTTGATGTTCTCTAGAAAGGGGCTGGGCAGACCAGTGGATGAAGTGCCGCTAGCGTTCAAGGCTTCAGTGAGGTTCAGGGCACCATAGCCGTAAACGTTATCGGGCCCAGTCTGGCCCAGGTCATCTGCAGTCTTTAGAAGCATTCTCTTCACATCAGGCGGCTGCAGATCCGCTTTCCTCTGCAGCAGTAGCGCCGCTGCTCCTGATACCTGGGGAACGGCCATCGACGTCCCGCTCAGGGAGCTGTAGCCGTCTATGGACCCAGCCAAAGCTGAGACGACGTCTACCCCCAGGGCCACGATGTCCGGCTTGATCTCACCATTGGCGACGGGCCCGCGAGAAGACTTCTCAAAGATATTCCCATCCTGGTCTATTGCCCCAACAGTGATCACCTTTTCTGCATCTCCTGGAATGACGATCGATCCAGGTGCTGGCCCGGAGTTCCCGGCCGCCACACATATCACCAGTCCCTGGTCGACCATCTTGTTGCAGGCCTCATCCAGGATGGAGCTGCCATCCGACGGACCCGCTCCTCCCACGCTGAAGGAGACCACCGTTATCCCGTACCGATTCTTGTTCTCCAGGCACCAGTCCAGGGCCTTTATGGCATCCGATAAATAGCAGCCTCCCTCTCGATCCATCACCTTTATCACCGCTAGCTTGGCTTGTGGTGCCACTCCCACGCCCCCTTTTCCAGCGATCAGGCTGGCGCAATGAGTGCCATGGCCGTTGTCGTCATATGGAAAGGTCTGGTTGTTCACGAAGTCCTTGAAGGCCAGGATTCTGCCGGAGAGAGACTCGTGGTTGGGATCAGCCCCTGTATCCACCAGAGCCACGGTCACACCCTCCCCAGATGGGATGGAGAGCTGCTGGCACTTCCTGGGATTGCCTATAGCTTTATGCCCAATCGCCGGGGAGTCCAGGACTTTGAGCTTCATATCCTCATAAATCCCCTTCACTCCTTCGAGCTTAGAGATCTCCTGCAGCTTCTCCTGGGAGAGGGTCATGGGGCTTGCAGGAAGGATCTTGAACTCATCAGAGGTCAGGTTTAGATTGCGGTCATGCAGGACGATGACTCTGAAGTCCTTTCCCTTCTGCTTTTCCAGGCTGTCTTCTATGCGGTTGGAGTTTAAATCCTTGGGATTGAGAATTTCAATGCTCTTGTTCTCGTCTCGGGCGGCGTTACCCGCCTTGTCTATGGCCACTATTGTCACCCGGTAGGTTCCCGGCGGGAGATTGGAGCCGCAGTAGCCAGTGTATCTGTTGTCCCGGTTCAGATCCAGCATGAGGTTCATGCGGTTGCCCACCTCAGCGTAGACAATCTCTATCCCGCCTGGATCCATGACTAAGGCGTCGATCTCGCTCCTGGGGTCGCCCGTCTTGAAAACAGCGGGAATCACACTGACGCTATGGATTATCGGGACAGTCTGGTCATTCTCAACGGATTTAAAAAAGGTGCTGTATTCCTTTTGAAACCAGCTGGTGGCCCTGTCCAAAGGCTGGGCAGAGGAAGGATCAGCCGCAATGCTAGCCAAACATCCTGCCAACAAGAAAATAAAGGCTGGGCTGAGTCTCACTTTAGCTGTAGCCTTATTTTTCAAGATTCTTATATTTGCTGGTGGAGCCTATGACCTCTATCTCCAATGTATCCCGGAAGGTCTTGGTGCCTGAGGGGGTAGTCAGAGCCAGTGTGACCTTGTATACTCCTCCGCCTACATTTGCATTCCAGATGCCGGAGAACTCATCATTCGTCACCCTTCTCAAAATGGCCTTGCCCACCAGCTTTCCAGAAGAATCGGTGATGGTGGCAGTGCAGGTCATGCTATCGTTATAGAGACCTCTGGACGAATTCTTAGCGGCATTTCCGATCTTCACCGTACCTGTGGTGTTATTCTCCTGGGTGATAACTGCAAATCCCTGGGGAGAGCCGAAGCCGCCGCAGGAAGTACATTGCATTACGGTGAGGACGGTCTCGCCGCTAGCATTGGATTCTGAAGGTTTCGGAGCAGGTTCGCCGCTGAAGGTAGCTGTTATCATTACGATGTCTCCCGTCTTGGCCGGATGGGGCTCGGCATGGACATCTCTGAGGTATATATTGGGCTGGTGGGCCGCCCAGTCCTCCCAGGTATAAAGCCTGGCATCGTATCCCAGCATACCAAGGCCAAACCAGACTACAGTTGCAGTCTGGCCCACACCTGTGTAAACCACTACCGGCTGCTTCTTATTAAGATCTTTGAACAGAGCCTTCAGAAAAGCCTCATCTTTTATCTCCCCATCCTGCATCACGCTATCATAGGGGATATTGTGGGCTTTGGGAATAGAGTCGATCTCGAACTCCTTGCGAGCCCTCGCGTCCACTACTTGCGCCAGGCCGCTCTTCACATAATCGTAGCTTGCCAAGAGCGCCGGGCTCAGATGAGATACATAGGTAGTCTTAGCAAGCACCTTGGGCTGCGCTACTGTCGGCAGCTTCATAGCCACCCAGTCGTCCACGCTTCCGTCCAGGACCTTGACCTTCTCGTGTCCCAGATATTTCATTATCCAGTAAACGTAGGTGGCTATTGATTCGCCCATCTGACAGGGGCACTTGCCGTAGATCACAACATTGTTGCGCTCAGCTATCCCTGCATCTCCCAGAATCTGGACCAGCTCTGCAGTAGGCTTCAGTAGTCCACTGTCCTCCTCAAAGCTGGTGTAAGGAATGTGAATGGCGCCTGGAATATACTCTGTAGGATCCTTATCGACGTCCAACAGGATCTCAGCGCTTCCAGCATCCGATACGGGCACAAGCATTGCACTTGCGGTCTTGCTTCTCGTCTTTGAGACTTCTGTATTAGGAGGAGATTCAGTCTTGATAGGGAGTTCATCCTTGGCAGAACCTTCGATCGTCGAAGACGACGTATTATTCAGAGGCTCCCCGGACAGGAAGCTTTGCGCCTCCTGCAACCAGACCGTTTGCTCTCCTGCGCCTCCTCCTCCGCAGGTCGAACAGCCGGCACTTGCGCACGAGATGCTGGCTGCAGCCAGGGCCGTTATCGATATTAAGATCCAGAACTGCTTGAATTTAGCCATTTATTCTCATCTCTTGGCTCTGGTTATTTTCTCTTGCCGCTTCGTTATTCGCCCAATCTTGCAGTGAGTAGACCTTGCTTTCAAACCCCTCCATCTCCAGGGCAAACCACACCAACGCGGCAAACTGACCGTAATTTGTATAGACCACGACCAAGTTGTCCTTGTCAAGGCCTTTGAAGGTGGTCATCCTCAGGTCCTCGTCATTCTTTATTCTGTTATCCTGCAGCACTGCTTTATAAGGTCTGTTGACGGACGTGGGCAGGTGGTCCTGGCCATAGAGTAGCTCCTCCCTCGCATCTACCAGCTGAGCTGTTCCATTCTCAGTCGCATCCTTGACTAAATCATAATTGGCCATGAACTCGTCGGTGAGCTGCGGTTCATAAGTCTTCTTGGGAAGAATGGCACTCTCATTGCTGAAAGGAAGTCCTGCCTTCCAGTCTTCCATGGTGCCGTCCAGCACACGCACCTTTTCGTGCCCCAGCGACCTCATCATCCAGTAGATATAAGCGGCCTCCCATGGGCCGGCCCCGCAGCTCGAACATCGGCTGTAGATCACCAGATCGTCCTGTCGAGAAATTCCCGCACCCCCTAGGATCCCGGCTACTTCCGGAACTGACTTAAACAACCCCGTACTTTGCTCAAAGGTGCTGTAGGGAACTACAAGCGAGCCTTCAATATGCTCTGTTCCATTGTTGCTCACGTCCAGCAAGATCTCAGCCCCGGTTAGCTCCTCCAGGGGCACCAGCATCTTCTTGGATTCCTCACTCCTCGCCGAGCTGCCCTCGGAGGCGGCCGAACTCTTTGCAGGCGTCTTCTGCTCCTGCCCCTCCCCGGCAAATCCTGAAGCAGGCTCCTTCCAGACTCCCACTCTCGACTTCTGAGGCATGTTCAAGCCCGGCAGTATCTCATTCGAGGTCTCATCCGTCCCGGAATCATTTCCTCTCAGCCATGCTACGTTCGAATCTTCGGTATCCTGACAAGAAGCGCAGCCGTATTCTCCTGCCTTTGCTCCGCCCAAAAGGGCTATCAGCAGCAGCACGAGAATGAGCGGCCCGAATGACCACCATCTCAGCTTCATCGCTCTCCCCTGACATTTGGATCTGGATAAATATTGGTCACCTGGGCACAACCTCCACGTCGCCCAGCGTTTCCCGCAGCTCATATCCTCTGACATCCTTTGCCGTTACTACTACTTGATATCGCCCCGGATCCAGGAGCCCTGTGGAAAGAGAGGCTTGATAGTAATCCCCTGAGGGGATCATGCGGGCATAAGCCTGGGCTTGCCCCCCTGTAGCGTAAAAGGCTCTCACTGAAACCTGAGCGAGGCCATATTTGCCTTCTAGCCTGGCGCGGACGGCGATGTTGTCCCCAGCTCGCGCCTGAGAGGGCGATAAGCTCTTATCCGACACCAGGATCTGCCTGGTCTGGTTGCCCATTAATGGGTACTGGTCCACTGTGCCGTTCCTTATCTCATAGGGTACATCGCCGATCCTATCCGGCCCGGGAAGGTTCTGCTCTGGACCGCTCTTAACGTCCGCTCCCAGGTAGTCGCTCCACATGTTGCCCCCAACTGGATAGGGGGCGTTCCAAAGATTTCCAGCTCTATCCTCCGCCTGGACAACGTTCTCCGATATAATGTTACCATAGATCTGATTTCCGCCGGCATCCAGAAAGAGCCCAGTACGACTGTTGGATAGGGTATTATTGATAATAATATTGCCGTCAGAGCCGCTCTGGGCCTGCAGTCCGTAGCGCCCGTTGCCCGAGACTATGTTATCCTTTACGGTATTATTTCCACATCCCAGCAATGTGATGCCGGCCACTACATTGTCCCTGATGACGTTGTTGGAGATCAGGTTTTCGTAGCAATTGAAGCGCATGTCCACGCCGGAGTTGGTGTTATTGGACATTACATTGCCTTCTATCACATTGTTGTGGCAATCGGTGAACATATAAAGCCCGTACATATTGCCCTGCAGCACATTTCCCCTCAGGCTGTTGTTGCTGCAGGAGGGAAACATATTGATGCCATAGGCGCCGTTGTTTATAGCCACATTATTCACTATGGTGTTGTTGTTCGAGCTGGAGAGGTATATCCCATACCAGCCTTCGCCCCCCAGGCCGTTAAAGCTGGCGTTGTTGCCCGAGATTATATTGTCATCGGAGTACAGCAGAGCTATCCCCGGCTGACTGCAGTAGATCACAGTATTGCCCGAGATTCTGCACCCTCTGGCATGATTGAGCATGATTCCGTAGAGGCCGTCTCTCACTACGAAGCCGGAGATGCTGACCCCGTCGGCCTCCACGGCCACACATGCCTCTCTCTCGCCAGCCCTGATGACCGATCCCTGGCCTTCCAGCTTCAGGCTTTTGTCAATGGCTATCTTATCGTAGACTCCGGGAGCTACAACCAGGGTATCTCCAGGAGAGGCGGTTTCTATTGCCGCCTGAAGGTTTTGGCTCACTTGCACTGTGGCCGCGTCCCCTACCGTCAGGAGAAAGAAGGCTGTGCAGGCTATGTAAAATGCTCGGGCTCTCAGGCAACCACCCGCCGTCCAGAGCGGCGGTGGGGTTAATAAAGGTAACGTAAATATTGGGCAACGGAGAGGCCTTGCTGAAGAGGAGCGAGACCCTTACACCGGCCTTGTTGGGCTTATATAGGCCGCATATGAACGCAAGGCTTTTTATTTAATCGATCCCACCGTCTGGCGGAGGAATCAAGTTTGAGGAACTTATGGGTTCTTGTCGGCATATTTGCAGCTTTAGCGGTGGCATCGTCTGCCGGGAGCTTTGACGTTTTGCTGAATATCGATACTTATGTAGATTCGGCGAACGCGAACCAGAGCTTCAGCCAGGATGATATTCTGTGGGCCTCTTCCGTGGACGGAACTCCTGTAAAGGAGGTCTATCTGGGCTTTCTCAACAACTTCGTGAGGGCCAGAGCCAAGTCCCCTGAGAATATTAGCTCTGCCACCCTGAAGCTCTATGCCAGCAAAGTTGAGAAGCCGGGCCGGATTGTGGCTTACATTTCAGAAGGAGCGGCTCTGGAGACGACAACCTGGGAGTACAGACTGACCTACAATAGCGACATGGCTGTTCCCTTCAGCGTTGCGGGAGAGGGCGAGTATATCGTAGATGCAACTCCTCTCGTCAAAAACGCAGTGGAGATCTGCCCAGGCGAGTGTCCCTATTCCATAATTCTAGTGGCGGAGGAGAACGCATCTGTGGCTTTCGCCTCTGCAGAAGCATCGCCAGAGAAGGCGCCTTCGCTAAAATATGATGCCGCATAATGCTGCAGGCATAGCCGCCGTGCTGCCCTTCGACGAATCTCTTTTTTATATGTCCTCTGCAAGTTAGATGCCATGCGCTACCTCCTCTGGCCTGCTCTAATCCTGCTCGTCCTTGTTATAGGCCTGGCCAGTGCCGAAACAGAGGTTATCCTCATAGAATCGCCGGGATGCCATAAGTGCGCGGCAGCGGAGCAAGTTTTGAAGGAGGTATTGGCAGACCAGCCGAATATGACAGTGGTCAAGTACGACTACTTCTCCGACCAGGGCCGCAGCATAATCAAAGAGCACAAGGTCAGGGATGTGCCTTCCATAATTATCGGCCAGGCGGTCATAAACTACCGGGACTACAACGGCGACCAGGGAAAGCTGGAGCAGCTGATCAAGGATGCCTTATCCCAGAGCGCGGCCGGGGAGAATGCAACTCTTTTAGATGGGAGCCTTGCAGGAACGCGAGTAGGCGAGATCAATCTGCAGGACATGTCTCTCTATACTCTTTTCGCCGTCCTGGCTGCCGGGCTGCTGGCCGGCTTCAATCCCTGCCTGCTGGGAATTCTGGTCTTTCTGGCAGCCTCAGTGCTATCCAGCTCTGGCCGGAGAAGAGAGCTGGTATTGCTGGTCGCATTCTTCTCCCTGGGGATCTTTACAGTATACCTTCTCTTCGGCCTGGGCATGCAGCGGCTGCTCCAGGTGGGGCCTTTGGAGAGAAGCTTCCGGTATATTCTGACATTATTTCTGATCGTTGTCGGATTGCTGCACATACTGGATGCCGTCAAGCTATCGAGAGGCGGCGAGTCTCTCTTTCGCACCGACTGGGCCCTTGGCTACTTCCTGGCCGGCATTGAGAGAGGACGGCTGAGCTCATACTTCCTCATCGGGGCACTCTTCTCCCTGGTCAAAGCCCCCTGCATTGTCGGCATGTATCTCGCGATACTCGACCTCCTCTCTGCCAGGAGCTACTTCGAGGGCACAGTGTATCTGGTCTTATACAACCTGGGAGTGATACTTCCCATCCTTCTCCTGGGCGGCTTCATAGTCCTGGGAATGAGCCCCGAGCAGGTCGACTCCTGGAGAAAGGACTACCGTGCGGCTATAAGGCTGGCAACGGGGCTGACCTTACTCCTCCTGGCGCCTTTGATCTACTGGCAGGTGGTTTGACTGCCCGGCTGTAGCAAAAAGATTAATAGAGAGATGATGCTCTCGATTACGAGGTGAACCCTTGTTTTTGGTAGGAGAGGCTCTCATCGGCAAAGAGCCAGAGATAGCTCATATAGATCTGCTCATCGGCGATAAGGAGGGACCGGTGGGCATGGCTTTTGCCGCCGGCCTGGCACAGCTTTCGGCGGGGCATACTCCCCTTCTGGGGGTCATCCGGCCCAACCTGCCCTCTAAGCCGTCTACCCTGATAGTGCCCAAGGTCACAGTGAAAAATATGGAGCAGGCGGCTTCTATCTTCGGGCCGGCCCAGACGGCAGTGGCTAGGGCGGTGGCGGATTGCGTGGCTGAAGGGGTGATTCCCAGAGATAAGGTAGAAGAGCTGGTAGTGGTGGTCTCCGTCTTCATCCATCCCCAAGCCAAGGACTTCGACGCCATATACAGGTACAACTACGGGGCCACCAAGCTGGCCCTGCAGAGGGCCATGAGCGGCTTCCCCGATGTGGACAAGATGCTCTACGAGAAGGATAGGTCTACTCATCCCGTGATGGGCTTCCGGGTGACCAGGTTGTGGAACCCGCCCTATCTCCAGGTGGCCTTTGACCTGGTGGACTGCGGAGAGGTCAGGCGCGTTCTGGCCTCTCTTCCCGAGAGCGATCATCTCCTGATCGAGGCAGGAACCCCTCTGGTGAAGATGCTGGGAGTGGGCGCAGTCAAAGAGATAAGGTCGGTGCGGCCGGGAGCCTTCATAATATTGGATCTGAAGACTCTTGACACCGGCAATCTGGAGGTGCGGCTGGCAGCCGATGCGGCCGCCGATGCCGCTGTGATATCAGGGCTGGCTCCTAAAAAGACCCTGGAGATGGCTATCGGCGAGGCCAGGAAGACGGGAATTTACAGCGTTGTGGACATGCTCAATGTAGCTCATCCCATAGAGGTGCTGGCTGGCCTATCCGTACTTCCGGATGTGGTGGAGCTGCATAGGGCCATAGACAATGAGAGCAGCGCCCACGCCTGGGACGACATACCGAAGATTAAAGCCCTGGCCAAGGATCGCAAGCTTCTGGTGGCAGTGGCCGGAGGCATAAGGGTGGACAATATGAGGGAGGCCTTGGCAGCAGGCGCTGATATTGTGGTGGTGGGAAGGGCCATCACCAGGTCCAAGGATGTGAGGGATGCAGCGGAGCAGTTCTTGAGCGGGCTACAGCAGACGGAGATAGATCAGTACAGAATAATGACTGACTTCTGAATGGCCCTTCTTTTTCTAATTTTTTTACTCCTACTGAGCCTTGGGAGGGGAGCCGAGGTGCAGGTAGGCGAGGTTGCAAGGCCTGCAGGAGCTGTGATCTGCGTGGTGGATGGCCTCGGATCTTCTTACATCTACCCTGAGCAGGGGGCCTACACGCTGGAGGGATCAATTCTCGGAAGGGCAACGCTTTTCAACCTCACCACAGATGGGGCCAGGGTCGCCGACATCAGGGCCAGGGTCCCGGAGACCGGGAAGAGCCACAGCATTCTCGTGACCGGGAACTTGGAGTCGGAGCCGGGCATGCTTCCAACCACAATCTTCGATATCGCCAGAGAGAAGGGCTTCCTCTGTCTGGCTCTTCTGCAGAGGGGAGATTTTGCGGAGATGCTTGCAGAGCAGGATATTGTCCTTTACTCTGCCAACAACTCGCTTCACGAAGAGCCCATCCTTGCGGCCAGGGCCGATGCTCCGCAGGAGCTGCTGCGCTTGCTGGAGAACTGTCGAGACAGGTTCCAGAATTACAGTGCCGAAGGCCAAAAAGCTTACTCGCAGTACAACCAATGGGAGATCGATGCCGCATGCGACCTCCTCGGTCGCGTCCCCAGCCCTTTTCTTCTGCTCATCAACCTGGGTGGGGTGGACAGCGCAGGTCACTATCTTGGCTCCTCCGGCTATCTCCAGGTGATAAGGGATCTGGACGCGCCTTTGGGCAAGCTGAAGCAGGCCTGTCTGGAAAGAGATGCAGTTCTCCTGATAACTGCAGACCATGGAATGGCCTTCCCCGAGAAGGGCAAGGGAGGACATGCCTCTTCCACTTATTCCCGCCGCCTGGAGAGCTTGAGGATACCTCTGGTGGTCTTCGGGCCGGGGACAGATGAGCTCTGCCTGGGAGGAATCTGGT
>Ga0315294_10010271_pt1 | contig 10271 bp, 10 predicted proteins | sample YL17G13_40_MG_FD_203626 | JGI IMG/M metagenome (GOLD analysis project Ga0315294, IMG submission 203626) | Sediment microbial communities from Yellowstone Lake, YNP, Wyoming, USA - YL17G13_40 | ecosystem: Environmental > Aquatic > Freshwater > Lake > Sediment | place: USA: Wyoming | collected...
ATCTACGGCTGTCTGATCTCCGGCATCGTGCTGACCATGATGCTTGCATTCACCATGCAGTTCATGCACAAGGCTACCAAGGTAGCTCGCCCCAGCTTTGTCCTCAAGTACTTTGGGAGACAAAACTTGTTCGTCTGGGCAATTGCGCGGGCGTCTGTCCTTGCCGCCGGAGTGGCCATCTTTACTTCGTTTCTGTAAGCGCGGGCTTTGTGCCGAGGCCTTCGTCCAAGGAGCTGCCTGAGCGGAAATGTGGTACAATCCGACGCATCACATGCGGAGATGAGGTACCATCATGACAGACGCAAGAAGCGATGCGGCAATTGTCGCCGAGGTCCCACGACAACGTGTGCAGGCGAGCATCAAAGCGTTGGCCAGTTGCCTGGAGGAGACATCCGCCTGGGCGTCCCGAAAGTCAGGCAAGTGATGAAGCGCATTGCCTTTTTGGTCAGTGGCGGAGATGCCCCGGGCATCAACGCCTGTCTGGCGGGCATCGCCACTGCTGCGGAACAGCACAGGCTGCAGACACTGGCGGTTCCGAGCGGGTTCGATGGGCTTATCGATGGCCATTTTGTCGAGATGTCCATTCCCTGGCTGCGCACGGCCAGCTATGGCGGAAGCCCGATCCCCACGGCCCGCAGTTCACGCTTTCGGGAGGCAGAATCGCGGAGTCTAGCTGTAGAGAAGATGCGACAGGCGGGCATCGACGGTCTGGTCATACTGGGCGGTGACGGATCGGCTCATGCCGCAAGGGCGCTGGCTGAGCTGGGAGTTCGCTCCGTCTGCGTGCCTGTGACCATAGATAACGACATCTGGGGGACCGACTACACGGTCGGGTTCGACACGGCCGTGCAGCAGATCCATATGATTCTCTTGGGTATTCAGGAGACCGCCAACGCCTATCGAGGTAGAGTGTTCTTTGTGGAGACACTGGGGGGACCGACGGGGCACCTGGCATTGGCTGGCGGGCTGGCAGGTGGTGCGGACCTGATCCTTGTGCCAGAGCTGCATCCTACGCCCACCGCAGTGGCCGAGCGGGTGAAGGCACTGCTTGACAATGGTCGGGATCACCTTGTCATTGCAGGCTGTGAGGGCCTGTTTGAGACCTACCGCCCCGGAGACCAGGGCGCTGCCATCATCTATGGCAAGGAAATCGAGCGGCTCACCGGCGTACGGACTCGCATTACCATCATGGGGTACTTTATGAGGGGAAGTGCGCCTACGGCCTTTGACTCGCTCCTGGGACAGATGTTGGGGGCCAGAGCCGTGGACTTGTTGCAGGACGGTCAGGCAAACCGCCTGGTTGTCTTCCGCAACAACTGTGTGGGCTCGATCGACCTTGCCAAGGTCATTGACAAGAAGAAGCCGCTGAACTCCGATCAAATGGCTCTTGCCAAAGCGCGATGCTGCCTCGTTCCGTAGCCCATTGCTGAACTCCAGCCCAGAAGGCAGCCTCAAAGCAGTCCATATCCAGTTGTGAGAAGCATGATTGCTGAGGGCCTGGACGCCATGGCGGTGGGCACTCGATGGCCCGTTCTTCACGCGGTGCTCTAGCGCCCTCTGACGCGCCGGATTAGTAGCGCTCGCCTCTGTCACCACCGCGGCGATCGTCAAAGCCACGGCCACCACGGTCCTGCCGAGGTGGACGGGCTTCCGCCACGTTGATCTGCCGCCCCTGGAGCTCCTGGCCGTCGAACTTGGTGATGGCCTCCTGGGCCAACTGGTCCGTGGCCATTTCCACGAAGCCAAACCCCTTGGACATGTTGGTCATGCGGTCCGTGATGATGGTCACGGAAGCCACTTCGCCCACTGTCGCGAACAGGTCCCGCAGGGCATCAGCAGTCACGCTGTAGCTGAGGTTTCCGACGTACAGTTTCTTGGCCATACAGCTCCCTTCGTTTAGTGGTGACAAGCGCTCCCGAGCGATCCGGAGCGCCTTGCACATAAGGCATTGGTCTACAGAACAACGACGCTAGTTGCCTGCGGACCCTTGGCGCTGTCCTCAACGCTGAACTCGACTCGCTGGCCTTCGTCGAGCTTGCGAAAGCCTTCGGACTGGATCGCAGAGTAGTGCACAAATACGTCATCGCCACCCTCCCGCGAGATGAACCCATAGCCCTTGGCGCTGTTGAACCACTTCACAGTCCCCGTAATCCGATCACTCACTGTAGATGCTCCTCCTTGGATAAAGTGGTAGGTCCGATGAGTGCGCCCAACCAGCACGTACAAAAACTGCCCAGGCGGTAAGCCTGGGCAAACGTTCCTACGAGCCGATTCAGGTACTTACGTCGTCCTACGAAAATAACATAGCACATTATTGGCAAACTGTCAAATCGTTTATGCGTACCTTTACGCACCGACGATCCGGCCATAGGAACGCTGCGCTCAGCCGGCGCGCGCGGCCGTCAACTCTGCGCGGACGCCGTCGCCCTGCAACTCCAGTAGCCGCGCGGGGAGGACCAGATTGCGCAGATCCCGCGTGCTAGTGACCTCCACACGGATATAGTTGTCAGTCAGACCGCTCCACTGCGCTCCCTCGTGCGTTTCCCACAGCACGTCCATCTCGCGGCCCAGGAACTGACACCGGAAGGCGGAGGCGCCAGCGTGGCCAATGGCGCGCATGCGCTGCCTGCGCTCGTCTTTGACCTGCGGGGGGACCTGCCCGGACATGCTGGCTGCGGGAGTGCCCGGGCGCACTGAAAAGGGAAAGACGTGCACACGCGCCAGGTGCATTTCGTCCACGAACGCGACGCTGGCTGCGAACTCTTGCTCATCCTCGCCGGGAAAGCCGACGATCACGTCCGTCGTCACCGCCAGGTCCGGGATGGCCGCGCGTGTGGTAGCCAGCAAGTGGCGAAAGTGCGAGCTGGCGTAGCGGCGGTTCATGCGCCGCAGCGTGGCGTCACAACCGCTTTGCAGCGGCAGGTGCACGTGACGGCAGAGCCGCGGGTTGTCCCACAACTTGAGCAGGTCCGGCGTGAGGTCCCAGGGTTCGATGGAGGATAGCCGCAGGCGCGGGAACTCGGTCTGAGCCAGGATGGTGTGCACCAGCTCCGCCAGTGTCTGCCCGCGTTCGCGCCCGTAGGCCCCGATGTGCACGCCGGTCAGCACCAGCTCCTGGTAGCCCTCCGCCTGGCGCGCCAGCACCTCAGCGAACACGTCCGCCAGGGGTCGGCTGCGCTGGCGGCCACGCGCCACGCGCACGATGCAGTAGGTGCAAGCGTTGTCGCAGCCATCCTGGATCTTGACCACGGCGCGGGTGCGCAGCGTCGACACGCTTGGCCGGTTGCGGGATGGCTCCGCCAGTGCCAGACCGAACTCTACCTGCACACGCTCGACCAGGTGCTCCTTCTCCGCCGTGCCCAGCACCCAGCTCACGCCCGGCAGCCCCGCCGCCTCGGCGGGGCTGATTTCGGCATAGCAGCCTGTCAGCATCACTCTGGCACGTGGATTGGCCCTGCTGCAGCGTCGCGCCAGGTTGCGTGATTTGCGCGCGGCCACGTGTGTCACAGTGCATGTGTTGACGATGCAGAGCTCGGCCTGCGTCGGGTCTTCGACGATGTCGCAGCCCGCGGCCACCAGGCGACGCGCCCAGTCTTCGGTCTCGCTTTGGTTGAGCTTGCAGCCCAAAGCCTTGAGGTATACCCTCATGCAGAACGACTTCCTTGACCACTGGTTATGGATGCCCTATAATGCCGGTCCAGAGACCGGGGTGGGAGGGTTGGATGAGCTTCTTTCACTTTGTCCGCGAGACGTTCCAGTTCATCATGGAGAACTTGCTCGACATCCTGGTGGTCACTTTGGCCTGGCTGGTCTTGCTCGTGCCCGTCATTACGATGCCCGGCGCAACCATGGCTCTGTTCCACTTTGCTCGGCAAGGCTGTTTGCGGGGCAACACACAGCTCCGCGATTTTGTCGACGGCCTGAAACGGTACTTCTGGCGGGGCTGGCTGATCGTCATGCCCTTCGCCTTGCTGATTCTGCTCCTGGCCTATGACATTGCCTTCTTCCTGTCGAGCGAACAGCCCACCCTGCGCCTGCTGGCGAGCGTGCCCATGGCGATCTTCTCTCTGTTGCTCATCCTGCAAAGCTACGCCTTTGTCTTCTTCGTCAGAGAAAACGGGGCACTGTGGACCTCAGTCAAGAGAGCATTCTTGCTGGTGGCCTCCCACATCTTCTTCTCGCTGGCGTTGCTCTTGCTGATGCTGCTGTATTTCCTCGGACTGTACGTAACACGCATCGGCCTGGCCATCATCTTTGTGGGGCCGGTCGCTGTGGTGCAGACCAAAGCGGTCCAGCATCTTCTGACGGCCGGCGGCATCGAGTTCTAGACCGGCCCCCGCGGGTCAGCCCAGCGCGGAGAGAAGCGCCTGGCGCAAGTCTGCCTCTTGAGTGGGGAGCACCGTGCGCAGGTCGAGCATGAGCGCGTCCTTTTCGATGCGACCCACCAGGGGAGGCGCGCCATGCCGCAGGCGCTGGGCCAGCTCCTTGGGCGCCTCCACGCGCAACGCCACAAGGTGCGTGGGGAAGGTCTGGCCGGGCAATGTCCCGCCGCCCACGGTGGACAGGCCATCGACCACCTCGGCCTGCACGTGTGCCTCGCGCAGCCAGCTTGCCAGCGCCGTGGCGCGCGCCCTCAACTGACCAGAATCCAGCGCGATCATCTGCCAGACGGGGACCTGCTGCAGCGCCTCGTGCTTCAGGTAGTGCAACAGTGTTGCTTGCAGCCCGGCCAGCACCGTCTTGCTGACGCGCAGCGCGCGCGTGAGGGGATGATGCTTGAGCGCCGCGATGTGCTCGCCCGAGCCCACAACGATGCCGGCCTGGGGCCCACCCAACAGCTTGTCGCCGCTAAAGCAGACCAGGTCCACGCCGCTGGCCAGGCTTTCCTGAACGGTCGGCTCGTGAGCCAGGCCAAACTGCACCGTGTCCAGCAGAGCGCCGCTGCCCAGGTCGTCAACCGCCAGCAGGCGGTGCGAGTGCGCCAGGGTCACCAGGTCGGCTAATGCCGTCTGGTGCACAAAGCCCACGATGCGAAAGTTGCTGGTGTGCACGTGCAGCAGCATGGCGGTCTGTTCGGTAATGGCCGCTTCATAGTCGCGCGCATACGTGCGATTCGTGGTGCCCACCTCGACCAGACGCGCCCCACTTTGCTGCATCACTTCCGGGATGCGGAAGCCACCCCCGATCTCGACCAGCTCACCACGCGAAAGGATCACCTCGCGCTCTTTGGCCAGCGCGGTCAGGATCAAGAGCACAGCGGCGGCGTCGTTGTTCACTACCAGCCCTGCCTCGGCGCCCGTCAGGCGGCACAACAATTCCTCGGCGTGCACGTAGCGCGAGCTGCGCTCCCCGGCGTCCAGATCATACTCCAGGTTGCAGTAATCGCCGGTCGATCGCATGGCCTCCTGCGCCGCGCTGCTCAAAGGAGCGCGGCCCAGGTTGGTGTGGATGATGACGCCCGTGGCGTTGATCACAGGGTAGAGGCTGCGGCGGAACAGGCTTGCTACGCGCGCGGATACGTTGTGGGTCAGCTCCAGCAGGCCCGGGCAGGCGGCTCCCCGCTGAATGGCCTCGCGCGCGGACGCCAGCACTTCGTGGATCGCCTGGACCGTCAGTTCGTGACCGTGCTGCTGCAACAGGGCCTGCACTTCCGCGAGCTGCAGCAGGCGATCGACGCTGGGCAGCCTCCTCAGTTCGTTTGGGGCATCGCTTGCCATGTCGCTCCCCTCAGCTTTTCTTCCATTCAAGCCAACCATAGACGTGGAGGTCAACGCGCCCATCGGCGCCGAATTGCACGCCCTCATCCTCTAACAACTTGTGCTGCAGATTGCCATAGCGTGGGCTGGTGCTCAGCTCGCCGCACGCATTGACCACGCGCTGCCAGGGCACGTCCTCGGGGCAGACCTGCATGGCCCAGCCCACCACGCGCGCCTGGCGCACGTTACCCAGCGCAGCCGCGACCTGCCCGTAGGTGACCACGCGCCCTTCCGGCACGCGCCGCAGCAACTCGTATACTCTTGGGAAGAATCCCACTCTGTCGATCGTGCCTACTCCCCGTGCGATGCTCAGCGCAGACGCAGACCCGGGCGCACGTCCAGGTCCCACGAAGACCGCTCACCAGCCTCATACTGAAAGTGGCCCGCCGCGGCCACCATGGCCGCGTTGTCGGTGCATAGCGCCGGTGGTGGGCAGCGCACCGGCACGCGCAGCCTGGCCATCATTTCCTGGCGCAGCAGCGCATTGCTGGCCACGCCTCCGGCCAGCAGCACCTCCTTCGCCTGGAACTCCCCTGCGGCGCGCTGGGTCTTTTCAACCAGCACGTCGACGACGGCTGCCTGAAAGCTGGCAGCCAGGTCGGCCACAGGCAGTTGGCGTTTGGCGGGCGGCTGGTGCGCAGCAGTCGCCCGCGCTTTTAGCTGCGAGGGCTGGCCGATTACGCCGGCATAGTCCTGCGCAATGTGCAGCACGGCGGTCTTGAGCCCGCTGAAACTGAAATCATACCCGCTTTGCCAAAGTGCTCGGGGCAAATCGAAGCAGTGCGGGTCGCCCCCCCGTTCGGGCCGGCCGCCCCCGTTCGGGCCGGAACGGCCCTGTGCCGCGGCCTGGATCGCTGGCCCGCCCGGATAGCCCAGGCCGAGCAGCCGCGCCACTTTGTCAAATGCCTCGCCCGCCGCGTCGTCGAGGGTGCGGCCCAGGATGCGATAGCGCTGCGGCGCGGTCATCAAGACCAGGTCGCTATGCCCGCCCGAGACGATCAGGCAGATCAACGGAAAGCGGGGCACAGGTGCCGGCATTGGCGGCGTGCCCGAGTCCTTGGGCGGTGGGATCAGCCAGTTGGCATACAAGTGCGCTTCGAGGTGGTTCACGCCGATCAACGGCAGCCCCTTGGCCCAGGCGATGGCTTTGGCCGCGTTGACGCCCACCAGAAGCGAACCAACCAGCCCCGGCCCATGCGTGACAGCAATGGCGTCCAACGCGGACCACTCCAACCCTGCGCGCGTAAGGGCCTCCTGGATGACGGGCACGATGTCCAGGACGTGCTGCCGCGAGGCCAGTTCCGGGTAGACCCCACCGTAGCGCCTGTGCAGTTCCACCTGCGAGGCGACCACGTTGGACAGGATCACTCGCCCGTCGGTCACCACGGCGGCGGCCGTCTCGTCACAGGATGTCTCGATGCCCAGGATGACCGCCATGTTACTCCGGAAGCCTGGTCCAATACAACTTGTTGCCGTTGACGAGGAAGAGTTTCTTGTCTTCCTCGTCAACGAACAAGCCCTTGAGCGCATTCATGTACTGCAGGTCGCGGCTGCGGAACTGACGCAGGAACGCGCCCTCTTTGTTGAGCTTGACGATGCGCTGGTTGCCAGTGTCTGCTAGGTAGATGTAGCCTTCGCGGTCTGCGCCACCCGAGGCAAAGATGCAGCAGGCCGCTTTCATGGGCTCGTCCAGGTTGCTCGAGGAAAAGGGCGCACTCGCCCCCTGGAAGAACTTCTTGATCTGGCCGTCGGCGAGCAGCACGTAGACGTTGCCGTCGATGCTGATGTCGATGCCGTTGCCGACGTTGACGTTCGTCTCTGACTTCAAGTAATTGCTCGGAGTCGCCTCGTAGCCCGCGCTAGTCGGCTCGTAGCGCAGCACCACGTTGGCCGGTGGGTCCAGGAGGTAGAGCCTGGAGTAGAACGTGGCGACGGCCACAGGCGCGCGCCACACGTCGGCGCTGGCCAGGGGCAACACCTTGAATCCAATGGTAGGGTTATAGCTCAGCACGTGGCCCTTCTTGTCCAGAATGAGCAGGCTGCCAGCTGCCGCTTCGGACGGCTGTGCCCAGGCCATGTCCAGGAGCTCGTCCACCACAATTTCGCCCTGGGCATCCCCCTTGCGCACCAACACCCCGTCTCCGCTCAACGGCTGCAGTCCGTCGCGGGTGGGGTTGAGCAAGTACTTGTAGACACGATCCGTGCCCGCGTCGAGCACGTACAGGTCGATGCCGTGCACGATGACACGGCTCAATTGGCTCTTGGCCGTTTCGACGTCGGCGAACTCCTTCAGCTCGCCAAAGTAAAGCAGGCGTGAGACATAATTCTTGGTGTCCAACAAGTCTTGCACGGCCTGGCGCTCGTCCGTTAGCGCCTTGTCGCCGGGCTTGAGCTGCAGTGCTTTATCCAGGGAAAGAAGGGCCTCGCGCAGCTTGGTGCGCTGGTCGACGATAGACGGGCTGGCTTCTGCACTGGCCTGGGCGTCCTGGGCAGCCTGCACCAACCGTTTGACGTGGGCCTGCTGAGAGCGCTCGAACTGGAAGCGCGTGACGGCGTAGAGCAGCACCAGCAGCACTGGCAGCGCCACGAGGACCCAGATCCAGCGCCGGTCACCCAGTGCCATGGGACTGCTCTTGCCTTTGAGTTGGACTGCGGCTTGGGTCTTGCGGTGCGGCCCCGCCTGCGCGGTGCGGTGCGGCTGGGGCTCTGCGCTGGGCAGTACGCGTGCCAGCACGGGCAGCAGCTTGCTGAAGAAACCGCTCACGGCGTGCCAGGCCGACTCGAGCGCGCCGCGCAGATCCAAGGCAGGCGCGGCGGCCGGCCGCGTTTCCTCCTCTCGCTCTGACTCGGGCAGCGGTTCCTGCTCGTACTCTTCCTCTGGTTCGAACTCCTTTTGCTCCTGTGGCTCCACGAGAAACAGTCCGCGCAATGTCGCAGAGACTCTGGCACCCAGGCCCAGCCGCTTTCCCGCGGCTGCGCGGGGGGTGGGCTTCTCAGCGGACGCAAGCGCCTGGTCGACGCTCAGTACCTCGATGATCAGCATCGAGAGGTCGTGCCCGGCGATCACGGCCTCCAGATTCTCGCGCACGGTGTGCGCCCCACGGTGCATGACCGCGCTGTTGATCTCATCGCTGCTCGCCAGTTTGGCCAGAGGAGTTGAGGCCAGGATGAGCACATCGCCATCCTGCACGTGCAGATGGGACAGCATGGGTTCGATGTTGCGCCTCAGCCCGAGGGGCGGCTGCCTGGCGACGTCTATGTCTTCCAACTTCTGGCTGGCAAGCCACGTAGAGTCTTCCGGCAGGACCTGACACTTGCCCTTGCCAATCTGGTACAGCAGGGCGGGCCCGGCCTGCCCGACGTAGGCATCTCCATCCTTGAGCACTATACACGTCACGCCCGCGACGCCGCGCGCTTCGCGCGGCGCATTGAGGTTGATCTCAAACAAAGCCTCGTTGGCCGCCTTGATCGACGCGCGTAGGCCGGCCGCAATGCTGCCGTCCGTGGCGAAATATGCCTGCGCGACCTCGATGATGCGCTGCTGAGCGCGGGCGTGGTCCGGGAAGTTACCGACAGTCTCTATCAGGATGTAGAGGTTCCCCCGCCCGCGTCGCGCTGGGACCAGGGAGGATTGCTCAAAGACGGCAATGTTGCTGGTCTTGTCCTGCCAGACGCCGCCCACGATGCTGACTGAATCGACCGATGTTTGTAGTCTCTCGCCCATGGCATGTCCCCTTTTTTTCTTGCGGTGTGCTCAGTTGGTGTCTACATGCGTCTCCGGGTTCGCCACCCGGCGTGCATACTCCAACAGCTCCTGCATGCGTTCGCGGGGTACCTGTCGCAACTGCAGGTACATCTCCAACGCTTGCAGTGGCGTCATTTGTTCTACACCCTGGTTGCCGCCCAGGCGCAGGCGTGACGTGCGCTCGACGTCTCTAACGATGGACGCCACCTTGAAGGCCCCACTCAGCAGGTGATGGACCTCCGGATCGCGCAGCAGGTGGTTCTTGGCCAGGGTGGTGTGAATGATCAGGCGCACGATGGCATCCTGCACGTCGCAGGCAGTGATCGCCGCGTGAACCTGCGCCATGGGGTCGCTGCCGTCGGCCCTGACATCAATGGTGACGAAGCGGCGCGTGCTGGCAAGAGGCCTGAACTGGTAGGTTGCCTTGCCCTTTTGCACATCAGCGACGACAAACCCTTTGGCCTCCCGCTCCTCGCCGAAATCGATACGGTCCAGGCTGCCACTATACACGATGGGCGGGTTCTCGCTTAACGTCTGGTGGCGGTGGATGTGGCCCAGCGCTACGTAGTCATACTCCGAGCGTCGCAGCAGGCCCAGCGGCAGCACCAACTCCTGACCCAGCATCACGCTGCGCTCGGAGCCGTACGTGGCGCCCTGCACGGCGCCGTGGACGGCCAGAATGGTCGGTACGTTGGGCTCCAGAGCGGACCGCCGCTCGTCCAACACGCGCTCAATTCTCTCCAGGGTCAGGTCCTGCAGCTCGGACAGTG
>Ga0315294_10010272_pt1 | contig 10271 bp, 10 predicted proteins | sample YL17G13_40_MG_FD_203626 | JGI IMG/M metagenome (GOLD analysis project Ga0315294, IMG submission 203626) | Sediment microbial communities from Yellowstone Lake, YNP, Wyoming, USA - YL17G13_40 | ecosystem: Environmental > Aquatic > Freshwater > Lake > Sediment | place: USA: Wyoming | collected...
AGATCGGTTGCGAAGAAGCGTCATGGACGAGATATCGAGCGGAGAACTTTCACCGACAGACAGGGAGGATCTAATGGGTTTAGTCAAGAGAGTGGACATGGTCGCTGACTGGAGCAGAGAATCCACGCGCATACTGGGCGCGATTCCAATGGAATATGTTCCTGCTTCGATAAAGGACGCGGTGATGAATATGGCAGTAGGCGTTAGACAATGCACCGTTTCTCTTCAAAAATGTGTCAACAAGATGATGACCAAACCCGAGGAAGCACTCCAAGCCGCCGACGTTGTAGAACGAGAGGAAGAGAAAGTCGATGACCTTCATGAAAGAGCCAGAACCTTGTTGGGAAAAGAAGACCTGCCAAGGGCCGGCGTGGCCGTACTGATAGGTCAACTGTTCGACGCAATAGAGGAGATCGCAGATGCATGTGAAGATGTCTGTGATCAAATCAGAGTCATAATAGTGAGGAAATGAGGTGATTGAAATGGTGGAGATCAAGATAGAAATATCAGAATTGAAGAACGAAGGAAGCGATATGATCAAAGAATTGACCGCGTACCTGAAAGAAAGGACCAATGTCAAAGTCGACACAGAAACAAATAACGTAGTCATCAAGGACGAAGAAGGAAAACTATCGAGGACATATTTACGCGTCTTGTTGCGGAAATTCTTGCATAAGAAAGAACTGAAGGACTATTTTAGAGTCATAGGCGGCAAAGAGAATACGCTGGTCGTCAAGGCCAAGAAAGTAGAAGAAGAGGAATAACGCGGATAACCGCCGCGTTGCTTGCTGAAGTCAAAGCAACACAGGACCTTTCTAATATTCGTTCTTGATCGTAAAGAATATGCCGGCAAGCGTTAAGCCTGCGCCTGCGACGAAAATTGGAGCAGGTATTTCCTGGAAGACAGCTATGCCCAATATCGTGGCGCCAACAGGCTCCAGCAACGACATCGTGGCGGTCTCAAACGATTTGAGGTTGGAAAGCGAAGAGAAATAGAGTGTGTGGGCAATAGCTGTGGGCAACAATCCGAGACCCAGCAGGGGAAGAATGCTTGAAGGAAAAGAAAGCAGAGAGAAAGCGGGGTTTCCTGCAGGTATGCTCACGATTCCAATCACAAAGGCAGTGAATGCGTATATTGGAATCATGATCGACAGAATGTTCATTTGACTTCTGACTTTTCTTCCATAGTTGAGATAGACCACCTCGGCCAAAGCAGCAGCAACAGCTTCTAAATCCCCTCTTAAACTCTGGGAAATGCCCGGGCCGCTCGGTTTAAAAAGTGAAGTCTCACCCAAAGCGATGACGCAGACACCAATGAAGGAAATTGCGAGCCCAACCAGCGCAAAACGTGTGGGCATGAGCTTGAAGAAAAGGATTGAAACAAGCATGGAAAAAAACGGAACAGTGCTCACCAAAACCGTAGCATTCAGAATCGTCGTGTCTTTAAGTGAAGCGGTAAAGAATACAAAGTGGAGACCGATGAAGACACTGAGCACCAATAATTCCTTGAATTTTTTCTTCACAAGTCCAAACTCGGATGTTCTCTGCAAAACCACAGACATCACGGCCAAGGCAACACAAGCTATAACCAACCGCCAGAACACGATTGACAGGGAATCCAAATGCTCCACAAGTCGGACGAAAATTGCCGCGGTACCAAATAGAACGCCAGCTGTCAATCCTTCCGTCAAAGCAGTCTTTCTCGTTCGGACATGCATGTCTAATACCCTATCGATAATAGAGCTGAATCAAACCCGCCTAGCCGTTTGACTGGACTTTTTTCTCAGTTTGCGATAATAAACAACAATGACGGCGACAACAACCGCAAACACTGTTATTGCAGCTGCGATTAGATACCAGAAGAGATCTTGCCCTCGCGACCGTGGTGTACCTTCAATCAGCACTATGTGGGGAGAGCGCTGATAAGCGAAGTAAATCCATTGGTTGTCTCCATCATCACGAAGCGTGTAATTCCAGTACAATGGGTTGGCTCCGTCAACAAACGCGTTGAAAGGTTCCGTCATCAGGGCATGAGGAATTCGCATTCTGCAGAAACCGTAGTCTCCAGGCTTTGTCGGATCTGTGATGCCCATTCTAATTGTGCCATTTGTATCAAAGTAATCGAAAGCTGCGATAGACGAGTCGGATACCACGTCCACATCAAAGCCAAGGGGTGTTGAAAAGACATGCATAGGTCCCATGAGAGGCTGATTGTCCGTGTTGTTGTCACCTATCATCAAGGGAACATCCGCTATTCCGTTATGATCCGCGTCAACACTGGTGTAATCACTCCAGAAGTTGCCTTCAAACCCGTTGTCCCAACGGTTTGCCAGATAAACTGAAGCTTGTTTGCTATTGCGGACTATATTGTTGCCATAGATCAGATTATCGGTGGAATCCGAATCAAGCCACAGACCATACAGCTGATTGCCACTCACATTGTTCATAGCAATCGTGCAGTTCTGGCAACCTTCGCCCAGTCCGATTCCATCGTACGAATTGTTGAAAACATCGTTCTGTCTTATGAGCCCATCCACGGAAGCATTCGCATTCAGTCCGTAGCCTTCATTTCCATGAACATAATTGCCAGAAACCTCAAAGTTCAAAGAATTGGTCACCAGAATTCCAGCGCACAAATTCGGACCGACAAGATTCTTTTCGATCCTGCAATTGTCGGAGTGGCTGGCATACACCGCGTAGAAATCCGTTATGCCCGTTACCTTGTTTTCAAGTAACGAACTGTTGTATGAATGGTCGAGGAATATTCCAAGCGATCCGTTTGAAATTGAAAACCCTTTGATGAAAACGTCATCAGCCACCACGGTGACAACAGCCGTCGTTCCGCCTCCGTCGATCGTGGTCGTGGAACTTCCGTTGCCTAACAACCTCAAGGATTTGCTGAGGACTAAATGCTCGCTGTAAATTCCTGCATCAACAAGAACCGTGTGCCCATTCACAGTTTCAGCGGCATCCACAGCCGCCTGAATAGTCGCGTAATTCAGGCCGGTATTCACGTTGTGAACAGGCAAAGTATCAGAAGCCTCTGCTCTTAGATAGATCAACTCTGCTGCGAAACCGAAATTCAACAGAATTGCTAACGTCAACACAAAGATCACCTTTCTCTTCATCCAGTCGCCACCACACTTGATTTCATGTGTCAATTTATCGGCAAGAAACGTTTGACGCGTTTCACACGTGATGTTTCAGGTTCTGCACCTATTGGATACATGTGTCTAGTTATTCCTTTTGGTTTAAGTGCTCGCGGCAGACGACCCGGCGTGTTCTTACTTTTCGACTGTGATCTTGCTGATTCCGGCCTCTTTCTCTAAGCGTACTACGTGCTCGGCTTTTTCGGCGAAGGCTTCACTGTGAGTCACCGCTATCGTCTGTTCAATGGCTTTAAAACGTGAAATAGCATCGGCCAAACGATCTATGGAACCATCTTCTCTTCCAAGGCTTTCAGTAGGCTCGTCAAGCAATAGCACGCTCAGCCCATGTCCAGTTCGTGACTGCATGATCAACTGGCCGAGTCCAAGGCGGTATGCGAAGGCAAGCAGAGTTCTTTCTCCGCCCGAAAGGTTCGAAGCTTCTCGTTCAACGCCGCCTTCACTGATGACATACGGTGTGTACGTCTCATCTATCGAAAGGTTCAACAAGGAGCCCTCGCCACCAACAAGTGTGTCAAGCACTTGTTGAACATAGTTTCTCAGGATTTTGACAAATTCGCTCCGCAGCTTAGGCTGAATGCTGCGGTAGGCATCGCGCATCACGCCTATGACTTCGAAAGCTTTCACGATTTTCTGCATGCGTTCGATTTTCTGTTGAGCTTGATCGATTCTTTCCTTTATTTCATCTAGGCGTTTGGTCAGATCATTCTTTCTGTGCTCCTTCAATCGCAGATCAGATTCAAGAATGTGATATTGTCTGAAAGATTCATCTCTTTGCATTTTGGCAGTTTCAAGTCTGGACACGTCGAACCTTTCCAGTTCCTTCTGCACCTCCGCTAACTGCATGATCATTTCCTGTTCTCGTGTCCGTCTCTGCTCAATGTTGTCAGAAATCTGAACAAGTTGGGTTTCTTCCTCTTTTATGCGCGTCTTGAGATCGTCGATTCGGGGAAGTAGTGATTGAAGGTTAGTTAAGGCCAAGTTAGCTTTGTTGCGGGTTTTCTGCAGTTCAAGTATGTCAATCGTCAACTGGGCGATGGTTGATTGGCGCTTGTCGTTTTCCTCTTGAATGCGCTGCACTAGACCGTTTTTGTATTCTTCGGTCAGGTTCTGCAGGCACAGGGGGCAGAGGTTTTCTTGAGCAAGTGAGGTAACCCGTTTTTCATCTATTTCCATGCCTTTCCGGGTTGCTTCCTGTTCACCTTTAAGACTGGAAATCTTGTCATCGATGGCTGTTACACTTCGTCTCAGGGCTTCTGCAGGCTGGTCGGTTGGCATACCGACCTCCTTGAGCTCAGCGTAACAGGAGTTTGCCTGTGTTTCCATTGTGCTCAAACGTTTCTCGAGGTTCTGGACACTGTTTTGTTCGCTGTCAAGGTCCTCGGACAAAGAAGCCAGTGTGTCTCGGATGTTTGCAAGCTTGGTGCGCATTTCTGTTTCTTTCTGTCTGAGTTTTTCGTTCTGTGTCTTGACTTCTTCAAGTTTTTTCAGTTTTGATTCGGCTTCTTCCAAGGCCTTGTTTGCTGTTGCCGTCTTTCTTGCCGTTTCTTGCAGTCCTAGTTCTATGAGTGAGAATTCCTCAGCCACTCTGTCATAGTCTATTCCGAGTTTGTCCATTCCTGCGACATCTGGGTCTCTCTCGTATGCGCGTTTCTCGCCTTCGTACTCTTTCTGGTAACCTGCCAGAGTGGACCACGCTGTTTCATAGTCTGAGAGGCCGAAAAGGTCGTCGAGACGTTTCTGCCTTTCACGAGGGGCAACGTCTAAAAACTCTTTCAAGTGCTCCTGTCTGACCCATACGATCTCGCGGAAAAGCTCTTTGTCCAAACCCGTTACCGTCTTGAGTTGTTCGGCAACTGCCTCACTCTTGACACTGGATATCAGGCTTTCTTCTTCGAAAAGCTTCAATTCGTCTGAATCTTGGTTTATGCCCTTGCCTCGTCTCTTGAGCCCTCGAGAGATGGTGTAGGTCTTGCCATTATGCGTGAACTGAACCGTGACTTTCCCCGTGTCTGAACCTTCTCGCAAGAGGTATTCGAAGCTTCTGCCAATGGGTTCTCCGAACAACGCGAAATCTATCGAATACAGTATGCTCGATTTTCCACAGCCCAAGCCCCCTACCAGACAGTTGAAGCCACGTGCAAAAGGCACTGTTGACTTGACGTGTGACCGAATGTTTTCAAGCTGCACGAGGTCGATTTTCATTTGAGCAGTTCCTCGATCGTCTCTTTCACTTTGTCTTCCTGTTTCTTGGTCAACGGTTCAATCAGGTTCACAGCGGCACGGGCTATTATTTCAGCCTCCGCTGCACTGTAGCGTTCAGAGAATATTTGCTTGAAATATTCGAAGGCCTTCGCTTTCAAATCTGTGATTTTGCTTTCGAAGATCGATCGAACTAACTCTTCTGCCACCTCACTTTCACGCAATTGTACGATTGGGTGGACGAGCAGAGCCTTTTCTGCAGCTGCGCGGATCTTGGCAACGTCCACGTCGGCGCGGTTGGCTTCAACCGGCAATGTTCCTTTGAGAACAGGCACAATGACGAAACCTTCTCCGTCTGCGCCTTTCACAAGTTGGGCAGCTTGCTCGGTGATTTTAGATGGGTTGATACCAGTGAAATCCTGCTCAAGAACGGCGAATTTGCGCACCGAATCTAGCCTCATGAAGTCCGAGGTTGCAGTCTTGTTCGCCTCCACTTTCACGTGAAAGAAGCCTTTTTCCATGTTGGCTTCAACGTAGTCGGTAGTTTCGGTGCAGCCGCTGTATGCCAGAAGGCCCGTTTTGAACCGCTCCCTATAGGCTTTGTGTACATGACCAGCGGCATAATAATCGAATCCATCAGGTATCAACTCTGGTGATGCTTCAGCTTCGATATATGCCGGAGTAACGCTTGGAAGATCCAAGGCCATATGGAAAACGAATATGTTGAAAACCGAAGAGTCCGGCACTGGTTGGTTTTCTTGCATGAACACTGGAAGTGATTCCTCTGTCCTGTGCCTCGTTCGGTAGTTGGGCACACCAAAGACGTAGCAGCAATCTGGCAACTTCCAACAAGCACCCGCATGCCGCGGAAGATGATAGATCAGTCCAGCACTGTCGAGAGGGTTCAAAATCGTGCCGGTAACGTTGTTGGGCGCCGAATCATGGGATCCGTCAACAGTTAGAACTGGAATTCCCGCCTGACGGAGGCGGCTGAAGCTTCTAATCGCATTCTCCAATGTCACGTTTGACGGACGCGCCTGATGAAAAAGATCTCCGGCGATAATCATGAAATTCGGCCCCAACGCGATGGTTCTATCAACCAATTCTTGAAACGCCTTGTCGAAATCTTCGCGTCTAGCTTCAAGTCCATACTGTGAATACCCTAAGTGCAGGTCTGCAGCATGGATGAAGCTGAAGGCTTTCACATTTTCCTCCCCAAGTATCTATGTCGTATGATGAAGCAGGATTCTCGCTACTACCGCTAAATGGTCCGCTCCGTTACTTGTAGCTTTTGCTGCTTGATGCCGAACGATACGCATGCTAGGCATAAAGGCTATAACTTGAGACGTATCTGGTCTATTGTCTTCATGAAGAAGGAAAGCAAATGTCCACAAGATCTCTCTACAAAGTCTTCTTGATTGCTGGGCTAATTGTCTTAGCGGGTATTCTCGGCGGTTTCCTGGGCGTTTATGTGCTTTTCCAAGCAGTCAGCGCATACGGGGTTTGGTTCTACCTTGTGGCGGGCGGTGCATTCGTCTTCGTCATCGTTGTCTTGTACGTTTATGATATACGCAAGGAAAAGAAGAGTGGAATTGCTTCTGAGTCTGAAATGCCCGGACAGGCTGATGACTCAGAAATGGAGACGCATTAGCAAGACGATCGCAACGATTAGACACTCTGTGGCGTGCTCACATGAAATGTGAAAGATGCGGACAAGACACCTTCTTGCCGTTCAAATGCCCCCATTGCGGGCTCTATTTCTGCACAGAACACCGGCTTCCTGAAAACCATCAATGCGAAGCGATAGACAAAGCGCAAACGCCAAAAGACAAACAACCACCTGGATTTGAAGGGCAGAAGCCTGTTGCCTGCCGGAATGTCTATCCGTTCTTCAGGATAAGCACCCGACGCTTCGCTTTCAGTCGCAAGGAAATCATGCATCTGGCCGTAGCCGTATTGCTTGTCATCGGAGTAGGATTCTCCTTTCCAAACATGAATTACAATGATTATCCAATGCTTGCCCTGCTTTCGGTGCTGTTTGCACTGTCCTTTCTTGTCCATGAGTTGGCTCACAAGTTGTTGGCACAGAAATATAGACTCTGGGCGGAATTCAGGCTCACGTTGATGGGGGTCATTTTGACTGCCCTTTCAATGATCCCATCATTCATAAAAATAATCGGTCCAGGCGCAGTCGTCGTGAACGGTCCTGCCGACAAGAAAACAATAGGAATGACCTCAATCATAGGACCGACAATAAACATCATACTTGCCTCTGTACTTTGTGCTGCCGCGGTTTTTGTTCGCGGCTGGATTTTCGAGGTCGTGGCTTTCTACAACGTCTGGATCGCCATTTTCAACCTGATTCCCATAGGAGTGCTTGACGGTTACAAGGTCTTCAAATGGAACAAGACGATCTGGATCCTTGCTTTCGCCGCAAGCGTAGTCCTCGGATTAATCACTTACCGATTTTTCTGGTTCACTTAGCGAAAGATCACGCTGCCAGATTTCGTGAAGACCAAAAAAGGATGCATGATGCACTTTTTACATGAGCTCTATGGTCACGTGGACCTCTTCAGGAACGCGAATCCTCATGATTCGCCGCATGACACGTTCTTCAGCGTCAATGTCAATCAGCCGTTTATGAATCCGCATTTCCCATCGGTCCCATGTGGACGTTCCTTCACCGCAGGGCGACTTCAGAACCGGCACTCTCAAACGTTTTGTAGGCAATGGAACGGGTCCGTTTATTTTGACGCCTGTCTTCTCGGCGATGACTTTCAGTTCGTTACATACTTCTTCGAGCTTCGAATAGTCGGTGCTTGTTAAGCGTATCCTCGCTTTTCTAACCATCGCCCTTCATTCCTGAGTCTGTTCGCCCAAACAGATTTATCGGGTGTTTACCTTAGACAAGAGACCGCAAATAAAAACCTATCGAACAAAAAGCATGGAACAAACATGACGCGAGCAGGAAAAAATCATGCAGAACAATGAGATTGAGGCCAAAGCAATAATCTTCGATTTAGACGGTACCATAGTAGATTCGAAAGAGGCATATGTAGAAGCCGCAAGAGTAGCCTTCTCCGCATTCACGAAAGTGACAGTTGACTTGAGAACGGCCATGGAGATACCCAGAAGGTTCGAACAAGACCTCCCGCTTATTGATCTGATAGCAGGAATCGATGAGAGAGACTTCCGGTCCAAATACCTCAAAGCTTACTACGAAGCAACGCGCACCAAGACAAAGCCGTTCCCCGAAATCGGAATCACTCTTCAAACGCTTTCTAATAAGAGAAAGCTCGCGCTGACGACAAAACGGCGGGTCCCCAAAACCGAGATCATGAGCCAACTGAAAGAGTTACATTTAGCAGGCTACTTTCTGACAGTCGTAACAGGAATCGACACGGCCAACCCGAAACCCTCACCGGAAGCACTAATACAATGCAGCAAAACGCTGAACGTACAACCGCATGAGTGTGTCGCCGTGGGAGACTCCGTAGTAGATGTTCGAGCTGGAAAAAACGCTGGAGCCAAAACTGTCGCGGTTTTGTCTGGAATATTCTCTTTCAAGGAACTTGAAAGGGAACATCCTGACCTGATCCTGGAAAGCGTCAAAAAACTGCCAAATTTTCTGAAATAACTCTGAATTTGCCGCTAAGAATATTTCTAGAACCGAAATATAGCTGAAAACTAGTGAACAGAGTTATAGAAGCGACTACGAATAAAGCTTATTAAAAGCTCAAAGACCTAGTGTACGGTGGAGAAGGCTTCGGGAAGGGAGTACCTGTGAATTTCATAGAGACATTGATGTCTGAAAAACTGATTGAAAAGAACCCCCTCATCGACGTTTTGGGCGCGGATCGCAAGGTACTCCAAATCGCATGTCAAGACCTGACAAACTACCTCAAGGTTCATTGGGGCCTCGTTGGAAAAGACACGGATCAATGTGAAATCGTGGAAAGACTTGAGAAACTTTACGAGCAGGACCCTCAAGAACTGACGGAATTCGTCACAGTTTGGAGCGGGATGTGGCTGAAGAAATGGGGAGAAAGAGTAAAACTCCTCATAGGCAAAGAAAACTCGAAGAAGTGGAACAACGTCACGAAAATCCTCAACAACGCCGAACCAATATGGGCAAAACTGTCCAACCGTCATCAAATGGAGGACGTTGTAATCCTGACTTTGATAAGGAACGGAGAAATTTGCGGAACATCAATCCTCGCGGAAAACCTTCTGAAAATGGAGTTAGGCGACGAAAAGAAGAAGTATCCAACCGAACAAGCACAGACTTTGAACGTTGTCAACAATGCCTTGAGAAAGGCAAGAGACTTGACTCAGAGCAAAGGTCCACTCATTTTTGTAAAAGTTGACAAAGGCTATTACTCGTCAGCTAGCTGTTAGATAACAAACCCCTCAAAATGTTCATTCCATTCTAAATTTTCAGAATTTTAGATTCTTTCTATGAAAGAATAAATGAATACTATGTAGAGGATTCAGAGGGCTTAGAGCTGTTGGCTTCCACGTACTTCTCCAATGCCTCTTTTCCTAACGGTGTTAGGTCGTATTTGTAGTATGTGCTGTCTCCCTGACGAGCCGGGACTATAAGGGATCTTGATTTCAATCTGAGAACCGCTGATTTTCCTTCCTTGCCGTACTGTTCGACTACGTGTTGGTGGATCTGTCCTCTCTCGTCTATGAGCTTCAACAGTTCAAAGTCTATGGGCTTACACAGTTTAAGCACCGTTCCTAAGTGAGTTGTGGTTAGGCTGTCCTCGATCCGTTGGAAAACCTCGTCTGCCAATTCCATGCGTGTCTCATCATACTTCTTGTAAACCCAGTCTGGCCACGGATCATAAGTGTTCTCTTCAATGAAGGTTTTCTTTGTGCGTGTTTTCCATCCGTGAA
>Ga0315294_10010276_pt1 | contig 10269 bp, 8 predicted proteins | sample YL17G13_40_MG_FD_203626 | JGI IMG/M metagenome (GOLD analysis project Ga0315294, IMG submission 203626) | Sediment microbial communities from Yellowstone Lake, YNP, Wyoming, USA - YL17G13_40 | ecosystem: Environmental > Aquatic > Freshwater > Lake > Sediment | place: USA: Wyoming | collected...
TCTGGCCAGAGCCGTTCGCGAGTCGCTGCGAAAAAGCCGATCTCAACAATCGTTGTTGCGTTCGTTCTTCAAACATGCAAAACTATCTTTGTGATATATTAAGAAAATTATTCAATGGTCAATAATATCCCGTAGTATATAAAAATTCGTTCGAAGTCCAGTTGCTAAAAAATCTGGCTGCCGCAAGGTATCTCTAGGTCTTTATATGCTGCCCCTGCTATTAAGCGGTTATCAAAACAGATTCTAAAGGCTTGAAATTGTTTTAGCACATACAGCTGCACTACAACTAAAGGTCTCGTTATCTGCCAATTTTATAAAAATGGTCATTCTATAAGTGTTGTTATATCAGTGTGTTATAGAAAATGAAAAATTGGTCAACATTTTACATATCCTAATGCCGGATAAAGGTATAGAACCTTATGTTCGAGCAAGCTGTTAGCAGAAATTAGCGTTTCCTTCTCAACATCACCGCACCGAGGCCCAGTAGCACTTGGTCAATCTTTAGACGACGATTCGTTCTTCTTGGCTTTTTCTTTCGCCTCGATTTTTTCAAAAGTGTTCCGATTCACAAAACAGTTTAAAATTTACTGTTGTGTGTCATCCAAAATCAGGCCAGTTTGCTGACTGCCTCAGCGACAAGTCTGGCTATAGGCAAATGCTGCGGGCAACGATGCTCTGCGGCGGTGTAATCGATGTTTAAAAGTCTACTTCTTGCCTCTGACGGAATCTGAGCGAAGGTTTGCCGGGCCTCATCCTGCATGCCGTAACTATTGTAGTACATCAAAGACCGCATAACTTCGTTGACATACAATTTATCAGCCAACGCCAGTTCGCAGATTTGTGAGCAGCCTGCACAATATCCGCTGCATGTCTCAAGAGCATACTCTTTTAATATCTGCATATCGGCCTGCGTCAGGGTCGTTTTATCCAGCACCGCTGCCACATTTGTCGTTAAAACAGCGACATTACCCATCGAAACACAGGCACAGGATATTCGCTTATCCTCAAGAACTGCTTTTATCTTTGCCTGGCCTTCGGTAAAACCCCTCTGTAGAAAATGCTCGGATAGTTTCTTATCTTCAGGTGTCTCAATTTTATGTCCCTGAGTCTTCATAGCGATAAGACCGACGCCGGCCTTATGGCAGGCCTTGACCGCTGCCTGCATTTCCGCATCCTGCATCAAACGGAAATTGTAGCTTGTCATTATCGCATCGACCCAGCCGCACTTTGCAGCTGCAGTAAGGCATTTGGCCATATTGCTGTGCGTGCTGAAACCGAAATACCGAATTAATTTGCGTTCCTTTGCACTTTTAACCCAGGCTTTTAATTCTTCCGTCAATTGTGCCGGGTCCGACATCATATAAACACCGAAGTACAAATCAATATAGCTGGTATTCATTCGTTCCAATGAAGTCTTCAGGCATTTTTCAACATCCGCCGGTGTCTTTGACCCGGACTCTTTGGTAACGATAAATAAATCTTTTCTGACTTCACGATTTTTGGTGATAAACTGACCTATCCCAAGCTCACTGTTTCCTCCTGCCGAAACAAGGGATGTATCCCAGCAGTTTACTCCCCACTGCAGGGCCTTTTTCAAAACTATTGGCTGCTCAGCGGAACTAAAACCCAGGGTCAGCACAGGCACTTCAACGCCGGTCTTGCCCAACACCCTTTTAGGCACCTGGGGGAATTTTTCTTCCTTTTCCTTTTTGGGTCCGTTCGGCTCATTGGCATCGGCTTTAAGCTTACCGGCAGCAAGAACCACACCAAGCCCCGAAGCACCGACGGTCTTCAGGAAATTTCTTCTGTCAAGTTTGTTAGATTCAATATTCATAGTTCACCTCATCAAATTTATACTAATCTGGGATTTCCCATATAACACAGTATATTCTTGCTTTGCTATACCGCTGAACTTTTTGTTTGTCAAGATACCAAATCTGCCTGAAAGATGGAACTTTTTTATGACCTCTTGGCTGTAAAAAGTGAGAAAAATCCGTACAACCAAGCTACAACCAACGGACTTGATATCTACGAATTTTATAAAAATGTTCATTTTATAAGTGTTTGTAAATCAAGCGGTTAAGAAAGTTTAAAAAATGTCTACCGTTTTATATATCCTATTTTTGTTAAAAATTTTTCAGAACCTTTATTTTTAAGCTAATTTTAGGGTTCATTTTCTTTGGCATAGATGAAATTTTGTATGTGTGGAGACATAATAGAGACATAGTTATGGTTCGTTTGATTCAAAATACCCAACCGCTTATAGTTAATGCAGGAGTCTCCATTGGTCTTACAACACATTGCAACATATACCACTAACTATTTTCAAAACAATGGGTAGGGGTATAAATCAATCAGTCTTTTGGGGGTAAGGGGAAGGTCAAGGTAAAGAATTCCGTCGTGTAAAATAAGGAAAACCCTTATAGAGAAACTTTTAATCAAGCTTAGACTTATAACCTGCTATGGCATTTGCCATGTTTCAATTAAAGGGCGATTTATGAAAGGGTGTCGGGGCTATGAAAAATATTTCCAAAATAATTAGAGAACGGCGGATCGCTCTTGGTCTGACGCAGGAGCAGTTTGCAGTCAAGATTGGGGTTACGTATTCGACTGTTAACCGCTGGGAAAACAAAAAAGCGAAGCCTTCTCCATTAGCACTACTCAGAATTGAAGGATTACAAAAAAAATCAAATCGCAATAAATAACTTGAAGTGAAAATCAAAAAAGGAGTAAGGCGCACAGAATCAAGGCTTATTGGAAAAAATTCCGGTAACCGATAGGGACGGAGTTTAAACTGACAAATTTAAGATTAATAAGTAATCCGGATCTTATCGAACCGTTTATCTGCTAAAGGGATGAACCATGAACAAATTATTTTTAAATGGATTGTTTTATGTTTCGGTGATGATGGCTGGCGGCGGGTTTCAGAGCCAAAATAGATTTTTAAGGAAAAGCGGTTATGGCGCGGCAGTAAACATATTCAGAACAGGCTGTCCAAACCGGGCTGCCGGTCAGTGATAATAAATAGATGAAAAAATAAATTTAAATCGAAAGGAGAAATTAAAATGGCTCTCAAAGAATACAAACCAGGAACAGCGTTTAGTGGAGTAATCGGACGGACTTTTGATGTGTCGCAACCTGCGTGGCCCGAGCCGCTGCGGGCTAAAGAAGGTGCGCCCAACGTCTTGTTCATCGTGCAGGACGATACCGGCTTCGGCCAGATGGGCTGTTACGGCAGCCCCATCGAAACGCCGAACATCGACCAACTCGCCAAAGGCGGCCTGCTCTTTAACAACATGCACACCACGGCGCTGTGCTCGCCGACTCGCTCGTGCGTCCTTACGGGGCGCAATCATCACTCCAACGCCATGTCATGCATCACCGAGGGTTCCACCGGCTATCCCGGCGGAAACGGGAACATCCCGTTCGAGAACGGGATGCTCTCCGAGATGCTGCTCCAGCACGGCTACAACACCTTTGCCATTGGCAAGTGGCACCTGACGCCGGCGGATCAGATCTCGGCGGCCGGCCCGTATGAGCGCTGGCCGTTGGGGCGCGGCTTCGAGCGCTACTATGGCTTCCTTGGCGGCGACACGCACCAGTACTACCCGGAGCTGGTTTACGACAACCACAGCGTTGAACCAGAGAAAACGCCGGAAGAGGGCTACCACCTGACCGAAGATCTAACGGACAAGGCGATTAGTTTTATTGCCGACTCCAAGCAGGTCGCGCCAAACAAGCCATTCTTCCTGTACTTCTGCCCCGGTGCGATGCACGCGCCGCATCATGTCCCGAAGGAGTGGGCGGATAAGTATAAGGGCAAGTTCGATGACGGCTGGGATGCTTATCGCGAGAAAACATTTAAACGACAAAAAGAGCTGGGGATAATTCCACAGGACGCCGAGCTCTCGCGCCACGATCCCGACGTGCAGGACTGGAACAAGCTCTCTGCCGGCGAGAAGAAGCTGTATGCCCGTATGATGGAGGTATTCGCCGGATTTCTGACCCACACGGATTACCACTATGGCCGTCTGTTCAACTTCTTGAAGTCAATCGGCGAGTGGGAGAACACGCTCATAATGTTCATCTCCGACAACGGCGCCAGCTCTGAAGGCGGACCGACCGGGTCGGTCAATGAAAATAAGTTTTTCAATAACGTGAAGGACTCGCTGGAACAGAACCTGAAGATGATCGACGAGCTGGGCGGACCGAATACCTTCAATCACTATGCCTGGGGCTGGACTTTTGCGGGAAATACGCCGTTCCGCCGCTGGAAGCGAGAGACATATCGCGGCGGCATCAGCGACCCGTTCATCGTTCACTGGCCGAAGGGCATCAAGGCGAAGGGGCAGGTGCGCACACAGTATTCCCACGCCATCGATATGGTTCCGACGGTGCTCGAGGCACTTGGCGTCGAAGCACCGACTTCCATTAGGGGCGTTACCCAGTCGCCGATTGAAGGCCACAGTTTCGCCCAAGCCTTGAACAACGCAAACGCGCCAACGAAGCACATCACCCAGTACTTCGAGATGATGGGGCATCGCTCCATCTATCACGACGGCTGGCGAGCAGTGTGCCCGTGGCCGGGAACGTCATTTAAGGAAGCAGGCCTCTTTTTTGGCGCGCCGATTGATAAGGACAAGCTGACCGAATTGGACGCCAAGGGCTGGGAGTTGTATCACATCGAGAAGGACTTTGCCGAGAACCATAACATTGCTGCTGATAACCGTGCGAAACTGATCGAGATGATCGCTACCTGGTATGTTGAGGCAGGCAAGTACAACGTGTTGCCTGTGGACTCTCGCGGCGTGCTTCGTTTTGCTGACCCGCGTCCGCAGATTGCAGTCGCTCGCAACAGCTACGCCTACTATCCTAATACACAGATGATACCAGTTAACGCTTGCCCCAATGTACTGAACCGGCCCCACAGCATCACAGCCGATGTTGATATCCCAAAGGGCGGTGCCGAAGGAGCCTTGCTCTCTGCTGGCGATGTACAGGGCGGCTATTGTTTCTACATGCAAAACGGCAAGCTTCACTATGTTTACAACTATGTCGGCAGCAATTTCTATCATGTTGAGTCGAATACCCCTGTTCCGGAAGGGCGCCACAAACTGCGTTTTGAGTTCGAGGTGACTGGTAAACCCGATGTTGCCAAGGGCAAAGGTGCGCCAGGCCGCGGGCAGCTTTATATCGATGGAAAGCTTGTCGGCCAGACCGATATTCCCTTAACAATGCCGCTGTCGCTCGGTCTTGGTGGAGGCATTGTGTGCGGAGCCGATACTGGCTCACCAGTTTGGGACAAATATAAACCTCCGTTTAAGTTTACCGGTACGCTCTTCAGCGCGACCGTGGATGTGAGCGGAGAGTTGATTAAGGACGATGAACAGATTGTGAAAATGATCATGGCGCGGCAGTAAAGATATTCAGGACCGGCAGCCCAAACCGGGCTGCCGGTCTCTGGTGATAAATAGATGAAAAAAAATTAAAATAGAAAGAATAATCGTATGCGCTCACAAGGGAAGCTGTTCATCGCGACCGCTCTTATTGAGGTTGGCGCTGGTCTATCTCTATTGTGTCTGCCTGCTATGGCAATTTGGTTTTTGCTCGGCGTCGGAGAGCCTTCGCCCGAGGCGATTATTGTGGGCCGAGTTGGTGGTGCCGGCCTGCTCGCAATTGGGGTCGCTTGCTGGCTCGCGCGTGATGATAGTGACAGTCGTTCGCAGCACGGTCTGCTGTGGGGAATGATTATCTATAACGTCGGGGCATGCGTCGTGCTTGCGATTGCGGGATCGATGCGAATGTCCGGTATCGCAATGTGGCCTGCAGTGGTGCTTCATGCGGCCATGACGATTTGGTGCGGCGTGGCAGTAGGGAAAAAGTGATAAACGGTAAATAATAGGTGGCAAGGGTTAGTTCTTGCCACTGATTACTTAGTAGGAGCTGATGTGGATCATGGAAGAAGGCAACAAAATTCAGGAATTCAAGTTGTTAGGCGGACCATTGCAGCGGCTGGGATGCCGACTGGGCCTGGTTCGTGAAGGAACAAATACCGTTTGGCTGGGAATAGCACTTGGCCTGTTGGCATGGGGTGTTCTGATGTTGCTTGCACTGCTGCAGGGAGTCGGCCACAAGATTTTTTCTCTTGCCGTGATTGGTGTTCATGTCCGCCTCCTGATAGTAATCCCGCTGTTTTTCCTATGCGAAACTTTGGTAGCTCCCCGGATGGCAGAGTTCGTCCGCAATATAATAAGTTCTGGCCTGGTGCCTGAAGCCGAATTGCCGGCATTGGGGTCGGACATCCGCCGTATCGGCCGGATGAAAGATTCCTGGCTGGCGGAAGCTCTTTTTCTCCTGGCGGCGTTTACGGTACCTCTGATAGGGATGTTCGCTGATCTGCCAGTGGGTAGGACTGGGAGTTGGGTATCGATCCTTGAGCAGGCTGGGGGTAAATTTACGTGGGTTAATAGCTGGTATCTGGGATTCTGCCTGCCGCTATTTCGACTTCTGATGTTGCGATGGCTCTGGCATCTGGGTCTGTGGTGCTACTTCCTCTGGCGCGTGGAAAAACTTAAGCTCCGCCTTATGCCGACTCACTCTGACAGCGCGGCAGGGCTTGGGTACCTGGAGGTCGTGCAGGAACATTTCGCTCCGTTGGCACTGGCGATCTCGGCGGTTCTTTCCGCATCTTTTGCGGAAGACATCTTTTCGGGGACGATGACTTTCGATGCTTTGTATCGCTTGATTCCGATGGTCATACTTCTGAATGCGGTGCTGTTTATATGCCCGCTTTTGATATTTTTCCGTAAATTATGGCTCTGCCGGATAACCGGGTTGAACGAATATATGGCCATGGCACACCGCTATGTGAGTGCATTCGACCTCAAGTGGGTTAGGGACGAAAAGGCGTCAGGCGAATCCCAGCTTGGCACGCCGGATATGCAGTCGCTGGCCGACCTGACTAACAGCGTCAACGTCGTGCGCGGGATGCGATGGATTCCCGCCAGCCGGAGGCTCATGATGGAACTTGCGGTATCCGCGGTCCTGCCGCTGCTGCCGCTGCTTTTGTTTAAGTATCCCGTTGCTGAGCTGGCCCAGAAACTGTTTATGACATTGGCCGGCCTGTGACCGGCTCATAAAGAAATAATATATGGATGATACATATGAGCGAACATAGAGAACCCGTAACCGGCCCACTCGATAAGCCGTGGCCGGTGCTGCCCTGGCTGCAGGGATATCGCGGTAAGACATTCCGGCTGGACCTTGTTGCCGGGTTGACGGCTGCGGCGGTAGTAATACCCAAAGTAATGGCCTACGCCTCAATCGCCGGGCTGCCGATCGAGGTGGGGCTTTACACGGCCTTTGTGCCGATGATTATCTACGCAATACTCGGCACATCCCGAACGATGAGTTTCAGCACGACGTCAACGATTGCCATACTTACGGCAGTGGAGTTGGCGGCAGCAGCACCGCAAGGCGGCCAGGTCGCTCTTTTAACAGCCGCATCGACACTGGCAATACTCGTAGGTGTTTTTCTTTTTGTCGCCAGCATTCTACGCCTTGGTTTTATTGCAAATTTTATTTCCGACCCGGTGCTTACAGGTTTCAAAGCAGGCATCGGCCTTGTTATCATAATTGACCAGATTCCCAAACTATTCGGTTTTCATATTGACAAGGGGTCATTTTTCCAAAACATTATTTCCATCGTAACGCACGTCGGACAGGCACACTTGCCGACCGTGGTAATCGCTCTGTTGGCTTTTGTTATTGTCATTGGCCTTGAGCATTTTTTGCCTCGCATACCGGCTCCGCTGGTCGCCGTTGTTCTTGGTATTGCCGCATCAGGACTTTTGGGTCTGCAAAACGCCGGTGTTTCGGTATTAGGTCATATCCCGGCCGGACTGCCTGCCCCTATTTTGCCGGATATATCGCTTGTTGGCAAGCTCTGGCCCGGTGCTATGGGCATAGCCCTTATGGCGTTTGTGGAATCTATCGCGGCCGGCCGCACCTTTACTCGCCATGGCGAACCCAGACCGAAAGCGAATCGGGAATTGTTCGCTTTGGGTCTGGCGAATCTGGCAGGCGGATTTTTCAGAAGCTTACCCGCAGGCGGCGGCACATCTCAGACGGCAGTAAACTATAAAGCAGGAGCACGCACCCAGTTGGCTGAAGTGGTAACCGCGATAATAGTGCTTGCGACGCTTTTGTTTATCGCTCCTCTAATCGGCCTGATGCCGCAGGCGACGCTGGCTGCTATTGTGGTGGCCGCTACTATCGGATTGCTGAGTCCTAATGAATTCATCGCTATTTTGAGGGTACACAGAACTGAATTCTGGTGGGGTTTAGCCGCATTTATCGGCGTAGTGATATTAGGCACGCTGCAAGGCATACTGGTAGCGGTTGCGATTTCAGTATTGACTATTGTTTATATTGCCAATCATCCTCCGATTTATGCCCTCGGCCGTAAAAGAGGAACCGACGTTTTCAGGCCGCTCTCGTCTGAGCATCCTGAAGATGAAACATTTCCGGGGTTGCTGATTATGCGCACCGAGGGAGCTTTGACCTTTGCCAGCGCGCCGAATCTCCGCGAAGGAGGGTGGACTTTGATAAATGAAGCAAAACCTCGCGTCCTTTTACTGCACTGCAGCGCTATACCCTTTATTGAATACACGGCATTGAAACTTTTAATTGACTTTGAAGAAAAACTTCATGAAAACGGCATTACCTTGTGGCTTGCGGCATTGAATCCGAGAGCGCTCGATATGGTACAACGTTCCGGACTCTTTGCTAAATTGGGCCGCGAAAGGATGTTCTTCAATCTGGAACAAGCTGTTGATGCATACATTGCTGAAAGGATCAATAAATGACTTCGCCAGATACCCTGCAAGCGTTTCACGTTATGGCCAAGCCTACGGGTTCGGATTGCAACCTGAACTGTGCGTACTGTTTCTTTTTGAAAAAAGAAGGGCTTTATCCCGGCAGCGATTTCCGAATGTCGGATGAGGTTCACGAGGCCTATATCCGTCAGCTTATGGAAGCCCACCATGTTCCGCAGGTGACTGTGGCGTGGCAAGGCGGCGAACCGACGCTGATGGGGCTGAATTTCTTTAGGCGGTCTGTGGAAATCCAGAAAAAGTATGCAAAACCCGACACCAGTATCGAAAATACTTTCCAGACTAACGGTATTCTTCTCAACGACGAGTGGTGCCGGTTCTTTCACGAGAATAATTTCCTTATCGGCCTGAGTATAGATGGCCCGAAGGAACTTCATGACTTCTACCGTAAAGACAAAGCAGGTAATGGAACGTTCGAGCGGGTTATGCACGCCGCCAGGCTGCTCCAGAAACACAACGTGGAGTTTAATATTCTTTGCACAGTCAATTCGAAAAATGCCGATTATCCGCTCGATGTTTATCGTTTCTTCAGGGACGAACTCGATGCACACTATATACAGTTCATTCCGGTCGTAGAGCGGGATAACGAAAGCGGATTCCAGGAAGGTAACAAGGTCACGGACCGATCCGTTCGGCCGGACCAGTGGGGGAACTTCCTGATTAATATCTTCGATGAATGGGTCAAACGGGATGTGGGGAAAACCTTCGTCCTCAACTTCGATGGAGCACTGGCGGGCTGGCTGGGGATGGCAGGGACTGTTTGCATCTTCGGTCCAACATGCGGCCTGGGTATGGCTCTGGAGCATAACGGGGATTTATATTCCTGCGACCATTTCGTCGAACCAAAATATCTCATCGGCAACATCATGGAAAAACCTATGGCCGAAATTGCTGCCTGCGAAAAACAGCGGAAGTTCGGTCAGGATAAGCGGGATACTCTGCCGCAATACTGCCGCAATTGTGAATTGCTTTTCGTTTGCAATGGTGAGTGTCCCAAAAATCGCTTTATCGTAACACCCGATGGCCAGCCGGGTCTCAATTACCTCTGCGAGGGTTTCAAGGCATTCTTCAAACACGCCGACAAGCCCATGCGGATTATGGCAGAACTGCTCCGCAGAGGTAGGCCGGCTGATGAAGTCATGAACTTAATGGGGGTGGAAAAGAAAGGAGGCGAAAGAGCATCAATGAAACATGGCAGAAACGAGCCTTGTTTTTGCGGGAGTGGACTAAAGTTCAAGAAGTGTCATGGGAAGTAGAAGTAACCAGTAATAAAAAGTAAACTTTAATTATTGAAACGAAAAAAGTTATGGCTGCAAAAAAACCAAACATTCTTATTTTGTGGGGCGATGATATCGGCTGGTTCAACATCAGCGCC
>Ga0315294_10010277_pt1 | contig 10269 bp, 19 predicted proteins | sample YL17G13_40_MG_FD_203626 | JGI IMG/M metagenome (GOLD analysis project Ga0315294, IMG submission 203626) | Sediment microbial communities from Yellowstone Lake, YNP, Wyoming, USA - YL17G13_40 | ecosystem: Environmental > Aquatic > Freshwater > Lake > Sediment | place: USA: Wyoming | collected...
TTCATCCGCGAATATCGCACCGACGACGTGGCGAAGTACCAGCCCGGCGCCACGGTGACCGTGGCGGACTTCGAGGGCGTGGGCCTGGTGGACGTCATCGGGGTGACGAAGGGCCGCGGTTTCGCGGGCGTCGTCAAGCGGCACCATTTTGCCGGCCAGCCCGCCAGCCACGGCACGGAGCGCAAGCACCGCTCCCCCGGCAGCATCGGCGAAGGCGCCGGCATCCCGGGCCGCGCGGTCCGCCTTGGCAAGCGCATGGCCGGGCACATGGGCGACGAGCGCAAGACGTCCGAACGCATCAAGGTTCTGAAGGTCGACGCCAAGGCGAACCTGTTGGTGGTTCGGGGCAGCGTGCCGGGAGCCAACGGCAGTTACGTCGTCGTGCGCAACGCCCGGAAAGTCGGCCCGCCGAAGCCGACGTCGTAAGGTTCCTGAAGAAGACGAGCGACCATGATCCAGGTGAAGATCCATAGCACGGACGGCCAGGAGGCGGGCCAGATCCAGGTCGATGAGGCCTGGTTCGGCGGCAAGGTCCGCCTGGAGCTCCTCCGGCTGGCCGTGAAGCGCCACGAGGCGAACCGGCGGCAGGGCACGGTCGCGACGAAGAGCCGCGGCATGGTCCACGGATCGAGCAAGAAGATCTTTGCCCAGAAGCACACCGGCCGGGCCCGCGCCGGCACGGTCCGCAGCCCGAAGCGCCGCGGCGGCGGCGTGACGTTCGCCAAGGTCCCGCGCGACTTCAGCCTCGGCATGCCGAAGAAGATGCGGCGCCAGGCGCTCGATTCCGCGATCCTCGCCCGCCTCCTGGATCGCGAGGTCATCGTCGTCGACGGCCTGAAGCTCGAGCAGCCGAAGACGAAGGAAGTCGCGCGGATGCTCAAGGCCCTCGGCGTGGAGCGGTCGTGTTTACTCGCGCTGCCGACGGGCGAGACCGTGCTGTACAAGTCGGCCCGGAACCTGGCCCGCGTCCGCGTCCGGCCCGCCTCGGACCTCACCGCCTACGACGTCCTCTGGCCCAGCCGCGTGGTCTTCACGCGGCCGGCCTTCGAGGCCGTGCTTGAAGCGAGGAAGAACTGATGGACCCGTACCAGGTCGTCATCAAGCCGCTCATCACCGAGAAGGGCACGACGCAGAACGAGAAGCTGAACCAGTTTACGTTCCAGGTCCACGACCGCGCCAACAAGGCGCAGATACGTGAGGCCATCGAGACCATTTACGAGGTGCGGGTCCTGAAGGTGCGGACGCTGAAGCGGCGCGGCAAGGTGCGGCGGTATCGCTACACGCACGGCCGGACGGCAGGCCTGAAGAAGGCGGTCGTTACGCTGCACCGTGAGGACCACATTGACCTGTTCTAAGACGGGTCGGCAGGCGTCTTGCTCCGGTGGGTGAAGGATAGGTTCATGGCCATCAAAGTATACAACCGAACGAGCGCCGGGCGGCGGAATTCATCGGTCCAGGACTTCTCGGACCTGACGAAGAAGGAGCCCGAGAAGGGCCTGACGAGGCGGATCGCCCGCAAGGGCGGCCGCAACAACCAGGGCTTCACCACCGCGCGCTTCCGCGGCGGCGGGGCGCGAAAGATTCTCCGCCTCATCGATTTCCGCCGCGACAAGGACGGCGTGCCGGGCAAGGTGGCGGCGATCGAGTACGATCCGAACCGCAGCGCCCGCATCGCCCTCATCCACTACCGCGACGGCGAGAAGCGGTACATCCTCGCCCCCGGCGGCCTCCTGGTCGGCCACACGGTGATGAGCGGCGACCAGGCGGAGCCGCGGAACGGCAACTGCCTGACGCTGGCGAACATCCCCGCGGGCTTGGCGGTGCACAACATCGAACTCGTGCCGGGCGCGGGCGGCAAGCTGGTCCGCGCGGCGGGCCGGGCGGCCATGCTGAGCGCCAAGGAAGGCAAGTGGGCCTACATCACGCTGCCGAGCGGCGAGATGCGGCGCATCAACCTCGCCTGCCGGGCTACGGTCGGCGCCGTCGGCAACGCCGACCACAGCGCCGTCCGCTGGGGCAAGGCGGGCCGGATGCGCCACAAGGGACGCCGGTCGCACAGCCGCGGCTCCGCGATGAACCCGGTGGACCATCCGATGGGCGGCGGCGAGGGACGCCGGTCCGGCGGACGCGACCCCGTGTCGCCGACGGGCGTCCTGGCGAAGGGCGGCAAAACCCGCAAACGCCGCAATCCGACCAACGCGCACATTATCCGGCGGCGCATCGGCCGGCGGTACGGCGAAGCGAAGATCCCCAAGTAAGGTTACGGGCGCATGGGACGTTCCACGAAAAAAGGTCCGCATGTTGACGTCAAGCTCCTGCGGAAGGTCGAGAAGATGCAGGAGCGGGGTATCCGCGAGCCCATCAAGACGTGGGCCCGCGCGTGCACGATCGTGCCGGAGTTCGTGGGCCAGCCGTTCCTGGTTCACAACGGCCGGATGCACCTCAGGGTGCTCGTGACGGAAGACATGGTGGGACACAAGCTGGGTGAGTTCGCGCCGACGCGGACCTTCCGCGGTCACAGCGGCAAGAGGGCCGCGATGGCGGCGGCCGCGGCGGCCGGCGGGGCGCCCGCGCCCGCGTCGCCGGGCGCCCCCGGACCCAAGAAACCGGGGTAATTCACCGGCGGCGCCGCCCCCGGGGCGACGCGGTTGGCCGGCGTGTGGAGAGGTTCACGACGATGGGGTATCGAGCGAGCCACCGATTTGCACGGATCAGCCCGCGGAAAGCGGGGCTGGTGATGGAGATGATCCGGGGCATGCCCCTGGAGGAGGCGCTCAAGGTGCTGGACTTCAGCCCGAAACGCGCCGCCAAGCTGGTGGCCAAGGTCGTCCGCAGCGCCATGACGAACGCCGACGAGCAAGAAGCGAACCTGGAGGCGCTCTACGTGGCCGACGCCCGGGCCGACATGGGCCCGGCGCTGAAGCGCGTGTGGCCGCGATCGCGCGGCTCGGCCGACATGCTGAGGCGGCCCACGTGCCACCTGATCGTCGAGCTCGAGGAAACCAAGGAATCTAAGGAAGACAAGGGCTAACGCAGGCAGGCAAGGCGGACCCGCATGGGACAGAAGATCCATCCAATCGGTTTTCGCATCGGCATCACGGAGCCGTGGCGGAGCCGATGGTACGCGCCGAAGCGCACCTTCGGGCAGCTCGTCGTGGAGGACGAGAAGATCCGGGTTTTCGTGAAGGCGAACTACGGGTTTGCCGCCGTCTCGAAGGTCGAGATCGAGCGGACGCGCGAAGAGGTGAAGGTCATCCTGAGTTCGGCCCGGCCCGGCCTGATCATCGGGCGCAAGGGATCCGAGGTTGATAAGCTCCGCGAGCAGCTCGAGGAGCTCACCGGCCGCCGGATTACGGTCAACATCATCGAGATCGCGAAGCCGGAGCTCGCCGCGCAGCTCGTGGCCGAGGGCGTGGCGCAGCAGCTCGAGAAGCGGGCGGCGTTCCGCCGGGCCATGAAGCAGGCCGTCGACGCCACGATGTCCGCCGGCGCCAAGGGCATCAAGATCCGTACGGCCGGGCGCCTCGGGGGGGCCGAAATGCACCGGGCTGAAGTGACGGTCCGCGGCAGCGTCCCCCTCCAGATGCTCGCGGCTCACATCGATTACGGTTTCGCGCAGGCCTACTGTACGTACGGCGTCATCGGCGTAAAGGTATGGATCTATCTCGGTCCATACGCCAAGAAAGGGGAGGAGGCCGCCGATGGCCCTGATGCCTAAACGCGTGAAGTTCCGCAAGAGCCAGCGCGGCCGCATGAAGGGCCAGGCGCAGCGCGGCAACTACGTGGCGTTCGGCGATTTCGGGCTCCAGGCGATGGAGCAGGTGTGGCTGACCGCGCAGCAGATCGAGGCCGGCCGCGTCGCCGCCACCCACTTCCTGCGGCGCGAGGGCAAGCTCTGGGTCCGCGTGTTTCCCGACAAGCCCATCAGCGGCAAGCCCCTCGAAACCCGTATGGGCAAGGGCAAGGGCGAGCCGGAGTACTGGGCGTGCTGCGTGCGGCCCGGGCGGATCCTGTTCGAACTGGGCGGCGTGCCGGAGGACCTCGCGCGGCAGGCGCTGCGCCGCGTGGCCAACAAGATGCCGATCCGCACGCGCCTGGTCGCGCGGCGGCGGGGCCTGTAAGGACAATCGCGGCGGCCCTGCGGCGCCGCCGAAGGTCGCAACCCTCGAAGGGCGATGGTATGAAGGCGCAAGAGATTCGCGAGATGTCGCAGGAGCAGATCCTCCAGGAGCTCGAGGCGCTGGAGCGCAAGGTCTTCGACCTGCGGACGCAGGCCGAGACCGAAGAGCTCCAGGTCTCAAGCCAGCTGCGCAAGGCGCGGCGCGACATCGCCCGGATGCGCACGATCCTGCGGGAGCGCGAAAGGGCCGCCGGCGCCGCGGCGGCGCCCGCCGCCAAGGAGACAGAGACGGTATGAGCCGACCGGCAGCCATTCGACGTCGTCTGCGGGGTACGGTCGTGGGCGACACGTGTGCCAAGACGATCACGGTCGAGGTGACCCGCCGGTTCCGCCACCCGAAGTATGGGAAGATGGTGCGGCGGGACATCCGGGTGCACGCCCACGACGAGGGCGACGCGGCCCACGCCGGCGATACGGTGGAAATCGAGGAGTGCCGTCCGATGTCGCGGACGAAACGCTGGCGCTTGGTGCAGGTGCTGGAGCGCAACCCGGAGCAAGCGGTCCCCTCCGTCGCGCCGCCGCAGGCGGAAGGGACCCCGGCCACGTAGGCCACGAGGAGCGCCCCCGATGATCCAGATGCGAAGCATACTCGACGTGGCGGACAACACCGGCGCCAAGACGGTCCGGGCGATCCGCGTCATCGGGGGGTCGACGCGTAAGGGCGCGTTTACGCGGCCGGTGGCGGGCATCGGCGACGTGGTCATCGCCTCGGTGCAGAAGGCGATTCCGGCGGGCGAGGCGAAGAAGGGCGAGGTCGTGCGGTGCGTCGTCGTGCGGACGCGGTACGCGACCCGCCGGGCCGACGGCTCGTACGTGCGGTTCGACCGCAACGCCGTCGTGCTGATCGACAAGGAGGGCAACCCGCGCGGGACGCGCGTCTTCGGCGCGGTGGCCCGCGAACTCAGGAGCAAGCAATACATGAAGATCGTCTCGCTGGCCAGCGAGGTGGTCTGACAGGAACGGGTCGGCATCATGCACATCCGACGGGACGATATCGTGGAGGTCATTACCGGCGACGATACCGGCATGCGGGCCAAGGTGCTCCGCGTCGATCCCCGCAAGGGGCGGGCCATCGTCGAGGGCGTCAACCGTGTCTACAGGCACCTGAAGCGCTCGCGGAAGAACCCGCAGGGCGGCCGCCTGGAGATCGAGGCGCCCATCCACGTGTCGAACCTCCTGGTGGTGTGCACCACGTGCAACAAGGGGGTCCGCGTGGGCTTCCGCAAGGAGTCCGACGGCTCGAAGCACCGTGTCTGCCGCAAGTGCGGCGCCGACCTCGGGGAGTTGTAATCCGCCATGACGCGAATGCAGGAACGTTATCACAACGAGATTGTGCCGGTGCTCCGGGAGAAAACCGGCCGGCAGAACGTGATGAGCCTGCCGCGGCTCGAGAAGGTCGTCGTCTCGATGGGACTCGGCAAGTCGCGCGACGAGCCGAAGCGGGTCGAGGCGGCCGTCGAGGACCTGGCGATCATCACGGGACAGCGTCCGGTCATCACGAAGGCCAAGAAGAGCGTGTCGGCCTTCCGGCTCCGCGAGGGCGTGAACATCGGCTGCAAGGCGACGCTGCGCGGCCGGCGGATGTACGAGTTCCTGGATCGCTTCATCAACCTGGCGATGCCGCGCTTCCGCGACTTCCGCGGCGTGGACCCGGACGGCTTCGACGGGCGCGGCAACTTCAACATGGGGGTGAACGAGCAGATGGTCTTCCCGGAAATCCGGGTCGACAAGGTGCAGTTCCAGCAGGGCATGAACATCACGTTGGTGATCCGCAACAGCCGGTCGGACCAGGAGTCGCGGTGGCTGCTCGAAGCCTTCGGGTTCCCGTTCCGCCGTGATTAGCGTATTCCGCCCCCGGTGGATACGCCAGAGGGTACTTCGCCCCCGGTGAATACACCGGGGGCCATAGGTGGCTAATTCATGGCAACCAAAGCCCAACGCCTGAAAGCGAAGCGTGAGCCGAAGTTCTCGTCGCGTCGGCAGCGGCGGTGCGAGTTGTGCGGCCGCCCGCGCGCCGTGTATCGCAAGTTCGGCATCTGCCGCATCTGCTTCCGGAACCTGTCCCACCTGGGCCACATTCCGGGCGTGCGGAAGGCTTCCTGGTAACCGGCAGAGGAGATCGAAGGGCGATGAACAAAGATCCCATCGCCGACATGTTGACGCGGATTCGTAACGGCCTCCAGCGGCGGAAGGCCGCGGTGGACATTCCCGCCTCCAACCTCTGTCGGGAAATCCTGAGCGTGCTCAGGGCCGAGGGGTACATCCTCGGCGCCGACGAAATCCAGGACGATCGCCAGGGCGTCATGCGGGTGCACCTGAAGTACGGTCCGGACGGCGAGCAGGTCCTCACGTACATCCGGCGCGAGTCGAAGCCCAGCCGGCGCATCTACAAGAAAGCCTACGAGATCAAGCCGGTCCTGGGCGGCCTGGGGATCGCCGTGTACACGACGCCCCAGGGTGTTCTCAGCGACCGCCAGGCCCGGCGCCTCTGCGTCGGCGGCGAACTGCTCTGTACGATCTGGTGAGCGACGCCCCCCGAGGGGCGGGAAGAGGATGCGATGTCTCGAATCGGAAAGCGACCCGTGCCGATCCCGGACAAGGTCGAGGTGACCGTCCAGGACGGCACGGTCAAGACGGAAGGCCCGAAGGGCAAACTCGAGTGGACCTTCGACCGCACCCTGAAGGTCGTCGTCGACACGGCGAAGAAGGAAGTCCGCGTGGAGCGCTCCGACGACGAGCGACGCAGCCGCGCCCTGCACGGCCTCACGCGTGCCCTGATCGCCAACATGGTCAAGGGCGTCGTGGACGGCTACCAGCGCGGCCTGGAGCTCTACGGCACGGGTTATTCGGTAAACGTCCAGGGCAAGAAACTGGTGATGGCCTGCGGCCTGGCTAAGCCTATCGAGAAGCCGATCCTGGCGGGAGTCGAGGTGACCGTGGAAGTGCCGAACACGCGCGGCAACGACATACCGGCGAAGTTTACCGTGAAGGGGTGTGACAAGCAACTCGTGGGCGAGTTTGCCTCGGAGATCCGTCATCTGAGGCCGGCCGAGCCGTACATGGGCAAGGGGTTCCGCTACGCGGGCGAGCAGATCCGGCGCAAGGCCGGCAAGACCTTCGTCACCGGCGCCACCGCGTAACGGCGCGAGGTTCCGGCCGCGAGCCGAAGGCGAGGGCGTTTGGCGCGGCGCCGAAGGCGACCGCGGTAGTGAAAGGGCAAGACGCATATGTTGCGCATCAAACTGAAACGCGCGGGTCTCGAGCGCCGCCATCTGAGGCTTCGGCGCCGGGTGGAAGGGACCCCGGAGCGCCCGCGCCTGTCGGTGTATCGCAGCCTGAAGCACGTTTATGCTCAGGTGGTCGATGATGTTTCGGGGCGGACCCTGGTGTCGGCCAGCACGTTGAGCGAGCCCTTGAAGGGCACGCTGAAGGGCGCGGGGAACTGCGCCGCGGCCGCCAAGGTCGGCGAACTTCTGGCCGCGCGGGCCAAGGAGGCCGGCATCACCGCCGTCTGTTTCGACCGTGGCGGACGCCGGTATCACGGCCGTATCAAGGCGCTGGCAGAAGCCGCGCGAAAGGGCGGGCTGGAGTTCTGACGCACGGCCCTGAGCGGGCGGAGGAAAAGAGCGCGTGGCTACCGAGCAGGAAAAGTTCTTCGGCGAGGCGGGCGAAGTTCAGGAAGCCGTCGTCGCCATCAACCGGTCGGCGAAGGTCGTCAAGGGCGGTCGGCGGTTCAGTTTCAGCGCCCTCGTCGTCGTCGGCGATCGCCGCGGCCGCGTGGGCGTCGGCTACGGCAAGGCCAACGAGGTGCCCCCGGCCGTTGAGAAGAGCATCACCGAGGCCAAGAAGAGCATGGTCCGGGTGGCCCTGAAGGGCGACACGATTCCTCACGAGGTGATCGGCCGGTTCGGCGCCGCCCGCGTGTTCATGCGGCCGGCGAGGCCCGGCACGGGCGTCATCGCCGGCGGCGGGGTGCGGGCCGTCTGCCAGATGGTCGGCATCCGCAACATCCTGACGAAGGCCATGGGCAGCACCAATCCGGTCAACCTGGTCAAGGCCGCCATGGACGGCCTGCTGCGACTGAAGGAAGCGAAGGAAGTGGCCCGGCTTCGCGGCGTGCCGATCGAGGAACTCGTGCAGGAGACGGAAGCGGCTCCTGCCATGCCGCCGCCGACGCCGGCCGAGACCCCCGAGGGACAACCGCAGTGAACCTGACGGATATCAAGAAATCGAAGAGGCATCATCCGCTCCGCCTGCGGGTCGGGCGCGGCATCGGCTCCGGCCGGGGCAAGACCAGCGGGCGCGGCCACAAGGGCATGAAGTCCCGGTCCGGCTATTCGCGCCGGCTGTCGTACGAAGGCGGCCAGATGCCGCTCTTCCGGCGGATGCCCAAGGTCGGGTTCTCGAACGCCCGCTGGGCCACCCCCGTCACGGTGGTGAACGTGGACGATCTGGACCGGTTCCCCGCGGGATCCGAGGTCGGGCCGCGCGAGTTGCGTGACGCCCGGTTGATCAAGGGTCGCCTTTACATCCTCAAGATTCTCGGGCGCGGCACCGTGGACCGTGCCCTGACGGTCCGGGCCCACCAGTTCAGCGCCAGCGCCGCCGAGAAGATCGCCAAGGCGGGCGGCAAGGCGGAGGTACTCGGCGCGTGATCGAGTCGCTCATCAACGTCTTCAAGATCCCCGAACTGAGGCGGAAGATTCTCTTTACCGTCCTCATTATCTTTATGTATCGCCTCGGGACCTACCTGCCGATTCCGGGCACCGACGGCCAGTACCTCGTCAACCTGATTGCCCGCGAGCAGGCGGAAACCGGCTCCGGCGGCGGCATCGGGGAGTACCTCAAGTTCATCGCGAAGATCACGGGCGGGAGTTTTCAGCCCTTCCTCTTCGCCCTGGGCATCATGCCGTACATCAGCGCGTCGATCATTCTTCAATTGTTGACGCACGCGGTTCCCTCGCTGGAGAAACTGTCCAAAGAAGGCGAAACCGGCCGCAAGAAAATCAACGAATACACGCGCTACATCACGCTGCTCCTGTGTGTCATCCAGGCGGCGTTCATCGTCGACGGTCGCACCTTCGGCGCCGGCGGATGGCGAAGCGACAACGTCAGCCAGGTGATGTACTTCCTGGTGTCCGTGACGGCCATGAGCGCGGGGACGGTCTTGCTGATGTGGCTGGGCGAGTTGGTCGACGAGTATGGCATCGGCAACGGCATCAGCCTCATCATCATGGCGGGCATCGTGGACCGTCTCCCGGGCGTCATCGGCTACGTCCGCGAGAACGCCACGTTCGAGTTCCTGAGTTTCCGGGCCTCGGAGAAGATCGGCGTCGAGACGGTCTTCCTGACCGTCGTGATGTTCGTGGCCGTGGTCATCGGCGTGATCCTGATCACGCAGGCCCAGCGGCGGATCCCGATCCAGCAGGCCAAGCATGTCCGCGGGCGGCGGACCTACGGCGGCCAGCGGCAGTACCTGCCCCTGCGCGTCAACCAGGCCGGCGTCATTCCCGTCATCTTCGCCTCCAGCCTCTTGTACCTCCCGATGTTCCTCTTCGGCAAAGTGGCCGAGGTGACGAGCACCGTGGAATGGGCGCGCGGCATCACGCGCGAGATGGCCGAGGCGTTCGGCTACGGCAACCCCATGCATCAACTGATTTATGTCGCCTTGATCTTCGTTTTCTGCTACTTTTGGACGGCGATTACGTTCCGGCCTCCCGAGATGGCGGACAACCTGCGGGACTGGGGCACGTTCATCCCCGGCATGAGGCCCGGACGGCGCACGGCCGAGTACCTCGAGCGGGTGATGAACCGCATCACCTACGTGGGCTCGGCCTTCCTGGCCATTATCGCCATCGTGCCGACGACGGTAAGCCAGTTCCTCCAGGTGCCGATGCTGATGGCCGGGTTCCTGGGCGGGACGAGTCTCTTGATTATCGTCAGCGTGGCGCTCGACGTGGTCCAGCGCATCGAGTCGCACCTGATCATGCGGCACTATGAGGGCTTCCTGGCCGAAGGTCGGGTTCGGGGGCGCCGCAGTTAGGCGGCAGGCCGCCCGGGCGACAGGCGGGCCGGTTCGAGGAGCGACG
>Ga0315294_10010278_pt1 | contig 10268 bp, 8 predicted proteins | sample YL17G13_40_MG_FD_203626 | JGI IMG/M metagenome (GOLD analysis project Ga0315294, IMG submission 203626) | Sediment microbial communities from Yellowstone Lake, YNP, Wyoming, USA - YL17G13_40 | ecosystem: Environmental > Aquatic > Freshwater > Lake > Sediment | place: USA: Wyoming | collected...
CCGACCTTCTGGGCGACGGCGGCCCGGTGGGCGTCGATGGCGGCGAGCCCGGCGGCCCCGACTCCGTCGACGGCCTTGGCCATCTTGGCGAGGTAGCCGGAGAGGGAGGCATCGCCGGGTGCCAGCTCGAGGACGGAGCCAAGGGTATCTTTTTCGTTCACGACCGCGGCCTCGAAAATGTCCCGGGCGAAGCGGGCCTCCTCTCCGAAAGATTCCGCCGTGGCCCGATTCAGGATCTCGAGAGAAACGACGAGCTGGTGCCCGAGGCGGCGGGTGGCGTTTGAAACGATCTCTCCGGCGATCTTGACCGCGGCCTCCGCGCCGGCGCCGGCGACGGTATAGGCGCCCGCCGCGCCGATGACGGCCGCGCGCTTGAGTTGCGTCGGGTCCGCTTTGTCGGCCACGTCGCCCGAGGTGTGGTACCACTGGTCGGGCCAAGCGATCATCATGATGCCGGGGACCCCGACGCCCCAATCGTTGAAGACCTCGTGGTCCGAGGCCCCGTAATGGGTCTCGATCGAATAGACGAAGGGTTCGTCGGCGCCCGAGGGGGCCACGACGCGGACCGGGACATGGGCCGCGGTCGACCGGTTCTGGATGCGCTCCCGGTTCCCTTCGCCGAGGTAGCGGTAATAGTTCTCCATGACGTCGTTGATGTAGTGGGCGTTGCCGTAGGTCGTCCGCATGAGGCAGAAAAAGGCCTGGTTCTTCGACAGCCACTCGCCGACCATGTCCATGTTGATGTTGCAGAGCGTCTGCTCCATGATCTTCTGATTGGCCTGGACCCACTTGCCGATGCCCGAGAATTCCGGGCCCCAGATGAAGCGGATGGACCTTTTCGGCCGGGACAGGCGGCCCTCGACGATCAGGGCGTTGAGGACGCGGGCGACCTCGAGGATGCAGGCGCTCCCGGAGATGTTGTCGTTGGCGCCCTGTTTCTGCATCCCCTCGAAGAGATGGGCGGAGAGGATGACCTCGCCCGCGGCCGGGTCCGTCCCCGGGATGAGGGCAAGGACGTTTTCGAGGTCGGCCGTCTCCATCTTGGATTCGACCTGGGCCCGGACGGTGATTTTTTCGTTGGCCAGGAGGCGGCGCTTGAGGATGTCGCCTTCACGGACAGGAACCTGGAAGGCGAACTTCGGCGCCGGCGGTTGGGCCGCCGGCTGGCCCGGCTGCCCCGCCGGGACGTCCCTGCCGCGCGTCGAGATCCCGCCCCACGGCATCTGGATGGGGTCGAAGTAGGGCCGGGACATGCTGATGGCGATGACCCCGAGGGCCCCCTGCGGGATGGCCGCGCCGTAGGCCGACATCAGGCCGCCCTCGGTCACGACGACTTTGCCTTCGACCTTGGCATCGAGGATCTCCTTGGCCGTGCCGCGGCCGACCCAGACGAGCTCGCCGGCGACGTCGGCCGTGGCGCTGCCGGAAGCGAGCATTGGTAGCATGTCGTGGATTGAGGCGATCTTCTGCCGGCCGGGCTTGGTCTCCCAGAGTTCTCCCTTGACGGCCCGCCAAGCCTGGCTGCCCGGATAAGTGACGACCTCGACCCCGGCCAGGCCGTAGCTTTTGAGCTTGCGGACGATGACCTGAGTTTCGAGGAAGTTTCCCGTGAATTCCTCGTCGAAGCGTTCGCGGTTGAAGGCGTTGATCTCGGCGACCGTGTTCCAGGCTGTTTCTCCGGAGGCCTCACCGACGATCTCGGCGGCCTGGTCCTTGGGCAGGAACGTCCAGTAGAGCCAGGGAGTGTACTGGGCGGAAACGACGGCGGCCAGGACGAATAGAACGGCAACGGCGATAACGTAACGTCTAGGCATAGCCTTCTCCTTTAAGCGTATTCTTGATCTCCCCGAGCCCCTACATTCCGTACTTGGCGATGATGTCCTGCTTCGTCTTGCCCAGGATGTCGAACTTTTTCCCGACCTTGACGAAGGCGGCGAGAGCCTTGTCGAGGTGGTGCGTCTCGTGGCCGGCCGAGATCTGGGTCCGGATCCGGGCCTGGCTCTGGGGCACGACCGGGAAGAAGAAGCCGATGGCGTAGATGCCCTCGTCGTAGAGGACCCGCGAGACGTCCTGGGCCAGCTTGGCGTTGAAGAGCATGACCGGGACGATGGGCGTATCCCCTTCCCTGAGGACGAAGCCCGCCTCGGTCAGGCCCTTGCGCCAGTAGGCCGCGTTCTTTTCCAGTTTGTCCCGGCGCTCGGTCGACTTGGAGATGATGTCCATGACCTTGAGGACGCCGGCCACGACGACCGGGGCGATGGTGTTCGAAAAAAGATAGGGCCTGGCCCGCTGCCGGCACATCTCGACGAGCTCGCGGCGGCCGCTGACGCAGCCGCCGGAGGCGCCGCCAAGGGCTTTGCCGAAGGTCGTCGTGATGACATCGATCTTGCCGACGACGCCGCACTTCTCGTGCGTCCCCCGGCCGGTCTTGCCGATGAACCCGGACGAATGGGAATCGTCGACGAGGAGCATGGCGTCGTATTTCTCGCAGAGGGCGGCCATCTCGTCGAGCTTGGCCGTGTCGCCGTCCATGGAGAAGACGCCGTCCGTGACGACAAGCTTGAAACGCTTGTCGGCGTGGAGCAGGAGCTTCTCCTCGAGGTGGCCCATGTCGGAGTGCTTGATCGTGTCGTGCATGGCGCTGCAGAGGCGGATGCCGTCGACGAGGGAGGCGTGGACGAGGCGGTCGGAGATGATGACGTCGTCCTTGGTCAGGATGGCCTCGAAAACGCCGGCGTTGGCGTCCATGCAGGAGGGGAAGAGGAGCGTGTCCTCGGTCCCCAGGAACTCGGTCAGCCTCTGCTCGAGCTCGCGGTGGATGTCCTGGGTGCCGCAGATGAAGCGGACCGAGGACATGCCGTAGCCGCGGCTCTCCAGGCCTTCGTGCGCGGCCTTGACGACCTCGGGATGGCTCGACAGGCCGAGGTAGTTGTTGGCGCACATGTTGATGACCTTCTTGAGGGGCGAGCCGGCCGGGAACTCGACCTCGATGTCGGCCGCCTGGGGCGAGTGGATGACCCTCTCCTGCTTGAACAGCCCGGCGTCCTGGATGCCCTTGATCTGGGCCTGGTACGTGCCGCGGATTTTGTCGCTGTAGGCCACGGCCTTACCCCTTCTTCGCCGCGAATCTCTGGACGAGGGAGACGATCTTGTTGACCGAGTCGAAAGCCTCGGGCGTGGCCTCGTCGTCGGGGATCGAAATCGCGCACTTGTTCTCGAGGAAGCGCTTGAGCGAGACCATCGAAAACGAGTCGACGATGCCGCCCGAGATGAGGGGCGTGTCGTAGGTCAACGGCTCGCTGTCGTCCTCGAGGTATTCCTTTGTGACGTAGTTGAGAACGATGTCTTTCAGTTCATCGGCCATATCGTGACTCCTTTAAATATTTTGATATCAATCGTTTTCGAGAGTGGACGTGTCGCCGATCTCCTCGCCCCACTCCTTGGCGTGGAGGATGCGGCGCATGATCTTGCCGCTCCGTGTCTTGGGGAGCGACGGCACGAACTCGATCTCCTGGGGCATGGCCAGGGGCGAGAGCTTCTTGCGGATGAAGTTCATGATCTCGAGGTCGAGGTCCTTGCTGGCCGCGAAGCCGGGCTTGAGCGTGACGAAGGCCTTGACGACTTCGAGGTTGATCGGGTCGGGCTTGCTGACGACGGCCGACTCGGCCACAGACGGGTGCTCGAGCAGGACCGACTCGACCTCGAAGGGACTGACGAGGTGGCCGGCCGTGTTGATGATGTCGTCGTCGCGGCCGGCGAACCAGAAGTAGCCGTCCTTGTCGATCTTGGAGCGGTCGCCGGTGATGTACCAGCCGTTGCGGAATTTCTTCTGGAAGGCCTCCTCGTTGTTCCAGTACGTGCGCATGCGCGAGGGCCAATCGAACTTGAGGGCGACCAGGCCGATCTTGCCGTACGTCGGGAGGGGCTCGTTCTTGACCGGATCGAGGACGGTCCCGGTGATGCCGGGGAAGGGCTTGCCCATCGAGCCCGGCCGGACTTCCATGCCCGGATAGTTGCCGATGACGATCGAGCCGGTCTCGGTCTGCCAGTACGTGTCGTAGAAGGGCATCCCGAAGACTTTCTGCGACCAGACGACCGCCTCAGAGTTGAGGGGCTCGCCCACGCTGGCCAGGTGGCGGAGCGAGGACAGGTCAAATTTTTTGACGATCTCATCGCCAGCCTTCATCAGGGAGCGGATGGCCGTCGGCGCCGAGTACCACATCGTCACCCGGCGCTTCTCGATCCATTTGTACCACGCTTCGGCGGAAAACCCGGCGTCGAGGACGCACTGGGTGACGCCGATGGCGAAAGGCGCGATGATCCCGTAGGAAGTGCCCGTGACCCAGCCGGGGTCGGCCGTGCACCAGTAGATGTCGTCTTCACGGAGGTCGAGGGCCCACTTGGCCGTCAAGTACTGGGCGATGAGGGAGTAATGGACGTGCTTGACGCCCTTGGGCATACCCGTCGTGCCCGAAGTGTAGTGGAGGACGGAGGCCGACTCGGCCTTGGTCGGGTGGATATCGAAGTGCTCGACGGGAGCTGATTTTTCGAGCGAGAAGGCCACTTCGCGGTCCTTGAGCGGGACGACGCCGTCGTGGTCGACGATGATGATGTGCCGGATGTGGGGCAGCTTCTCCAGGATCTTGCGGACCTTGGGGGCGTGTTTCTTCTGGGTGATGACGGCCGAGGTTTCGGCGTTGGAGAGGCGGACGAAGAGCGACTCGTCGCCGAAGGCCGAGAAGAGCGGCTGGGCGATGGCCCCGATCTTCAGGATGCCGAGGAAGCCGAGGTAGAGCTCGGGGATGCGGTCCATGAACAGGCAGACGCGCTCGCCGTCCTTCAGGCCGAGGCCGCGGAGAAAGGCGCCGATGGTGTTCGTGGCCAGGCGGATGTCGTTGTAGGTATAGGTTTTCTCGACCCCGGTGAAGCCTTCCCAGTGGAGGGCGACCTTCGAGCCCTTCCCCTGCTCGCAGATCCGGTCCGTGCAGTACCAGCCGATGTTGATGGCGTCGCCGGGCTTGTAGCCGAGTTCCTTCTCGGCGATCGACCAGGAGAAATCCTTGACGCGTTCGTCGTATGAGCCGATGTTCGACATGCTCTATTCCTCTCCGTTCAGGGTATTGGCGATTTCATTTCAAGGACGACGACGGCCGAGGCCAGGTCCTTGATGTGGGTGAGGGAGACCTCCATGGCCGATATGCCGTGGGCCTCGCAGAATTCCTTGACCTTGCCGTGGACGAAAAGCTCGGGCTTGCCCAGGGCGTTGTTGACGACCTCGATCTCGGAAAACTTGTGGCCGCCGCTCCAGCCGGTGCCCATGGCTTTGAGGAAGGCCTCCTTGGCCGCGAACCGGGCGGCGAAATGCATGGCCGGGCGGTATTTGGATTCGCAGTAGGCGATCTCGGTCGGGGTGAAGAGCTTGGTCTTGAGGCTTTCCGTGCGGACGAGCTTCTCCTCGACCCTTTGGACCTCGATAATGTCCGTTCCCGCCCCGAAAATCATTGGTTTAAGCGCCTTTCGTCCGTGGATGCCCAGGCCTGCGGCGATCGGCCGGCCCGTGAGGCGGCCACTTCAACCGGAGGCCCGTAAAGACGGAATAGTATTATAGATAAGCGCCGCGAAATGTCAAAGCCGGGATGCGACCGACAAGCCGCATCCCATCACTTTATGATCTCGTGACCTGTTTGCACCGAGAAGAACTTGAAATTCTTATAGTCCAGGCCAATCTTCGATTTCGTCTCCCGCCGGTTAGGCATCAAACCCGGATATTCAATACGAACCGTCGTCCGGTCCGGCAAGAGCACACCGCTGTTCTCGACCCGATACTCGTACGTCCTCAGAAAAAACGGTCTGATGTTCAGCAAAACCGCTTCGCTCAAGACATCGTCGTACCCGTCGAGCGGCACGCCTTCGATCTCGCAGTTGAGGATTCGACCACTCCCCTTCTCCAGCCACGCCTTGGCCGACCGGACGCCATCCGCGTCTCCCAGCTTGGGCACGACCTCTATAACATAGGCGGTCTTGCCGAAAACCTTGTCTTCTTTGAGAACCCGATAATGAAAAAGAGGCTGGCGGTCTTCAGCGAGGATATTCAGAGCGGAAGCGATCGGAGCCAGAGCGGAATACCGGCTTTCCTCCAGGAGCTCGACCCGATCGGTGATCCTGCGCCCGTTTTCCTTGAGCACGATTCGCCTCTCCTCGATCTCTCCGAACCGTCTGATCATCTGGTAGTCACAATCGAAGCCGAGCCTCTCCGCCCTTCTGCGTTCAATAATTTGAGGCTTATCGACAAGCCAGCCCGTCATCTGACCATCGGCGCTTTCCGTAACTTGGATCCCATAGTCTCTCCCTCTCAACGGCAGCTGGGCCAGACGGTCCGCAGACACAAGAGCATGTGTGATCTCTTTGATCGTTTCTTCGCAGATATAAAAGAGGGCCGCATCGGCCAGCTTTCGGCAATACGCGGAGCATCCGTTCAATATCTTCTCCATTTCCTCTCTCGCGGTCGCATCCACGACCGCGGGATTCTCATCGACAGATGTCACTTCTTCGGCATATGCCATCGGATCGAAACGGAGCATATAATCGAAGGCAGCAGGAACTGGTTTTCCCTTTTGAAGCACGGGCTCAAATGTCCACTTCCAAAACGCTTGGGACGCCGAATAGTCGAGGTAAGGATGGAGGGAGGACAGCACCTGCACCATCCGGACATCCCCTTTTTCGTCAATGGCGATCCGAAGCCCGACCTCGCCCTTGATACCCCGCCGTCTCAACTCATCCGGATAGGCCGGAAGGACCTTCTCAACAGGCAGAGGCGCCTGCACGAGCTTCGGCATGGGTGGGGCCTTGAGCGTCGGCGCGGACCTGCGCTTGGGCTCGGGCTCATTGGCGGTCAACTTAACGACCATGAAATAGGGACGGTTACCGTAGGGAATGCTGATAATAACCGGATCATCGAAGCCGGCGGTTAAAGTTTGATCCACGATCAGCTCCATCTTTTCCCCGTCCCGGGTCGCTTCCCAAGCATTTCGAAGCATGGTCCTGTCGTCTTTTTCCGGCCGGACGATCCCCTCCATGGTTTTAGAGAGGAACACACGGAATGTCACCAGAGCAGCGGAAAGGACCTTGTGCCTTAGGTCGATCCTGTAGGCTAGCTGCCTGCCTAAAACCACCTGGCCTGGGAAGGGGAGGTCCTCTCGTTGAGTTTGCTTGAACAAGAAGAGCTCGTCGAGTGTTCGCAGGTTCTTCCCTTCCAAAAGAGCATCGATGACGGCCGTTTTGAAAGCGTTATCGGGACCCCCGGCCAAAGGCTTGAGAGAGGCGAGCTCCGGGGAAAGCGAGACCGTCAGAAGCTCGATTTGTTGCGCGCCCGTCTGGCCCTCCATCAATGTCCCTTGAAAAAGCCATATCCGGACGGTTAGCACCTGCTTCCCCGCCAAGATGCCTGGCGGGAAGAGGACAAAGCAGAAAATAATGATCAGGATTTTACTGAGCTTCGTCATCATTGACTTCCCCCAAAAAAATTGTGCAACCGCCTCTTAATCCCTACTAATTGCCAGCATAAAATATGCCAGATCGGCTAAAATAGTAACATATGTACATTCTGTCTGTTAAGCGTATTTCGAGCGCCGCTTTGCCCGGCTGTCATGTAAAAAAATGGCTATTCTTAGCAAGGATGAGGTTCTCAGCTCCGCCTCGAGGGCGAGGAGCGAAGGGGCGCACGCTCCACGCTGATATTGGACGCGAGACCTCAGGGCCGGATAATGGGGGTAATCTCCATCCCGCCGCTTTTCCCACGGCAACATGGCCCGCTCAGTTGGGAAACCGACAATCCGTCCGGTCCAGCTGCCGAGACCGAGAGCGTCTGCTTATAGATTGTCAATGGCCCTTTTCAGTTTTCCCCGGACCTCCGCGCCGACCGGCTCGAGGGCCGGATTCCCGACCGCCTGCATCGAGGCCACCGGGTTGATGGCCGCGACCTCGACCCGGCCGTCCTCGGTCATATCGGAAAAATAAACCCAAGAGAGGCTAATTCCTCTTATTGATGAGATTCAGGATGATATGTACGATCGCTTCCTTTTCTTTCGGAGAGCTCTCCGCCGCGAGCAGGGTGATAGCGACCAGCGCGTTATCGGCGAGCCGCTTCGTGCCGTCTTTCCGGTAAAGAAGGCCATTTTTCTCCATGAACCAGAGAAAAAGAGCGGCGGCGATACGTTTGTTCCCGTCGACGAAGCTGTGATTTTTGACGATGAAATAGAGGAGATTCGCAGCTTTGTCTTCCAAACCCGGGTATAGGTCCCGACCGCCGAAGGTCTGCATGATCGTATTCAGCGAACTATGCAGGCTCTGGTCCTTCTCCCTGCCGAAAAGGTCGGATGCGTCGAATTTCAGGCGCAATTGGCCGATAATTCCGAGCGCCTCTTCATAAGAGATGCTTTTGGCAGGACCCGAAATGACCTCGGCTTTCGGAATTCGCTTATGGTCATAATCGTCCAGGAGGTCGAGGGCCCTGGCATAGTCCGTCACGACGCGCAACAGCGCCTTGGCCTGGTCGGAATCTACGTCCTGACGATCCAGGACATGCTCGATGAGATGAAGAGACTGCCGCAACTCTCTGAGGCGACGTTCATTCGTTGTATATCCCTTGACAATATGCTCCCGCAGCACGTTCGTAGCCCAAATCCGGAATTGAGTCCCCCGCTTGGAATTGACCCGATAGCCGACGGAAATGATCATATCGAGGTTATAGAGGTCGACCTGGCGTACTTTGCCGTCAGCGGCAACCTGTGCATTTTTTGCACAGGTTGAATCCGGGGCTAACTCGTTCGTAGAATATATGTTACGGATGTGCCTGACTATCACCGTGCGGTCTCGCCCGAACAGGGTCGCCATCTGACGAGCATCCAGCCAGACGGTTTCTTTATCAAGGCACACTTCCATAACTGATCTGCCGCCTGGGGCCTTATATATGACAATCTCTCCCCTGCCATTCTTCACAGGCCAACGGACTTTTGTTTCCCTAACTCTACTTTTCATCATGATCACAGCTCTCAATGAAAATTAAACACTCTTCTTAATGACGCCGCAGGTCGGGGCGCTGTCTCACGAATTCAGCCAGTATTTTCCCCAAGCTTCAGCGGCTTATCATGTCTGATAACACGGGACCGGTGGGAAATCAAGGCTGTATGCCCGACCCTAAGGCGGGACCATTTTTTCGACCGATAAGTTTGAAACACGGTCAGAGGCAGTCGATGACGTGTTTCAGCTTCGCCCGGACCTCCGCGCCGACCGGCTCGAGGGCCGGATTCCCGACCGCCTGCATCGAGGCCACCGGGTCGATGGCTGCGACCTCGACCCAGCCGTCGGTGTGTTCCTGGACGATGACGTTGCAGGGCAGCATGGTGCCGATTTTGTCCTCGGTCAGGAGGGCCTTGTGGGCATAAGACGGATTGCAGGCGCCGAGGATACGGTATTTTCGGAACTCGACGCCGAGCTTTTCGTTGAGGGTTTTTTTGACGTCGATGTCGGTCAGGACGCCAAACCCTTCCCTCTTGAGTTCCGCCGTGACCTTCTCGACGGCCTCGTCAAACGGGATTTCGAGCGTTTTGCTGAAATAATAGCTCATGGACACCCTCCGTTTCAGAAAGTGTTGCCCGGCTACTTCTTCGGATAGGCCGGTTTGGGCGCGAACTTCGACGGGTTCCTCTTGATCTTGTCCAGCATGACTTCGATCGCCTTCTCGAGCTGGAGGTCGCGTCCGGCCATGACCGAGCCCGGATCGTTGTCGACCAGGATGTCGGGGTCGGCGCCGTGGTTCTCGACCAACCACGTCCCTTCCCGGCCGTAAAAGGCGTTGTTCGACTGCTCGACCGTGCCGTTGTCGATCGTCAGCTGCTGGTTGAGGATGCCGACCAGGCCGCCCCAGGACGGGACACCGACGACCGTTCCGAGCTTGCGGGCTTTGAAGTGCTCGACGAAGGCCTCGCCGTCCGAGCCGTTGTTCTCGTTCGAAATGACGACGTAGTTGCCGTTCCCGGCCGAGCCGGGATAGCGGAACGGGACCATGCCGCGGAGGTTGTTGTAGGCGACGAGCTCCCGTTCGAGCTTGTCGATCAGGAAATACTCCGTCCAGCCGCCCGAATTCCGCCGCAGGTCGAGGATGACCCCGTCCTTGTAGCGGAAGGCCCGCCAGTACTTGTCGAACTCGCCGATCCCGCCGCCGCCCATGGCGGTGATGTGCATGTAGCCGACGCGGCCGTCCGTGGCCT
>Ga0315294_10010280_pt1 | contig 10268 bp, 6 predicted proteins | sample YL17G13_40_MG_FD_203626 | JGI IMG/M metagenome (GOLD analysis project Ga0315294, IMG submission 203626) | Sediment microbial communities from Yellowstone Lake, YNP, Wyoming, USA - YL17G13_40 | ecosystem: Environmental > Aquatic > Freshwater > Lake > Sediment | place: USA: Wyoming | collected...
ACGGGAACGCGCGATACGCGCTCGGAGACCAGACAGGGGCGCTGACCGTGTACCGGTACGCGCTCCAGGGAAACCCGAACAACCCCCAGCTCAAGGCGTTCGTGGATTCGCTGGCCGGTGCGGCGTCCCCGGCGCCCTCGGCCCAGCCGGGCCGGGCAGACGCCGGAACTGCGCGTGCGTACGAAACCGCGCTTGCGCAATACGACGCCGGCAACCACGACGCCGCAATGCAAGGCTGCGCCGCGGTCGTGCGCGCCGATCCCAACCACTGGCAGGCTTGGCAACTGCTCGGGAACAGCCGGTACGCGCGAGGGGACAAGCGCGGGGCGCTGGAAGCGTACGACCGGTCGCTGGCCCTGCATCCGGACAATCCCGGGATCAGGGCGTTCGCCGAGTCGCTCCGCGCGGAGGCGGGGGCCGCGGCCACGGCACCTTCCTCCGCGATAGCGCGGGGAGGTGGACTGGATGATGTCCGGGTAGCGGGCGCGGGGCGGCAGTACCGGAGGCTAAGCATCGGGGTCTGGGGGGGGTACTCGACGATCGGGTTGCAGGCGGTGAGCAACGAGTGGACGGATCATATCGGCTCCATAGTTGCGGATCTGGAGAGCGGAGGTCTCACGGTTTCCGACCTCAAGACCTCGAGGTTCTCGGGCGGGATGGTGGCGGGCATCGAAGCGGGGTATGTTGCCGCGGACGGGGTGATCGCGGCCATGCGGATCGGGTATATCTCACCTGGCTCGATCGAGTCGAGCTTCAATGGTTCAGGCCACCAGGACTTCGGGGCATTTGGCACGATGGATGAGACGGCGGTGGCCTCGGGCAAGCTCACGACGTCCGTGATCCCGATCGAGATCGGCGGCCGGTACAGTCGGCCGTTCAACCCTGATCTGACGTTTTCCGGGGGGATCTTCCTGGGCGTGGGTTTGGCCAGCGCTCAGCAGGAGAATGCCTACTCCGACAGCACGGTCGGCACCGGCATGTTCGCCGCCTTCAGCCAGACCATCACGTCCAACGCCACGATTCCCTCCAGCGGATCGGCGTTCGGGGGGGAGGTTGTCGTCGGAGCTGCCTATCGGGTCGCCGCGAACGTTTCGGCGGGGCTTGACGTCGGGTACCGGATCCTCAAGGTGGGGAAGATGACGGCGACCAGGGACGTCGACATGGACGGCGACGGCACTATCGATGCCAGCTCGGGCGACATCAGGAAGGGCGACGTTTACGCGGACCAGGAGGGCAACCCGGTTCCGTTCGACTACAGCGGCGTCGAGGCCGTCGCGAGGGTGTCTGCGTCTTTCTAGGGAGCCTCGGGTGGACTGTGACACCGGCCCGGCCAGCCTGATAACCTAGTCCGGCGATGCGGGGATCCGTGAGAGTCAAGGGCCACGTGGACGAGGTCCTCGCGGCCCTCGGGCGTCTTCAGCCCAACAAGGAGGCCTAGATGGTACCGCTCGAGTTCGTCGCGAAGCTGGCCCGTCCCAACACCACCAAGATCCTGCTCGTCGTCATGGACGGGCTCGGCGGCATACCCGGCGGGCCGAAGGGCCTGACCGCGCTCGACGAGGCGAAGACCCCGAACCTGGACGGGATCGCTCCCCGCGCGACGCTCGGGTCCATTGACCTCGTCTCCCCCGGGATCACGCCCGGGAGCGGGCCCGGGCACTTCGGGCTCTTCGGCTACGACCCGGTCAAGTACCTGATCGGGCGCGGCGTCCTGTCGGCGGCCGGGCTCGGACTCGAGATGCAGGCGGGCGACATCGCGGCGCGGATCAACTTCTGCACCGTGGACGCGAACGGCGTGGTGACCGACCGGCGCGCGGGGCGGATCCCGACCGAGGCCTGCACCAAGCTCTGCGAGAAGCTCAACGCGGGCCTCAATATTCCGGGCGTGACCGTGACGGTGAAGCCCGAGCGCGAGCACCGGGCGGCGGCCCTGTTCCGGGGACCCGGGCTGGACCCCGGGATCGGCGACACCGATCCCCAGCAGGAGGGCAAGAAGCCCCTGGAGCCGCGGTGCACGGCGGATACGCCCGCGGGGCACAAGACCGAGGGGCTGATCCGCGACTTCGTCGCGCAGGCGGCCAGGATCCTGGCCAGCGAGAAGCCCGCGAACATGATCCTCCTGCGCGGGTTCGACGCCCCGCCGCATCTCCCCGTGTTCCCCGAGATCTTCAAGCTCAAGGCGGCCGCCATCGCCGTGTATCCCATGTACCGGGGCCTCGCCCGGCTCGTGGGCATGGAAGTCATCCCGGTGGAGGGGGAGCGAAACGCCGACGAGGTCACGGCGCTGGAGCGGATCTGGAAGGACTACGACTTCGTCTACCTCCACGTGAAGAAGACCGACTCCTATGGCGAGGACGGGAACCGGGATGCCAAGATCCACGTGATCGAAGAGGTGGATTCGCTCGTCCCGCGCCTGATGGCGCTCAAGCCCGACGTCCTCCTCGTGACGGGAGACCACTCGACGCCGGCGGCGCTCAAGGGGCATTCGTGGCATCCCTCGCCCCTGCTCCTGCTGGCGTCCACCGGCCGTCCGGACGGCCATCCGCGGTTCACGGAGCTCAACTGCGTCCGGGGCGGGATCGGCCGGATCGCGGCCGTCGATATGATGCCGCTGGCGCTGGCGCACGCCCTGCGGCTGGACAAGTTCGGAGCGTAGAGGGCCGGCCGGGGAGCGGGAAGGGCATCGCCCGGTGAGGTTCCCGCGCATCATCGTCAAGGCGCCGAACTGGATCGGGGACGCCGTCCTCGCCACGCCGCTGTTGGCGGCGCTCCGCGCCCATTGGCCGGACGCCCACCTGGCGGTCCTGGCGCGGCCCAAGGTCCGGCCCGTGATCGAGCGCGGCCCCGCCGCGGACGAGATCGTGGACGAATCCGCGGGACCGCCCTGGGTGCTCGCGCGGACCCTCGCCGGAGGCTCGTGGGATCTGGCCATCACGTGCTCGTCGTCCTTGCGCGTGGCGGTCGCCCTTGCCGCGGCCCGGATTCCGGCCCGGATCGGGTTCGCCGGGGGGGGAAGGCATTTCTTCCTGACCGAACCGGTGCCTGCGCCCCCGCGGTCCGTACACCAGATCGAGCACTACCTCCTGCTCGGGATGGCGGCGGGGCTGGACCTGCCGAAGACCCGGGATCTCGTATGGCGGACGCGTGCCGCGGACGATGACGAGGCGGACAGGTTCCTCGGGACTGCCGCCCGAACGAAGGAGGGTCTCGTCGCATTCGCCCCCGGTGCATCCTTCGGCCCGGCGAAGCGCTGGTACACGCGCCGCTGGGCCGCGCTCGGCGACCGGCTCGTTCTCGAGCATGGACTGCATCCCGTGCTCGTGGGGGGGGCGGAGGAACAGCCCGCGGCCCTCGCGATCGCGCGGCTCATGGCGCGGCCGCCCGTCAACGCGGCCGGACTGCTCACGATAGGCGGGACCGCCGCCCTGCTCAAGCGGGCCCGCGCGTTCGTGAGCAACGACTCCGGGCTCATGCACGTGGGGGCGGCCGTCGGCGTTCCGACGATCGGGTTGTTCGGATCGTCGAACCCGCACTGGACGGGGCCCCGGGGCCCCCGCCACGAGGCGGTCTGGGGCAACGCTCCCTGCTCGCCGTGCTACCGGCGAACCTGCGTCAAGGGACGCGACTACGGCTGTCTCGCCGCGCTCACCGTGGACCGCGTGGCGGACGCCGTCAAGGTGCGCGTTGGCTGAACGGGGGCCGGAACGATGAGACACGCGGGACCGCTTCCACTCGTGCTCTGGGCGGCGGCCGTCGCCTGCTGGGTATGGCTGTGGCGGGGCGCCCGCAGTCGCACGCGCCTCATGAACGGCCTGAGCATCCGGTTCGGCGGCTTCGTGCGGACCGCCTTCTCGTGGGTGACCCTGGTCGCCGAGGCGCAGGAGCTCAGGTTCGTGCGCATGTGCGGCCGGGTACCGGTCCGGTACCGGCTCCGGTACGTCTTCCCGGTGCCGGGGACGGGACGTCCCGGAACCTTGATGGAGTTCGAACAATCCGAGGCCGTATTCGGCGCGGACCCCGGAGTCTTTCTGCCCGGCGACCTGCGCGCCGGCCGCGGCTTCTTCCTGTCCGGAGTGAACCTGACGCAGGACTACATGAGGTTCGCGGGCGAACTGCCCGCGATCGCGCGGCCGCGAATCGGCTGGCGCGGGGCGACGGTCTGGCTGTTCATCCCCGGCCTCCTTGGTGCGACCGAGGAGATCTGGGTCACTCGCTGTTTCGAGTTCCTCGAGGAGATCGCGTCCCGGACCTGCCCGCCTCCGCGGCCCTGAGCCACTCCCTGATCCGGGGATCGGAGGGCCGCACCTCGAACGCCTGACGCAGCCGCACGATGGCGTCGTCGAACCGGCCGCGGTCGAGGAGTTCGCGGCCGGAAAGCGCCAGGAGGCTTGCGTTCATCTCGGCTTCGACAGCCGCGCGGCGCGCGGGAGGCAGGTCGGGCGGCGGGGCCACCGCGAACAGCCGGACCCCGCCGGCGGAGGCGAGCGTCCTGAGCCAGGCCGATCCGGCCGGCCGCCATTCGCCCAGGGCCAGGAGACGGTCGTCGACCAGGATCGCGGTCGCGCCCAGCCGGTCGAGCAGGAGCCGCCGGGCGTCAGCCGGCAGGTTGCGGTCCATGACGGCGCGGATTCCGAGCTCCTTGTCCGCGAGCCTGAGGGTTTCGAACAGGTGCCCGGCCACGACCCGGTGTGGCGTGAACATGGGAACGAGCAGGCCGGTCGAAGGCGCGGCCAGGACGACGGCGCGCCGGTCGAGGTGTCCGTCGGCCCACGCGAGCACGCCCGCGAGGTCGTCGGGGATGTCGTACCGGTCCACGCCGCGGGACAGGATGCCCCCCATCCACGGGTCCGGGGCGAAGATCCGGTCGGCCGGGCGGCCGAGGGGGAAGAGCATCGCGCCCGCCTCGAACCGGATCGCGGCGCGTTCGGGACGACGCGAGAGGTCGATCGCATACACGTCCCTGGCCAGCACGTAGATCTGGGAGCAGCTCATGAGCGTGAGCCCGGCCACGGCGACCGGAGCGCGCCAGCGTCCGAGCCGCGGGGCGATCGCCATCCAGCCGCCGGCGGCGAGCAGGCAGAGCATGAGATGGTAGCCTTCCATGAACTTGCGCCGCGCCGGCAACGGCAGGCACATGAGGGCGGGCGCCGCCAGGAGCCAGACGACCGGGAAGAGCCGGCGCGCGTCGCGCGAGCGGGCCGCGGGGACGAGCTCGAGAACGGCCAACGGCAGGATGAGGGAATATCCCTTCAGGTAGTCGATGACCGGCCAGGGAGCGGCGAGCAGACCCTCCATCGCGAATTCCCGGTAGACGGGGACGAACGCCGTGAGCCAGGCGTCGTACGCGATGATCGGCACGGGGGCCGCGGCGAAAGCCAGCAACGGTTTCCAGGGAACGGGGCGGGCGCGCGACAGTCCCACGGTCACGGCGGCGACGATCGTCGTGACCGGGATGTCATAGGGGTGGACCGCGCCAAGTAGGAAGTGATAGAGCGCGGCCAGCCTGATGGACCGGGCGGACCCGGTCTCGACGGCATCGAAGAAGTGCAGGATCGCCAGAAGAAGCAGAGCCAGCGCGAGGATGAAGTGGGGCTGCTGGTAGAGGCTGAAGAACGTGGTCATCTCGGCTCCCCGGACGTCGGCGGATCCGGCGATCGCGGGAATGAGGGGCGCAAGGAAGCCCGGTCCACCTCCCGTCAGGACGAGCGCGACCAGGGCTCGACGGCCTGCCGGGGTGTCGAACAGGCGTTGGCCGAGGACGGCCAACGCGTGGAGGAAGAGCGCGGCGCCGGCAAGCCGGACCAGTTGGAGCAGGAGCCCGGGCGCGAGGCCCGTGAGCGCCTGCATCCAGCCGACCACGAGGAAGAGCGGATGCAGGAACCGGGCCGGATGGGGCTCGGCGGTGTACGTGTTGGCGAAGAGGAGCGACCCCGATTCGGCCTGGCGCACGAAGATGAGATTGCCGAGCGTGTCGGGGAGGAAGCCTACCCCCCAGCCGAAATGAGTTCCCGCCGGCGCGGTCAGGGCCGCCCAGAGATGAGGGAGGCACGAGACCGTCACGGCGACGGACGAGGCGATCAGGAAGCTCCGGCGTTCGACGCTTTCCACGCTGGTTTCCACTCTCCCGCAATGACGCGCCGGCGTGCAACCGCGCCGCCCTCCGCCCCGCGCATCGCGTAATTGGTAACATAAACGCGTGAAGCGCTTCGCGGGGGCCCTCCTCGTCGTTTTGGGTGCCAGCACTTCCTTGGCCGACTCCTGGTCGCCGGTTGCGTCGATGCCGATCGCGAGGAAGTACATGGGGGCCGCGGCGCCCTGGGGAGCCACGGTCTTCGTCGTCGGAGGCTGGGTCGGCGGCACCACCTACCTTGGATCGTTCGAGGTCTACGACGCGTCGGCGGACGCCTGGACCGAACTCCCGCCCCTCGGTGTGCCGAGGGCCGGTCTCGTGGTGGCGGCCATCAACGCAACGATCTACGCCGTGGCCGGAACGGCCGGGGAATCGGGACTGGCGGTCACCGAGGCCTACGATTCCTACACCAGCACCTGGCTCGCCAAGAAGCCGATGTGGGGCCCGAGGCGGTTCGCGGCCGGGGCGGTCGTGAACGGCAAGCTCTACGTCACCGGAGGCGTAGTATCCGGAACCATACTCAACACGGTCGAGGCCTACGATCCGGCCACGGACAAGTGGACTACGAAGGCATTGATGCCAACGCCGCGGTTCCTTCATGCTGCGGTCGCCGTCGGCGGCAAGATCTACTGCATCGGCGGCGTCACGGCCCTGGTCGGCGGCGTGAGCCTGACGAACGTCAAGATCGAATACGTGGGCGCGGTCGAGGTCTACGATCCCGCGCTGGATACGTGGACGGCCCTGGCCCCCCTGCCGACCCCGCGCGGGGGGGCCGGCGCGGCCTCGCCGGGCAACGGCATGGTCTACGTGGCGGGCGGAATGACGGCCGCCGGGTCCACGCCGGCGTGCGAGCGGTTCAACCCCGTTGCGAACAGGTGGGACGACCGGGCGCCGTTCCTGCTGCCCGCCCTGCCAGCGGGGCCCGGACGCGTCGGGCTCGTCGTGGCCGCGCCGCCCTCGGGCACCGTCATCTACGCGATCGGCGGCGAGTCCGCGACGCTCGCAAGCTACAACATAGGCGGGGACTGGGCGACGGCGGGGACGCTCTACGCGGTGGCGGAACGCTACGACCGTGATCCGGGATCGCTGGCGGCATCGCTCTCCGTGTCGCCGTCGCATCTGGCGGTGGGGCTCACGGCGTCCGTGTACCTGGATTTCACGAACGAGGGCGACGCGACGGTGAACGGCATCGCGGGAGAAGCGGAGGTGATCGCGGGGGCGGCGGCGGGCACGATCATTGCGGGGCCGTCCTCGGCCACCTGGTTCTCGGGAAGCCTGACGCCGGGAGCCAGCGGGCGGATGATCTGGACGGTGACCGCTACCGGCTACGGCCAGGTGTGGCTCAGCGCGACCGTCGCCGGGATCGACGCCGAATGGGCGATCCCGGTCTCGGATTCCGCCTGGAACGACATGCCGTTGACCTGCGCCTACCCGGTGAGTCTCGTTTCGGCCGTGTCGCTGGCTCCCTTGCCGCTCGTGCCCGGAGGCCGGCTCACGGTGACCCTCACGGTGACGAACGAGGGAGGCGGCACCGTCTACAATGCCAGCGCGCAGGTGGCCGTCTCGCCGGCGGGGGCTCCCGTCGCCGTCTTCGCCGGTCCGCCGCCGACTCAACTGCCCGGTTCGCCGTTCATCTCCGGGACGGTGGTCATCTGCCCCCTGTCGTCCACGACGTTCACGTGGACGGTCTCGGTCACGGGGATCGGGTATGCGCTGTTCACCTGCACCACGAAGGGGACCGATCCCATGTTCGGCACCGTGACGACGACCAGCATGCGATCCACGACCCCATCGGCGCCGACCGGACTCGCGGCCCGGCCGGGCGACTCCTCGGCGCTGGTCACCTGGCTCACGAACCCGTCCTACGAGAACGTTGTGGAGTACCGGGTCTACCGCAGTGCAACCTCGGGAGTGACGCCGTCGCCGGCCACGCTCGTCGCGGCGACGACGAACACGTGGTACGACGATTCGGGCCTCGTGAACGGGGTCCGCTACTACTACGTCGTCACCGCGGGCAACGCCGACGGGACCGGACCGCCGTCGGCCGAGGTGTCGGTCGTGCCCGCGAGCATTCCCGACGAGCCGGGCGGGGTGCGCGTGGTTTGCACGGGAGCCAACCCGCTCGCGATCAACCCGGATCGGGGCGAGCGGATCCAGTTCCTGGTCAACGTCCCGGCCGGAACGGGCACGCTGCGGATCACGGTCTACACGCTGGCGGGCGAGATGGTGCGCGAGGTGCACCACACCGCCCTGCCGCCCGGGAAGTGGATCCTGGACTGGGACGGACGGAACGCGAAGGGCAACGCGGTGGCCTCGGGCGGCTATCTCGCGGTCGTAGATCTCCCCGACGGGTCGCGCAGGATCCGGAAACTGGCGGTCCTCCGATGAGAACCGCGGCGGTCCTCCTCGCCGCCGTGCTTGCGTTCGGCCGGGCGCACGCAGCGACGGGCGCCGGGAGCGCGGGCGGCCTGCTCACGCGCCTGCCGTTCGGCGCGCGCATCCTCGCGCTCGGGGGTCCCCAGGGAGCCCTGCCGGATTCCCCGGGCTCCCTGCTCGCGAATCCGGCGGCGCTGGGAGCGGTCGGGCCCGGGGCGGCCGAGGCGGGGTTGGACCAGGGAGTCGACGATGTGAGCTACAACGGGATCGCGGTGGCGGGCGATCTCCTGCCGTGGCTGGCGGGCGGGGTCGCGGCGCAGACGCTTGGCGCGGGGACGATCGAGACGTACGACTACGCGGGCAGCCGGTACTCGGCCGATCTCGAGTCCGACCGGCTCGTGGCCGCCGGCCTCGCGGCCAGGGCGGGCCAGGCATGCTTCGGCGCTTCCCTGAAGTACGTGGGATCGACGCTCCTCGGGTCGTATCGGTCGACGTCCCTGCTCGCCGACCTCGGCGCGCGCCTGCGTATCGAGCTTTCGCCGCCCGAATGGTACGACGAGAACACGGCGCGAGCCCCGAGCCCGAACTGGCTCGCGCTCTCGTTCGCAGCGGCCAACATCGGTCAGAGCTTCGAGTACGGGGGTTCCTCGGATCCCACGCCTCTCGTCTGGCGGACCGGGGCCGTCGTGGGGCAGGGGTTGTCGCGCCGCGCCCGCCTCCTCCTTTCCTTTGCCATGGACGTTCCCCGCGCGACGGCCCAGCCCGAGGGCCGAACCGGGATTGAGGTGATGTGGCCGGTCTCGATGGTCCAGGTCGCGGTCCGGGTGGGCGAGCGGTTCACGCGGGACGGCGGGACCTTCTCCGGCGGCCTGGGCGTGTCGTTCCGCGGCATCTCGATCGACTACGCCTACCTGGGGAAGGTGGGCCCGTTCGACGCGACTCACCACGTGTCGCTCGGTCTCGACCTCCGGGTCCTGCGGGCGGCTCCTCCCGACTCGACCCGCTAGCTACTACCTGCCCGGCTTGTCGCCGGGATCGTTCAGGCTGTCGGGAGCGATCGAGCCCCGCAAGATCCTGATGCTCCCCTTGGCCGGGTCGTCGGACTCGGACGGCGGGGATGGCGCGTCCGAAGCCGGAGCGGGCTTCGCCGGTTCCTCGGGGGCTTGGCCGGCCGGGCCGGTGCGCACGATCCGGATGCCGGGAGGCGGGGGAGGTGCGGCGGCCTCCACCGGCCGGGATCCCGCCGGAACTCCCGGCGCCGATGCGGACGCCCCGGCGGACGCCCCGGCGGACGCCCCGGCGGACGCCGGCGGGAACCTGAACGTCACCGAGACCACGTTGCCGGCGTCGCGCGCGACGTCCGCCCGGCCTCCGACATGCTCGAACGCCAGCCGCGCGAATGCATACTCGACCGCCTCGGGGGCGTCGGCCGGCGGGGCGGGATCCTGGCTCTGATGCCGGACCGACACGCTGATCCCGTGCGACTCGGTCACGCCCTCGATCCGGACGGTGCCTCCCGGTTCGGTCTCGTCCATCGCCCGATGCAGGGCGAGGACGATGGCGCGGCGCGTGAACTCGCGATCCGCGAGCACTCCCCCCGCGGGAAGGCTTCCCCAGGCGACGGTCTTTCGGTCGGCGGCCGCCTGCCGGTTCACGTCCTCGGTCACCGGCCCGATCAGGTCGGCGAGCGTCGTCGCTTCCGGCTTCGTGTCGATGACGCCCTCCCCGAGCCGGTGCATGGCGAACAGCGACTCGGGGAGGG
>Ga0315294_10010282_pt1 | contig 10266 bp, 10 predicted proteins | sample YL17G13_40_MG_FD_203626 | JGI IMG/M metagenome (GOLD analysis project Ga0315294, IMG submission 203626) | Sediment microbial communities from Yellowstone Lake, YNP, Wyoming, USA - YL17G13_40 | ecosystem: Environmental > Aquatic > Freshwater > Lake > Sediment | place: USA: Wyoming | collected...
AGCAGATCACGATTTTAAGAATTTGTCGAGGGTTAGGACATCGATCTCCTTGACCTTCTCAAAAATTATGTCATTGGTCAGAAAGGCAGTTGCTCCGTGAACGATGGCGGTGGCAATCTGGATTGCATCGGGCGCTTTGATTCGAACAGCGGCCCTAAGATCAGAGGCTTTTCGGGCGACATCCAGGCCCATATCAAAAAAGGTCAGGTTTGGAAAAGTGGTCAAGTAATTGGCCGGATGCCAAAGCAAATATGGTGCATTCGTCCGAAATTTAAAGTAGGATGGAAAAAACGGGAGGGCGTAAATCCCAAACTATGGAGGAAGAGTCGATGCAGGGCTTGTTCAGCTTGAAAGGTAAAGTAGGTATTGTGACGGGAGGCAATGGGGGGATCGGCAAGGGGATCGCGTGCGGGTTCGCCGCCGCCGGGAGCGATCTGGTCATCGCCGCCCGCAACGAGGCCAAGACGGCCGGGGCGGCGCGCGAGATCCAGGAGAAGTTCGGCGTGCGCGTGTTGGGCGTGCAGGTCGATGTGCGTGAAGAGGCACAGATTCGCGGCGTCGTGCAGCGGGTGCTCAAGACATTCGGCCGGATCGACATCCTGGTGAATAACGCCGGGATAAACATCCGCAAGATGCCCCAGGACTATAAGACCGCCGAGTGGGATGATATTCTCGACGTAAACCTGCGGAGCGCTTTCCTCTTTTCTCAGGCCGTTTATCCGGCCATGAAGGCCGCTGCGGGTGGCAAGATCATCAACATTGGCTCGATGACTTCGATTTTTGGCCTGGGGCAGGCCCCTGCATATGGCGCCAGCAAAGGGGGAATCGTCCAATTGACGCGCAGCCTGGCGGTCGCTTGGGCGCCAGATAAGATCCAGGTCAATGCCCTCCTTCCGGGATGGATCAACACGGATCTGACCCAAAATGCCCGCCGGGTGTGGCCGGACTTAAATGAACGCGTCCTGTCCCGGACGCCCGCCGGTCGTTGGGGCGAGCCAACCGATTTTTGGGGTGTCGCTGTATTCCTGGCCAGCGCCGCTTCGGATTTCATAACCGGTGTAGCCCTGCCAGTGGACGGTGGTTTTTCCATCATGGCTTGAAGGGAAAGAAAAAATTGAAATCGGACCAGAAGCGATGGGATGAAAATTTCAGGGAAAAAAGATACACCTTGGGCACGGAGGCCAATCCGTTTCTCAGGAAGTACATTCGTTTGCTTCCCAGGGGAAAGGCCCTGGATGTGGCCACGGGGGAAGGAAAGAACGCGGTCTTTCTGGCTCAGAACGGTTTCGCTGTGGAGGCCGTGGACATTTCCCAAAAGGGACTCCGCAAAGCGCGCAGGCTGGCCAGAGAAAAGGGAGTTAAGGTCAAAACTGTACTCGCCGACCTTGATCATTACCCGATCGAAAAGGAGCGGTACGACCTCATCACGGACTTCTACTTTCTCGACCGGCGCTTGATTCCGCGAATCAAACGGGGATTAAAAAAGGGAGGAAGGGTGGTCTTCGAAACCTACCTTACGGAACAATCGTCTCTTTGCCAGGAAGGACCCAGGAATCCTAAATATCTCCTGAAGCACAATGAGCTTCTCACGCTCTTCAAGGGATTCCGCATACTCTTTTACCGGGAGGGGATTTTCAGAGAGGGCGGAAAGAAAAAAGCCATCGCCAGCCTGATCGCCGAAAAATAAAGAGTTCACCGCAGAGATCGCAGAGAACGCCGAGATAAAGAAAATACACTTTTTCCCCAGCCGTCAATCCTGCATGATTCCATTCTTCCGTAATGTTGCCCCCACTACTCGCTATTTGGCTGCGGTGAGGGGAATCTTCTATTGACAAAGATAGTGGCCGGGATATGCTGAAAGCAAGCGAGGAAGGAAGGTGAATAAAAGCAGAATCGTCGTTACCTGCGCGAAGGGTATCCCGCCTTTTTTGAGGGAGGAAGTTCTTTCTCTGGGGTTCCCGGTCCTATCCCAGGGCGTGGCTAGCCTTGAAACGGAAGGAACGATGGATGATGCCATGAGACTGAATCTCTTCATCCGTACCGGCCAGCGGGTCCTCTTTCTCCTGGAGGAATTCAGGGCGCAGAACCCCGGCGAACTCTATTCCCAATTATCAAGAATCGCCTGGGAGGATTATATCTACGAAGACGGCTATCTCTGCGTGACGTCGTCTGTTGACAACCCGACGATTAAAGATTCTCGCTTCGCCAACGTAAAATCCAAGGATGCGATTGTGGACCGGATTAAGAAAAGACGCGGGCGGCGCCCGGATTCCGGCCCGGAAAGAACGGGAGTTGTGGTTGATCTCTACTGGAAAGAGGACCTGTGCCAGGTTTACCTGGATACCTCAGGAGAGCCGCTCTACCGGCGCGGATACAGGAAGATTCCCCTCAAAGCCCCCATGCAGGAAACGCTCGCTGCGGCCGTTGTTCTGGCAACCTCGTGGAATGGCGACGGCAACTTCGTAAACCCCATGTGCGGCAGCGGCACGCTGGCCATCGAGGCCGCTTTGATCGCCCAGAACATACCTCCGGGGCTCATCCGAAACAATTACGGTTTCATGCACCTGAAGGGATTTAATGAATCGACCTGGAAAGAGTTGATCAAAATGGCCAAAACGCGGATTCATAAATCGTTTCGACACAAGATCATTGCCACGGATATAAGTCCGGAGGCAGTCCGGGCGGTTAAACAAAACGCCGCTGCTGCGGGTATAGAAAAGGCGATCGAGTTCGCGGTGTGTGATTACTCGGAAACCCCGGTTTCGGCCAACCAAGGGGTGGTCGTTCTGAATCCCGAATACGGTGAAAGGCTGGGGAAGTTAAAGGAGCTCGAAGGGACATATAAAGGAATCGGGGATTTCTTCAAGAAGAAATGCCCCGGATACCGGGGATACATCTTTACCGGCAACCTCGAGTTGGCCAAAAAGGTGGGATTAAAGACCAAAAAAAGGATCCCCTTTTTCAACAGTAACATCGAATGCCGGCTCCTGGAATATGATCTGTACGAAGGAAGCAGAAACAAATCGATCGCCGATGGCGAATTGCCCTGAATGGGATGGAAACTGGGGATGGCCAGAACGGGGAGTGATTTTTGTCATCGGGCTTGCTCGTGTGCTATAATCCAACACGGTAATCCGAGAGATTTTCCAGAAAACCGAAAGGGTCTGCACCTCCGGAGTCCCGATTCACCGGATATGAAAATCGAAGTCGAATTTAGCCCTGCCTTTCAATCCCGTCTTTCCCTTGAACGCCAGACTTTAATCTTAGAGGAAGGCCGGTCAACGGTGAAGGACTTGTTTGAGCGACTGCTGCGGGAGCATGGCGGAAAAATCAGGCCGCTTCTCTTCGCCCAGAAGGAAGATGAAATTTTAAGCGGCCTGATGGTCATGATCAACAATCGGACCTTTACGGGGAGTGACCTGAACCGGCAGGAAATCAGGCTCGCAGAGGGAGACAAAGTCAGTTTGCTGTATTATATGTCCGGAGGATGAGGTGAGCAGGAAGAGAGTTGGCTACTTTGAAAATAAACAGGACCCGGAGAACATTTGCAGCCGTTGCCGGATGTGCGAGCTGATCTGCGCCTTTCAGCACCACGGGGTCGGCAATCCCAGGCGCGCCCGGATTCAAGTCATCCCCCTCGGCAAGGGGGAGGACATACCGGTCACCTGCCTGAACTGCGAAGATCCGCCCTGTATGGACATATGCCCCACCGGTGCCCTCCATCGCCCGGAGCCCGAGGGGATGGTTAGGGTGCGCGAGGATGTTTGTATCGGTTGCGCCATGTGCGTCAATGCTTGCCCCGTCGGGGCCATGACCCTGGACCCCGTCGAGGGGGTTGCGGCCAAATGTGACCTCTGCCAGGGAGACCCGCAGTGCGTCCTTTACTGCCCGGCCAAGGTTCTCAAACTAACCGATGCGGGTCAAATGGCGCGGCACCGGATGAAGGGATTCGCGAAATATTTGCAGAGCGCCGGTGAGGATAGTTAGTTTTCATCCGGAAACTCCCTCTCCCCTCGGAGGCTGTGTTGTAATTGGGGAAAAGAGCCGTCATTCCGGCGAAAGCCGGAATCCAGCTAAGCCCCCTCACCCTTCCCCTCTCCCCCGAAAACGGGGGAGAGGGCGGGGGTGAGGGGGAAGGATGAAAAAGGAAATTCCTATACAATCCAGTTATTTCAAACACTTAAAAATTCTCTGGACTCCGGTTTGCACCGGAGTGACGACTTTTTACGATTCCATCAAGTTCGCAATTCAAATTTTGCATTCTGCATTGAAGTTTAGCCAATGTTTCAAAGGGCTAAACTGTTAAGATTCTCCATGAAGGAAAGGATTTAGGATGAGTACGTTTGCCGGAGGGTATGCCGGACAGATTCTCTATGTGAACCTGAGCGACGGTTCCCTCCAAAAGAAACCCCTGGAGCGCGATTTCGCTACGCGATACATAGGCGGCAGGGGGTTTAGCTCAAGGATCTTGTGGGATGAATTGGAGCCGGGAATCGCTCCCTTCTCTCCCGCCAACATCGTCATTCTTGCGGCGGGTCCGTTGAACGGCACACCCACTCCTTCAGCCAGCCGCCTGACCGTGGCCGCTAAATCTCCGCTGACGGGAGCGCTGGGCGACGCGAATTCCGGGGGGTATTTTGCGCCGGAGTTGAAGTATGCCGGGTTTGATGCGATCGTGGTGAAGGGAATCAGCTCCGAACCCGTATACCTCTGGGTTGAAGATGGACAAGCCGAACTGCGCCAGGCCAAACACCTCTGGGGCCTGGGAATTCATGCGGTCTGCGAACGCCTCAAAGAGGAGACGGACGACGAGACCATTCACATCTGCGCCATCGGCCCCGGGGGCGAAAACCTCGTACGGTACGCCTGCGTGCTTACCGATGGAGAGAGCGCCGCAGGAAGGTGCGGCATCGGTGCGGTGATGGGCGCGAAGCGCCTTAAAGCTGTGGCCGTGCGCGGCTCCCGCGATGTGGGTCTTGCCGACCCGAAGCGCTTCAAGGCCGCCCTGGACGCCTACCGGGAAACTCTCGAAGGGGAAACCTGGACAGAAACCCTGCGCCGGCTGGGGACCCCCAACCTGGTCGCCCATCGGCAGAAGCTGGGAATCTGGGGGGCGAAAAACTTTCAAAGGGCAACGGTCGAGGGCTGGGAGAAAATCAGCGGCGAGGCCTTCCGCGAGAAGTTCCTCCTCAAGGCGATGGGCTGTATGGGCTGTATGGTGCGCTGCCGGCGATACTCTGCTATCACCGAAGGGCCTTTTGCCCCGACCTACACCAAAGGCCCGGAGTACGACGTGATCAATGCCCTGGGAGCCAAGCCATATATTACGGATCCCGCCGTCATCCTCCGCGCCCAGTATCTCTGCGACGATTTTGGAATCGATGTGCAGAGTGCCGGCTCTTCCATTGCCATGGCCATGGAGCTTTACGAGCGGGGGCTCTTGAAAAAAGAGCAGGTGGACGGACAGGAACTCGTCTTCGGCAACGGCGAGGCTCTTCTGCATTTCCTCGAAAAAATTGCCTACCGCCGGGGATTCGGCGACCTGCTGGCGGAGGGGACGAAAATCATGGGGGAGCGGCTGAATGCCGCGTATTACGCCATTCACGTCAAGGGCCTGGAAGTGGATGCGACGGACCCCCGGATGTTCGTGACGCGGGCGCTCACCTACTCCGTGGCCACCCGCGGCTCCTGCCACTTGCGCGGATTTCCCTACATCGACGAGTTCATCACACCCGAGGAGGCGGAAGCTTTCTTCGGGACCCCCGCCGTTGCTTCCCTTGAGGCTCTGGAGGGGAAGGGAAAAATGGTTGCCTGGAGCGAAGACTGGGTCACCCTGGCCGACCTGACCGGGGTCTGCAAGTTTGCCTGGTACCGGTCCCGCAGTTTTCCGATGCTCATCAAGAGAGGGCTGGAGCTGATGAGCGAAATCCTGGTGGCCGCGACCGGACTTCCCTTTACACCCGAGGCGTTGCTCCGGTGCGGGGAGCGGGTATACAACGTGGAAAAGCTCTTCAACCTGAGGGAAGGGTTCGGGCGGGAAGCGGACTATCCTCCTGAGCGGTTCTTCCGGGAGGAGATCCCTGACGGTCCATCAAAGGGAGCGAAGTTGAACCGGGTAGACTACGACCGGGTGCTGGAAGATTATTATGGGGCCCGGGGATGGGACAAAAAAACGGGAAAACCTACTCGCAAGAAGCTGCGGGAATTGGGGCTGCCATGACCCGGAAAATTTTCTTCCGCCCCGAACGCTGCCTGATGTGCCTCTCCTGCGTTCTATCCTGCCAGTTGAATTCTCTGGGGGCCAGAGACTCCTGCCGCCTTCCGCCGGGGAAACCGCTGAAGAGGATTTCGCCCGTCTTCTCTCGCGGCACGCCCTGGATGTGGAAATGCCAACAATGTTCCGAGGCCCCCTGCGTTGAAGCCTGCATCTCCGGCAGCATCCGCCGCAAGGAAGACGGAAAGGGAATCGAGCACCGCCCGGAAACCTGCGTGGGATGCGGCTCCTGCCTGCTGGCCTGCCCCTTTAGCGTCCCGACCCTTGAGGGGGAGGGAGGACGGATGAGCAAGTGCAACCTCTGCCCGGAAGAACAAATCCCCGCTTGCGTCAAATCTTGCCAGAGCCGGGCGTTGGTCTTCCAGGAGGTTTCCAAATTCTCCAGGGAAAAGAAGAAGCGTTACGTCATTCATTCCGGGGGGACCCATGAACCCGGTTGATCAGGAGAGTCGGGAGTTTCCTCCTTGTGGGTATGGCCTTTTAGGGCTCTGCTGCTCCGATTGTCTTCGGGGTCCCTGTCGAATCAGTCCCTTTGAAAAAACCCAAGCCCTTTGTGGAGCGGAATCTGACCTGCTGGTCGCAGGAAATCTCTGCCGACTTGTGGCCAGGGAATTTGTCCGGGTCCTGAAATCCTTCACCCAGGTTGTAAGCGAATTCAGGAAAAGGAGTAAGACTCCCTCCAAGGCCTTGACCGAAAGTTTGGCTCGTAAGTATGGAATTCCGGGGAAGGAGCTCATTCCCTTTCTCAAGAAAGAGACGACCAGGCTTCTGGACCCCCTGGCCGATCAACCCTCACTTCTTTTTTCGTCTCTCTTTCCTGAAAGAGTTTTCTCCCGGGATCATTCGGGCAAGAGATGTGGCCCTCGCCTGGGAGAACTTTTCGGCCTTCTAAGCTGGGAAGACCCCGAAGGGGCGGACCCTGAAGCCCTCCTCTGGCGCTGCCTGGATTCTGCGGCTGGCATGCTGATCGTGGAAGAACTTACCCGGGATATCCTCTCACTCCTTTCCCAGGCGGGACAAGAAAATGATGGGTGGGCCATTCCTCCGAACTTACCCAATTTGCCACAACCCGTTGTGTTCTCACTCGTCGAGACGGAACATTTGCGCTCAGCGGAAATGCAAAGGCTGGCAACGTCTCTCCGGGAGATTTCGGGTGTTTTTTCTATTTCCTTGCCCGGGACCAAAGGCTTAATCCGGCTCTGCCACAGCCTGCGGGAGAAGTGGCATCGCCCGATATCCGACCTGCCGGTGGCAGTCCTGGTCGAATCTCCAAGGATCTTGCCCATCCTGGCGCCGTTGGCCCTGGGACTTGCTACGGTATCCGATCCTTCTTTGCCCATCCAGGGCAGTAAAAAAGTGGAAGATTTTTTTTACTCTGGATTGTCGAATGCGACAGGAAACTTCTACCTGCCAGTTACGGATGAAACTGTACTTTCCCGTCTGAGCAGGGTTTTGGTCTCTTAGAAATGAAGTTGTGCGCCAATTGGAACCAAATTTCAGAAGTCCCCCCTGGCCCCCCTTTGGTAAAGGGAAGGTGTGAAAAAATCTTGCCGCATCCCACCATTATCATGGTTCGGGAGGCAGGTGGCGATGAGCGCGGGCAGCATCGGCGGGAGAAAACGCTGAAAAAAGATTCAACCTTATTTCCGCAAAGGGGGGCGGGGTGCTTCTTCCCGCCTGAGGCACGGAAGCAGAACTGCCTCATGATGCCAAGCGAATCGCCACCTGCCTCCCGAACCGGGGAAGGCCATGAAATGTTGTCCCAAGTTCTGCAATTTGTTACTCGCACGAATTTTTCACAGCTTCAGGGGGGTTGGGGGGATTTACGGGGAATTCATTCATACCGCAACATTCCCTTTTTGGTTCCGGCAAGTCCAGAATAGGAAGGACGCTGTGAGATACGTTATCATTGGGGGGGGACCCGCAGGGATTTTTGCCGCCGAGGCGATTCGGCGAAGAGATCGCTCCTCTCCTATCGCTATAGTTACGGATGAAGGGGAAATCGCCCGTTCTCCCGTGATGCTCACCTATTGGATCGGGGGAGAGGCCCCCCGAGAGGGAATTCGATTCCGGGACCCCTCCTGGGCCGAAATGAACCGAGTCGATTTGCAGCTCTGCCGGAGAGTTGTCGCCCTTAAAACCTCCGCGCAGAAGCTGATCCTGGAGAAAGGGGAAGAGGTTCCCTATGATCGGCTTCTCATCGCCACCGGGTCTTCTCCCATCTCCCTGCCCATTCCCGGCGCCGGACTGAAAGGGGTCCACTCCCTCCGGCAGGTCAGCGATGCCGATGCGATTCTGGGCGCAATTCCCACCCTGCGCCAAGTCCTCATCATCGGGGGCGGCTTCATCGGCTTGAAGATCGCCAGCCAGATGAAGGAACGCGGAGTCGAGGTATTGATCCTGGAAAAGGAAAATAGGCTTGCTCCCCGGATGTTTGATGTGAAGGCGTCTCTTTTCCTTGTAAACCTGCTGGGCCGGAAAGGAATACGGGTGGAAACGGGTGTCGAGGTGGAAGAGATACTGGGAAAAGCCGGACAAGTAGACGCAGTCAGAATGAAAGACAGCCGGGTATTTCCCGGCCAGATGGTGATTCAATCCGTGGGCGTAAGGCCCAATACCGCTTTCCTTACCGGCTCGGGAATTACCCTGGAGAGGGGCATTCCCGTTAATCCCCGAATGGAGACGAACGTCCCTGGAATCTATGCTGCCGGTGATGTAGCCGTAACTTTGGATTCCATCACCGGCGAGAAAGTCAATAACGCCACCTGGCCGGCGGCTTCACGTCAGGGGACGGTGGCGGGAACGAACATGGCCGGATGGAATCTTTCCTATGTCCACAACTTGTCCTTGAACGCCTTTCACCTGTGCGGAGTCCCGGTAATGGCCGCGGGCAATTCGGGCGAGACCAGCGGGCAGGTCCTTGTGGAAGAAGGCCCGGATTTCTACCGCAAGATCCTCCTTAAGGATGGAAGGCTGACCGGCTTCATTTTGATCGGGAAAGTTTCCCAGGCTGGTTTTCTGTTGGCCTTGATGAAAAAGAAGGACCTCTTATCCAATGCCGGGCTGATCCCGGAATCCCTTTTACGCCGGAAGCAACTGCCCCAGGGGTACGGCTACCGGCATGGTTCGCTATTTATAAGAAGCACAGGGGAAAGGAGTTGAATGATGCGTTACCCCCACCTCTTTAATCCCGTCACCCTCGGGAGCCTTTTCTTGAAAAACCGCCTGGTCATGTCCCAGATGACCATGAACTATGCCACGGACGGGGGATTCGTTACCGATAAATTGATCCGTTATTACCTGGAGCGGGCCCGGGGCGGAGTGGGACTCATCCTGGTGGAAGGAACCTTCTTCACCCCCGAAGGCCGGGGGTATAAAAATCAGCTCGGCCTATCTTCCCCGGACCACGTGAAAGGTCTACGCCAGCTGACTGACGCCGTCCACGCAGTCCCCGATGCGCCGAAGATCTTCATCCAGATCCACCATGCCGGCTGGCGGGCCTCCTCCAAACTGAGTGGACTGCCGACTGTCGGCCCATCGGCCCTCGCCCCTTATCCGGGGGCCGAAGTAGCGCATGCCCTTTCTCAGGAGGAAATCAAGAACCTCGTCGAAGCGCACATCGTGGCCGCAGGCAGGGCCAAGGAAGCCGGTTTTGATGGAGTTGATTTTCACTGCGCCCATGGTTATCTGATCCCCTCATTTTTTTCTCCCCTTTCCAACCGGAGGACGGACGAATATGGTGGAGACCTGGCCGGCCGCACCCGCTTCCTCCTGGAAATCGTACGGGGGACGAAAGAAAGGCTGGGGCGGGATTTCCCGGTAACCATAAAGATCAGCGGGGACGAGTACATCGAAGGAGGCCTGGATATCCAGGAGATGATCAAGATCGCCCGATTGGCCGAAAGGGCCGGAATTGACGGCATCCTGGTTTCAGCGGGAACGGTGGGGGGAAAAAAGGTGGAGGATCTTTCCCAGGCCCACAAGGTACTGCG
>Ga0315294_10010283_pt1 | contig 10266 bp, 8 predicted proteins | sample YL17G13_40_MG_FD_203626 | JGI IMG/M metagenome (GOLD analysis project Ga0315294, IMG submission 203626) | Sediment microbial communities from Yellowstone Lake, YNP, Wyoming, USA - YL17G13_40 | ecosystem: Environmental > Aquatic > Freshwater > Lake > Sediment | place: USA: Wyoming | collected...
CTTTGAAAACTTTTTTCATGGGCAATGAGAGGGCAATCTCCTGGTCGCTCAAATAGCGACCTACGGCGGGCTTACGAAGGGTCGGAAGAATCCGTCTCGTTGGAATTCGCTACTGTCTGAATTGCAGCGTGTGTCCGGGCGGCCAATACCTTAGGGGCACATGAAGTACATTTGCGATCCACGTTGTCGCCCGGTCACCGCATACATCAGCCATTATTCAAGACAATACTGCCCTATGTACAACAAGGGGGAGGGGGGACATCCTTTAATAATTCAATTTGGACCAGCTGAGGGCAACGTGGCGGAAAATTACAAGTTAGATGTCGGAGATTCTATTTGCAAGGGGCCAAGAGCGACAATGAGATGGGCTGTGTGCGGAGTCTTTTTTACTACGGGGTGGGAGTTGGGAATTTCTCTGCCGGCGTTGCCAGGCGGGCGGGAATAGACCCGGGGGGAATAAGGTATGCCGTTCAGATAGGGGAGATAATTGCGTTTGCGAATGATCGCTGGTTTAGCCAATACGCTACTTAATTATTTAAGGGCGTCCCCCATTTGCAAAAGAAGCTTTTTCATCATTAAACTCCTTAAACAGATTTTTTTGAAATATCCGAGGAAAGTCAAGAGAGCAAGAATTACTCCGCGTAACAACATACGTGACCTCCTTCATCAGACCCCACACCCACTTCCCGAGATAAAAAATCAAAAATAAACCTGATACCGCCAAAAACGTCTTAAGGTTACGATCGAAGCTATGATAGATGTCATTTGAATTTAATAATGAGAGAAATTCCGTTATCCGATCCGCTATGGTGTGCATCATGGCCAGCGTCTTACAACAATAGACTTCTTAATCTTTCCAACTACAGACTTCCAAAGCAGAGCTTCGGATTCTCGGTAAGAAAGACCGATGCCGATTTCTTGGCTGTTCGTAAATATCTGGTTGATCTGAACGAAGAGAGGTCCATTGGGGTCAGTTTGGCGGTACTCCGTAACAATAGCGGGATGACCAGAAATTCTTTCAATTCGAGAGCCGAAGAACTTAATCAACTTTATACCTTCAAAGGACAATCCCTTCTCTAAAATCTGTCGCATTTCGGTTTGCAGGTCACGAATATCATCAGCGGATATTGATAAAAGCTGCGATGGTGCAACGGAGGGTGGTATTGTAGAAGTCACACGCACTACCGCATAGGTTGAGCGCGGTATAGAGGTAGCTGTGAGGAGATTTGTACGACTACCCCTTGGTAGGCCAATACCCGATAAGTCCATGGTTGCTTCCGTAGACGTTTCTAGTACACGATTGAGATCAGCCCCGAGTAATTCCCAGCTCTTGGGAATCTGTAACTCGATCCCACGAGGGAGCTTTACGAGCACGAAGTTCGAGGATGACTGAGCTTGTGCATTTTGCAGGGCAAATGGCGCAAAAAGAAACATAAAACCAACCATCCACGTGCAGAAACCTGAAGAGAAAGAGGTACGCATTGTTTTCATTTTCTATCACCCGTCTTCTTTATAGATTTTTCTCCTCTAATAAGCTTCCAGCCGAGCATCGCGCCAATAAGGGGTTGCAAGATAAACAGCGCAAAAGAAGCATCAATTTCAAAAACGCAGCCTTGTTTATAGCTGCCTAATTTAATGGTAAATTGATTGATTTGAAAAGAAAACCACACATTCTGAGCAACCCATAGCTGGCTTCAACACCCGGGTCCAAGGTTTTCCTGAAAGTCCGTATACCTTATCGGCATTTTGGGGAGAAATAATAATAAGCGGGCATCGCAAGCCGGATATTTAAACGGGTAAGCCGAAAAGGCTAGGCTGAAGCTGGATATATAACCGATATTATTGATATTTGTGAAACGCATTTATTATCAAGCGTCATAATAATGCCGACAACCCAGGAGGCCCTCAGGCTGTCAATTTGCCTTCCGGTCAAGACACAACAGGACAAAGGATTCCCACCGCGACCCGTTTGAAAGAATTCAAGGGGCATAATACTCATTTCTCCGACAGCGCTTCCTACACGTGATTTTTTTTCCTGAAGCCTGATTAGACTGCCCAGCCGCCGATCCATTTCTTTTGAGCTTTCTTGGTATGTCTCGTCTCTCCTCTTTAATGCTTCTTGCGTTCCTTGGAGGAGAGACGTCCTTCTATAAGTAAATAAACTCGTGTCATCAACCGATATTTTGGCCAGTTGAGGGATTTAAGGACCTCCTGCTTCCCCATGATAGGTACGAGCCGGCAAAAGGTGGATGAGGGCCTTATTCTTCTACTCCGATTAGTTGTAGTTCCGGCCTTCCATCTTTAGAAGTGGTGAGGGCGGTTATATTTTTTGCACCACAGTGTGGGCATTTTATGAATCCTTTATCGCCTTCAGGGCCGTAGCGAAGAAATCTGGCAGAATTCATTTCCGGATTTCCATTATCACCGAAAAAATCTCTAAAAGAAAGCTCTCGGTTACACTTAAGACATAGTACCTTCATGGTGAAATCTTCCTCCTTTCCAATAATAAAGGGGTCTGAATAAAGGCATCAAGCCCGCTCTTGTCTCTTGGCAAAAATTTGGGATTCTGACACGTCGAGTAGAGTAAAAGAGCAGGGCAGTTGCTAAGGTCCTCTCTCCAGCTTTCCCTCATCAAAGCGGACAGTTAGTTTTCCCTTATATAATGGTGCCAGCAAGATATTATGATATGAGTTAGCGGCTCACGTCCGGTTCTATGCGGGGGCTTGGCGACCAGCATTGCTACCGCAACCCGTTTAGTGCAAAAATTTCGCTTTTTTAAATAAAGGGCGAATCTTCTAAGATGGTTACCAACTAATCCCCTTTGACCTTAATACATCCTGCGCCTTTTTTGACCCCAATCTGGCAGCAATTTTATATTCCCTCATTGCCTGCCGGTAGTCCCCAAGTTTGCCGTAGGCATGTCCACGCATATAATAGGCCGCTTCATCTTCAGGGTCCAGGTCGATGGCCCTATCGAAATCCCTAATTGCCTGCCGATAGTCGCCAAGGCCATTGTAGGCGGCTCCACGGTTAGAATAGGCCACTGCATCCTTAGGATTCAGTTCGATGGCCCTGTTATAATCCCTGATTGCCTGCCGGTCGTCCCCAAGGATGGAGTAGGCCATTCCGCGGTTGGAATAGGTTACCGCATCTTTAGGGTTGAGTTCGATGGCCTTGTCGTAATCCCTGATTGCCTGCCGGTAGTCCCCAAGGTCGGCGTAGGCGATTCCACGGATAGAATAGGCCATCGCAACTTTAGGGTTCAGTTCGATAGCCCTGTCCAAATCCCTGATTGCCTGCCGGTTGTCCCGAAGGATGACGTAGGCATGTCCGCGACAACGATAAGCCTCCGCATCTTCAAGGTCCAGTTCGATGGCTCTGTCCAAATCCCTGATTGCCTGCCGGTAGTCCTCAAGGTTGTTGTAGGCTACTCCACGGTTAAGATAGCCCTTCGCATCTTTAGGGTCCAGCTCGATGGCCCTGTCAAAATCCTTGATTGCCTGCCGGTTGTCCCGAAGGTTCATGTAGGCATGTCCGCGGCTAAGATAGGACGCCGCATCTTTAGGGTCCAGCTCGATGGCCTTGTCATAATCCCTTATTGCCCGCCGGTAGTCCCCTAGGTCGGCGTAGGTGATTCCACGGCACATATAGGCCAGCATAAATTTAGGCTCCAGCTCGATGGCCCTGTCGTAATCCCTGATTGCCTGCCGGCGATCCCCAAGTTTTCCGTAGGCGCTTCCACGGGCCACATAGGCCTTTGCATATTTCGGGTCCAGTTCGATGGCCCTATTATATGCCTCCACCGCCTCTTGCTCCTTGCCAACGAATTGCAATGTGAAACCCCAAGTAAACCAGTCGATGGCACTTAATTCATTTACTGCTTTTTTGTATTTGTCCTGTTCTGCTTTCCCCGCTTTCGCTATTTCCAGTTCCTTTTTTAATTTCTCAACCTCCCTTAATGCCTCCGCTGCTTTTTTTCTCGTCTCCTCCAATTCTTTCACTTTTTGGCGATCTTGACGCAATTTCTCTATAGAATTGGCCACGTCCCTTGGGTCTGCCGTTATCTTCGCCTTCAGGTAATATGTTTTGCCATCCCACCTTTCATCGATTATTTCAGCCCTGACGATGCCAGCAGTGAGGACGGTAATTTGATCTTTCGTAAGCTGAAAGTTTTTGACCTCTGTTTCACTCTCAAGATAGGTCCCCAATTCCTCCAGCAAGAGCCTCTTGACCTGTTCAAAAGCAATAGTCCTGCATGATAATTTGCTGTCTGCTTCGCTTGCCTGGTAGGTATACTCCTTTTGGAATGTAACTAAACCAGCCAGAGCAAATTCGCTTGACCAAAAGCAGGTAAAAGTCAAGATACAAATGATTACAGCTATCGTCTTTAGCGATATCAGATTTTTTTTGACCTTCCTTTTCATTTTGTTCTCCAAGAAAGATATCCTCCTATCTATATCGGAAAAAATGGAGACTTTCTTGATATTTCGGTCGTATAAGTGCCTTGCCTCTCACCTGACCCACCTGGTTATTGCCGGAACCTCTGATGGGAAATGTTTCCTCCCTCCTGGCATCAAGCTTTCCAACTATATACCATAGCAATGTCAATCGATTTCCCATATTTAGCCATGATTAACCTTTAGAATTATCACCCTCCCTCCCCTTAAAATGGGTTCAGACTACCCCGGTCCAGCAGGCTCAAAAAGGGTGCTGGTCAACTCAATCGTTTTGTTGGATTGGCGTGCCCGCATCCGTAAGGATGGACTGCCGCTTTGGGTCGAAATCCGGGAGCAAATCTCGTACCTTGAGATGCTTGACAAGACCGGTCATTGATAGGTTCTTCGTCCCCCTTGGGGCGTGTGGAATTGGGGGACGTAGTGGAAAATTAACACCTTTCCCCCCCATCCTTTTTTTGAATTGCGCCCGGGACGATTGGGGACGCCCTTTACTTTTGCAGTTTCATGAGAGGGATGGACTGTGATATCGGCAGGTGATTCCGGCACCAAAATTGTTAATCTACTCGTTGAAGGGGAGAATACGGGCTCTAGAAGTGCTTTCGTCAACGCTGACAAGGGCACCTTTTTCCAGTTGATCCTTGAATTGGTTCAGCACCGAAATTACGAGGTTACGTATATGGTGGGGATTGACATCCTTGGTGCGAATCTGAAGGACGCTCGGACTTTGGGCTTTAGTTGCAGCAAGGATTGCTCCGAAATCCAGATCATGGGTGAAAACGACATGCCCATTTGCTTTCGCCCAGGTCATGATCTCGCTATCGGACGCTCCTGCATCTCCAATTTTGGACCAATGAGTTGCCTCCCAGCCCCCCTCTTCAAGGACACGGACCCACTCTGGGGATAGATTCATGTCAACGAGAAGCTTCATGCCGTAGCCGGAGCCAGGGGAAGGTCAATTTCTTCGACCCGCCAGACCGCATAGGCGAGGGCCTCGTCAATGTCTTCTGGTTCCAGGTAAGGATAAAGCTTAAGAATATCTTCTTTGGCATGTCCAGAAGCAACGAGGCCTATGATCATCCCTACGGTAACTCGCATACCGCGTATGCAGGGTTTCCCTCCCATGACACCTGGGTCGAATGTGATTCTCTTGAGGGCTTTCATTTGCATACTCCCGCCTTTTTTACCTTTAATCAAATTATATCTTTTTGAATTCTCCAATGCAATCAATCCTTGAGTGAAACTGGTGAGAGACTTAGTCATTTATGGATCAAGTTCCGGACCTGGGTCCTGGGTCGGACCTGCGTAACTAGTTGATAGTTATAAAGATACTCCCTGTTAAAGGGTGGTTTTGGGGTCTTAGAAGGGCATTTTAGGCCCTGAAAATATCCCTCTAAGGCGACGTTGGCGCAGAAGGGGATGTTCATGGAAGCAGGCGTGCGGACCGAACCTGGGTGTTCATTTTCATTTTGCCTATTATGTTGTAAATTTGCAATGCAAAGTTACAACATCCTGGCCGCGGGATAAGCCCATTTTCAAGTCGAGAGAATTTAAAAACAAGTGTTGGGGCGATCCCGGAGGCACCTGGTCATTCATTAAGAATGAAAATCCATTTGAAGGGTATGCCGCATTTGTGATAGGTACGAATCGAGATATTTCAAAAAAAGCGTCTTCCTTCATAAGGATATTCCGAGGAGGCTATAATGGCGAAGAAAAAAGTATTGTTCTTCTACCCCAGGTTCGTCGAGGAGTACCAAGCTCTGCTGGAAAAGGAAATCCCGGAGGCGGATTTCATGATTTGCACGAGCCGGGAGGATATGGAAAAGTATGCGCCGGAGGCGGAGATCGCCCTGGTGGGGATGACCTTCCCGCAGGACGTTTTCAAAAGGATGCCCAAGCTCAAATGGGTTCAGGCACTGGCCGCAGGAGTCGAGAGCTACATCCAGAACGCGGAACAGTTCAAGCACATTCCCGTGTGCCGGATCGCCGGCGCATTCGGGAAATACATGGCCGAGTACGTCTTGGCCTACGTTCTCTACTTTTGCCAAAATATCCCCCGCGTGCTCAAGGCCCAGCGGGAAAAGAAATGGGATCCTTTTCGGATGGAGTTCATTCATAAAAAGACTCTTGGCGTCATGGGCCTGGGACACATCGGCAAGGTGGTGGCCCAGAAGGCCAGGGATGCCGGGATGCGGGTGGTCAGCTGGGACATGGCCCGGGCCGAGGCCCCCTTTGTCGAACGCCAGTTTGGATCCCAGGAGATGTCCGGTTTTCTGAAGGAGGCGGATTTTGTGGTTCTGACGCTGCCGGCGACCCCGGCAACGAAGAACATGGTCAGCCGCGACTTCTTCAAAGCCATGAAGAATACCGCTTATCTGATCAACATCTGCAGGGGAGCCATTGTAGACGAGGAGGCCCTGGTGGAAGCCCTGACGTCGGGTCAAATAGCGGGTGCGGTCATCGATGCGATGAAAGAAGAGCCCCTTCCCCAAGAAAGCCCGTTATGGGTCTGCCCCAACCTGATTGTTACTTCCCATATCTCCGGGCCCAGTCTGCCGGAGGACATGGTTGCGATTTTCAAGGAGAACCTCCGGAGGTTTCTAAGAAAGGAACCCCTGATCGGGCTCATCGATTTTTCAAGAGGGTTCTGACAGTTGGCGCGAGACACCCCAATCTAAGCAATTCCAATTCCGAATTCCGGGTCGAACCTTGGTAACTAATTGAAATTCAAGGCGGGTTGTGGGGGATTTAAAACAGGGGTTGGCTAAACAAGATTTCTTGGCAAACTTCAAAATTTTTCATTTCGAACAGAACCCATAGTTGCATTCATGGATGCTCTGAATGGGTGCTCCTTAAATCCAATAACGGAATTATCGCAACTACGTCCCTTTAACCTCCGCCTTCTGCATTGGCCCCCCCTCTCCTTTCCATTTTTGCAGGTTGACCCCAAGAACTTTCCTCGGTCAACTCCCGTTTCCTCTAACCCTTCCGTCTTTCTCCCTCTTCCGACTTCCCTTCCGATTGGAGCGGGAATGGCGTTCCGGTCTACCCTTCAGGCCTCTCGGTACATGGACTCGATCAGGTCTTTGAACCGTTCGGCGATGTATTTTCGCTTGAGCTTCATGGTGGCCGTGATCTCTTCATCATCGGTGGTGAGCTTGATGTCAATCAGGCGGAACTTTTTGATCTGCTCGACGCGGGCCAGATTCTTGTTGACCTGGTCCACCTCCCGCTCGATGAGCTTGAGAACCTCCGGCTGCTGGGTGAGGGTCTTGTAGGTGGTAAAGGGGATACGGTTGTCCTGGGCGTATTTCACCACGTTTTCTTCGTCGATCATGATCAGGGCGGTGAGGTATTTCTTCCGGTCTCCGATCACGCAGGCATCGTTGATGTAGGGGCTGAACTTGAGCTGGTTTTCGATGTACTGGGGGGTGATGTTTTTCCCCCCGGAAGTGATGATAATGTCCTTTTTCCGGTCCGAGATTTTCAGGTTGCCTTCTTCATCGAAAGAACCGACGTCGCCCGTATGAAGCCAGCCGTCGATCAACGTATCCGCCGTGGTCTTGGGGTCCTTGTAATAGCCCAGGAAGACGTTGTCCCCCCGGACCAGAATCTCTCCATCTTCCGCTATTTTGACTTCGATCCCGGGAAAGGGTTTTCCCACGGTGCCCAGCTTGATGTCCTCTCCCTGGTGGATGCTCGTGGGGCCGGCATCTTCCGTCTGGCCATAGACTTCCCGGACCCGCAGGCCGATGGAATGAAAGAACCAGAGAACTTCCGGGGCTACCGGAGCCGCACCGGAGAAGACGAATCGTCCCCGGTTCATGCCCATCAGCTTTCTCAGGTTGGCAAAAACCATCCAGTCAAAGAGGACATAGAGCAGCCGCAGTCTCCAGGGAATGGGCTTATGGCTGAGCCGGATTTCAGCCACTTTCCTTCCGACCTTTAGGCCCCACGCGAAGGCCTTCTGCTCCAGGCGGGTGGAATCCTGCAGAGCCAGGACGAGGGTGGAGTAAAATTTTTCCCATATGCGCGGGGGGGCAAAAAAGACGGTCGGTTGAATCTCCCGCAGGTTCTCGGGGACGGTTTCCAGATTCTCGGCGAAGTTGACCACGTATCCGTGAGCGATGGCATTGAACACGGACATGTTCCGCTCGGCCACATGACAGAGCGGCATGTAGGAAAGAAGCTCATCGGTTTCCAGAACCGGATTCGCCCGATCCAGGAGGGTCATGGCGGTCAGAATGTTGCGGTGAGAAAGCATGGCTCCTTTCGGAGGGCCGGTCGTTCCCGAGGTGTAGACCAGGATGGCCAGATCTTCAGCCTGAGACTCCTGGAAGCGCTGTTCAAAAAGCTCCGGTTGCGTTCCGGCGAACGTTCTGCCGGCATTCAGGAGTTCCTCGAAGCTCATGACCCCGGGGTCCCGGAAGTGCCTCAGCCCCTCCAGGTCGAAGACGATGACTTTTTCCACGTGGGGAAGGTCTTTCCGCACTTCCAGGTACTTGTCCAGCTGTTCTTCATCTTCAACGAAAAAGAAACGGGAATCCGAATGGTCTACCACGTACTGGACTTCCCTGGCCGAACTGGTGGTATAGATGCCCACGGTGACCCCGCCGGCATGGAGGATGCCCAGATCCGCGTACAACCATTCGGGACAATTTTCGCTGATGATGGCTGTCTTTTCCCCTCTTTTCAGCCCCAGAGCCATGAGCCCGCAGGCGACCTCTTTGACCTTTTGACTGTATTCCCGCCAGGTGATATCACGCCAGATGCCGTACACTTTTTCGCGCAGAGCGATCTTTTCGCCGAACTTGCGCGCCTGGCGCAGAAACAAGGTGGGGACGGTCTCTGAACGCATCCCGGATCGGCCTCAATCCTCGGGGATTTTCGATTTCCGCCAGCCTCCGAAGGGAAGCCAGACCCCTTTTTCCGCCTTATGCATGAGGATGCTGGTGCCCCCCGCTCGCAAGTTCGGGCCCCAGGTCACCGGTGAGAGGACGCCATTTTCATATTCTTTAAAAGTCTCCAGGGCTTTGATGAGTCCCTCGCGGGTTAAATCTTTACCGGCTCTTTTCATACCTTCCACCAGAGTTGTGGCGTGCCCGTAGCCATACCAGTTGTAGAAATTATTGATATCCCCCAGCTGAAATTTTTTCATGCTCTCTTTGAATTCCCGGATCTTGGGGGTATCCTCCGCCAGGGCGTTATGGGCGATCCCCGTGGCCAGAAATCCTTGGCCGAAATAGGCGGCCTCACCGGCCAGGGCGATCACCCGGTTATCGGCAGAGGCGGTGGAGGTAATCCACAGAGGCTTGTACTGAAGGCGCATCGCTTCTTTCATGATTGCGGCCGGCTCCCGGACCAGCGTCCACTTGAGGACATAAGCGGCTTTGGCACTGTTCAGCTTGGCCACCTGGGGGCTGAAGTCGATGGTCCCTCGTTTGTAACTCTCCGCAGCCGCAAGCTCAAACCCGTAATGCTTGGCCGCGATCCGGCACCCGCGCAGCCAGTCTTCTCCCGGCAGGTCATCCTGGTAGAGGACCCCAATCCGGGGCTTTTTGTCCTTGAGCTCTTCCACGATGTATTCAATGGCGATTTTCGATTGGGTGGTGTAAGAGGTATCTGCATGGAAAAGATATTTCTTGGGGGGGATGCCCATATCGCGGGTCTGGGTGGCCGGGAGAAGAACCGGGACCCCCTCTTTTTCCATGCCCGGATAGAGGGCGTTGGTCTGCAGAGAGCCCAGGATCATGAACAGGCAGAAGACCTGGTCCCTGCTGACCAGCTTTTTCGCTGCCGCCACCGCCCGGGG
>Ga0315294_10010284_pt1 | contig 10266 bp, 7 predicted proteins | sample YL17G13_40_MG_FD_203626 | JGI IMG/M metagenome (GOLD analysis project Ga0315294, IMG submission 203626) | Sediment microbial communities from Yellowstone Lake, YNP, Wyoming, USA - YL17G13_40 | ecosystem: Environmental > Aquatic > Freshwater > Lake > Sediment | place: USA: Wyoming | collected...
ATGGTCCCCTTGTGAGTCTTCAGCACAGCCAAACACTCCTTTTTGCGCCAATCGTACAATTCTTCAACGCAGAGGCGCTGAGTCGCAGAGTCGCAGAGGAACGGCTGCCTATGAGCCGCAATCCTCTGTGCGTCCAATCCTCTCTGCGCCTTTGCGGCTCTGCGGCTCTGCGTTTAAGCAGACTGAGTACCGCCAGGAGGCTGCGCCAGAGCCGCCGGACTGTTGTCCGGCGGGAGCGCAGGCTACACTACATGACGTGCAAGACTTCGCGGCCGCGGCCCTGCTGGATGAGGGGGACGTAGGTCTCGAGTTCCTGCTGGACGGCAGGGTCGGTCAGGTCTACCGTGCACCGTTTCTCGGCTGACATGTAGGCGGCCATCACCAGTTTGGTGATCTCCAGGCCGTAACTCCAGGGCAGGAACCCGTCCTTGCCGGCCAGGAAGGCCTGCATGGCCTGCTCATTTTCGTCGGTGTAGCCGTAGAGGTCCGCTTCGTTGTACTGGGCCGCCAGCAGACCGCGCGAGGCGGTGGCCTTTTCGAGCGCCAGTTCGGCGTCGGCGACTGCTTCGGCGGCAGCGTCGCCGATAAAGATCTGCAGGGTGGAGTTGAGGGTGTTGACCTCGAAGGCGTAGCCGGGGCCCATGCCGTCCATGAGGAGCCGCAGCCCCTGTTTCTCGAACATCCAGGAGTTGGTGAACTGGGCCTTAACCAGTTGGCCGGTCTCGGGATTGCGGTAGGTGACCATGCCGGTGGCAAAGTCCTCGGCGGGGGTTTTGGCATAGTCCACGCCGGTCTTTTGGAGGAGTTTGGCGCGCCACTGGGGCAACCCCCACTTGAGCAGGGCACATTCGGCGGAGACGGACACGGGCTGGAGGAAGGTGGGCGGCTTGCCGATGGGGGTCAGCGCGTACCAACCGACGGCGATGGAGTGGCAGCCCATATCGCACAGGACGCCGCCGCCCTGGCGGGTGGGGTCCCAGAACCAGGGCTCGTGGGGGCCGCCGTGCTCTTCGGCGGAGCGCACGAGGGCGAGCGGCCCCATGGTCTTTTGCTGCGGGGCCAGTTGCGCCAGTTGCGTCTGGATGGGCTTCATAAAGATCTGGTTTTCAAAGTAGGCGGTCTTGAGGTCGGCCTCCTCGGCCAGGGCGACCAGGCGGCGGGCCTCCTTGACGTTGCGGGCCAGCGGTTTCTCGCAGATGACGCCTTTGAGGGCCGCGCCTTTCTTGACGGCGTCCACGATCTGCTCGACGATCTCGAGGCGGGCAAAGTTGGGGATGTAGATGGCGATGGCGTCCACGTGGTTCGCCATTTCGGCGACATTCGGGTAGACGACGCCCGCTCCGAGGCCGTTGGCTTTGACGAAGTCGGAGAGGTCCTCGGCGCGGGCGAGGGCGGTGATGCCCGCGATTTCGAGGCCGCGGACTTGCATGAGGGCGCGGGCGTGGAAGTGGGCGACAAAGCCGGCGCCGATGAGGCCGAGTTTTAGGGTCTGCATGGGGTTCCTCCTTTGTTGTGAGTTGAGAGAGGTAAACAGCACGTGAAACGTGAAACGTGAAACGTGTGTTATGGCAGGTCCGTCAGGTGCTTGATTTCCTCTTCCATGTCGGCCAGGCCGGTCACGGCCAGTTCCCAGTCAAAGTAGTCCTGTTCGACCTCGAAAGAGGGGGCGGAACTGAGGACGTTTCGACGGAAGGCCTCAAAATTCTGGCCGTATTTGGCCTCGAAGCGGCGGACTATGGTCTCGTACTTGATCAGGTTGTTTTGAGCCTGCTCCAGCAGCAAATCCTCTGACACCTGTGAACCCGTGAGTTGACCGACTTTCCACATCTTGGGCACCGGAACATACCCTGTCGCAGTCGTTCAATAGCCATTATACCTGAATCGGGTACCAAAGACAAGAGCCCAATAGGGAAATGTCAGAAATCTCTGCGCGCCTCTCCGCCTCTGCGCCTCTGCGTTGAGTCATCCTCCACCTAGAGAAGCCGCTGGATGCGGTCAATGGTGAGCGGAGCAGAGCCCTCGTAGTGGTTGTTCACGTTCAGATAGACGCTGACCCTCTGTGCCACCAGTTCCTTGACCATCCCAACCACCGCCGCCAGTTCCTCGTCCCTGGCAGCGACGATGCGATCCCAGCGCTTGCCGGTCTCTTGCTCCATCTCCTGCCGGTCAGGCCCGTGGAGGCGCACCACCACCACCCCGTGCTGGAGGATGAAGGAACGCCATTTCTCGTAAGTTTGGGTGATAGGGGGCATCCAGTACCCCTGCAACAGCACGGGGCTCAATCTATTGCGGCCCAGGAACTCAAAGTAGGGCTGGTTCAAGTAGTTGGAGTTCCGCACCTCCACGGCGTACGGGTAAGAAGCGGGAAGCGCCCTGGCGAACGGTTCGAAGCGCTCCTGGAAATGGTGCTGAGATGGCATCTTTTGCTTGTTCAGGTACTCGAACTGGAACATGAGCGGCCCCAACACGTCCCGCAGCGGGTCGAGCAGCGATAGAAAGTCCTGAAACAGGGGCATGGACAGAAAGTGCGGATTGGCCACGAGCGAGTCGGCCTTGACCTTGCTGTAGAGATGGGTAAGCGTGATGCTGTTGGGCACCTTGACAGTGAAGCGGAAGTCGTCGGGCACGGAACGCCGGTAGGCCTCGACGTCGGCCGGGCTGGGCAGCCTGACGCTGTCTTGTCCAAAGAGGGACCAGAACCACTGGTCAATCTCCACGGTGTTGTAGTGGCCGGCGTACTCCTGGAGGTAGTTGATGCCCTGTGGAGCGGAGTAGACCAGCCCATGCCAGGAGGGGAACTTCCAACTGCACGTGCCGATTCTGAGTTCTGCCATAGGTATTCATCCTTGCTGCCCGAACACAGGCTTGGGCAATATGGCAAAAGTGCTGTATAATGTGGGCAATCCAGTCCTTGGAGGTGGATGGCCAGTGGGCTATCGTGAAAGAGTCAGGCTCGGCCTGGTTTTTTCATGTCCCACGACGAGCAGAGACAGTACCAGACTGGGTATTGGAGATAGCGAGTTGTAGTGGGCCAGTCGCCTGCAGGTGAAAGCCGGCTCCACGCCGTGCACCTGGTAAACGGGTCTAGCCTGCAGGGGGCTGGCTTTCTCTTTCACCTACCTTTGCCCGCTTCCGCGAATAGACGGACGATCTCATCGCGCGGCTTGAGGCGCAATCTCCGGGCGTCAGGGCCCAGACAGAAAAAGGGCTGAGCGGCAGGAAATTGCAGGCATGTCGCCGTCTCTGTCAGCAACTCTTCGTTGCGGGCGGACAGCCTGTCAGGGTCTCGTTCCTCGTATTGGTGGACGTAGACGATACCATCAACCTCCAGCGACCATTCACCGTTGCCAAGTCGTTGGTGGAAACTGTCCCAGCAATCCGGGGCAGTATCAAGGAGTGATGCCAGCATCTTCTGCCAGTAATGCTTGTCGAGGCGGTCCTGAGCAGGATCGAAGAGGTCTCGAAGAGTGGTGACGGTGGTCCGCATTTGACCACCCTGGTCGAATTCGTTCTTTACAAACGTCGGGCCGACGGCGCTCTTGTACCATTTACTCTCGACGGCGATCAACCTGAGCACGTCGGGCCGTGGATGACGGAGCACCATCATGTCTGCCCGGCGTCCCCGCTGCGTGCGGCGACCGAACCAGCCCTGGTAGTCGTCCAGGGGGATGAGCCGGTCCTGGCCAACCACAAACTCGCCCTCAGCGATCAGGGCCAGGTAGGTCGCATACAATCCGAGCAACTCCTGGGCCAGGCTGCCGCCTCCCAAGGTCTTTAGCAGCAGGCCACTGGCGAATCCACTCAGTGTGTCAAGTATTCTTGCTGCTACCTGATCCACGTCAATCTCCTTCTCCTTACGGGGGAAGAACTGCTGCAAGACCTGGGCCAGTTGCCACTCGACTGCGCCGGTACGGCTGGAGGAGATGGACATCTTGTAACCACCTGGCAGATTGGGATAGTAGTCAATGAGCCTGACGCCGGTCTGAGTCAGGTTCCCAAAGAAGGACTTGTCGAGGCTACGGTCAAAAAGCAGAACCCAGTCCGCGCAGTCGTGCAGACGTTGCAGACGATTGGCATCCCAATGTACTCGCTCAAAGTAGACGCCCTCATGAAATTTATCCTTATGTTGCCAGGCCATCAGGGAGTCATAGAGCATGCGCAGATATTCGGGACGGTCCCCACTGAAGGGAACGTATACCAGGTCACGCTCGTTGTCCTTGACGAGGGCAGTATGATAGGGAGGAGCAGAGATGTCCACGCGAGCCAGTTCTGTACGCGCCTGGGGATTGTCGTCTTTCACCAATTGATGGAAGTCCGTCCATTCTGGATCAGGATTCAGCCGTCCCACGGCCTGTTCGAAATCGGGCTGGTCGGCACTGAAGGCGTCAACTAGCAACGCGATATGAATTGCTACCTGCCGGGATTTAACGCTTTCGTCTCGCTGCTCATATTGCAGTTCACCTTTGGCATAGTCTACGCGTGGAAGCATGCTCTCATGATGCTCCTGGGTCAGCAGGTCCACTGTATCTTCAGTGGTACTCAACAACCGACGATCAAAAACGGTCATCATTCCAGTAGATTCTACCATCGCCCGCACGCGGTAAGCTGCATCAGGGTGAAGGTCTGAGTCTCGTGCCAGCAACCGGTGGATATCATCGCCTGCATCGCCGGGCTGGAAGGCCAGGTGCAGCCGGTCGAGGCTGAAGGGCCACATGCGGCCAAACTGGTCTATCTTTTGCTGGGCACGATAGATGGGAGGGTGAACACGCTGGCGCTGGTCCTCGGGCACGAAAAGGACGATGAAGTAGTCAGCAGAGGCCTCGACCAATCTCTTTTTCCCGTCAAGTAGGACGCGTGGCCTGTCCACAGGCTTCAGTTGCTCAGCGAGTACACCGGGCTCAAAGGCCAATGGCTGCCCACTCTGCACAGCCCGTGTCAGCCAGCCCTCGATCCGGTGGAAGACTTCGCAGTACCAGGCCAGGCGTAACGGATAGAATGGGAAAATGACCGTCTTGCCATCAGAGCGTTGGGCCGTGCCCAACTGCAAAAGTCCGGCTACCGCCTCTTGCCACTCCTGTGGTTTCTGAGTCAACTTCTCGCGCCACGGCAAGGTGGCAGCAGCCAACCACGCGTCGAGAAATGCATCAAACCGCTCGCGATGGGCAAAGTAGAGCAGGTCGAAAATCGCATAAATGGAGTTGTTGGGCTCCCGGTCGGCATCGGAGCGCTCTTCGTCCTCAGATGGTTTCTTCCACTCGGGGTCCACGACATCGCGCAAGGCCGCCACGCGCTCGTGCAGGGTACGCCAGACATGAGCATGGTCGGGGTTCAGGGACTCGACCATCTTCCAGTACTCTTTCCAGTCCCCTTCGTCAAGCCAGTTCTCGGTGCATGGTTCGAGCCAGTGTGGCATCATCCCCATAGTGAAGCGAAACTTGGTGTCGCCGGGCGGCGATACTTCATATTGCAGCTCGCCAGTATCCGATTCCCCGGGGACGCTCAGGAAGCGTGCTGCCTCGTCGTCCATGGCAACCTTCAAGTGACCATCTTCAGTGATCTCGAGCACGGCGCGATGGTCATCCCCGTTGTCGGAGCGCCTGACCACCAGCGGGAAATGCAGGTCTTTCTGCCGGGCCAAACGCAACAGCCCTTCCAGACAGAAGCCCACACGACCGAGACCCATGCCTTGATCAACAGGGGGTTCGCCTTCCTCCCCCTCCTCCACAGGTTCCACAGCGACCTGCTCCACCAGGCGCGTGGGAGGGTCGAGGACACTGAGCGCCTCATTCAGCGTGACTTTATCGAGGACTTGCTCGCGTTTCGACGGGTCTGTTTCAACCTGACGCAACAAGGCCACACGATCATCACCCAGAGTCTGGCGACCTGACTTGGTTTCGATTCCCTTCCTGAGGAAATCGCGCCAGCGCAGCACCGCCACCTGTTGATTCTCTCGCAACTGGGCCTTCCACTGGGGAATGGGCATGCCCCGTTCGCCAGTGGGAGCCAGATACAAGTTTGGATCCCGGAAGAGCCCAAGCAAGGGCAAGGATGTCCCCACAGCCTTCTTGCCCTTCAGCAAGAATTCGGCCAGCCGCTCCACCGGCGGATAGGTCAGATCCAGCAGGAAGGCCAGGCGATCGGGTTGGTCGCCGGTGTATGGCTCTGGCAGGCCAGGCAGGAGCGTGTCGCACGACAACCGGGCGACCAATTCCTTGGCAATCTCGCCCTCGTTGAAGAGCCTGAAGGCGTTGAGCGATTCGCGTTCCTGTACTTCGGCCCGGTAGAACACCACCAACACCGCGATCGTAGGGTCATTGCGCGCGCCGACTACGTCTGCCAATTCCTGATTTACGCAGTCTGTGCGTTCCTTAGTCACGCGCACATCCCAATCGGGATGCTCAACTTTGGCACGCTGTTCGAAGCCATTATACAGGTGGGACACACCCTTGAAGAGCACCCGCTTGGGAGAGTCAGGGACCCTGTTCACCAGGTCAAACAGCAGCGTAATCAACAAGTCGTTCGCAGTTGCCATGTGTCTACGTCCTCCTGCTAATCCCGCAAGACGACCCAAGGGAAATCGTCAGAGTTCTTGTGCAGCCGGCCGCGCTCAGACAGAATCACGTTGAAACGGCGCTGATTGGCTTCGTTCAGCGCTTCGGGGTTGCCCAGGCCGGGGAAGTTGGCGCGGTAGATGTCCTGCCAGGAATCGTCAATCAGCATCGTCAGGCCGTAGCGCTTACGCCAGTCGCGCAACAGTTCAACTACCAACATCCTATCGCGCATGAGCCGGGGACGGCTAACCAACAGCAGCGTTTCCACCAGCGAGGGCGCCAGCCAGTAATAGTGCCAGGTGCTGTACCGGCTGCGGGAGTTGGCGATGCCGGCCTTCTTGGCCAGATTGAGTTGGGCCGTGTGCAACTGGCGCAGAAAGCGGCTGCGGGCCCCGCTGTGATGCCAGTAATAGTGGTAGGAGACGCCACAGAGACTGCCGTACTCTTCACGTAGGTCAGCGTACTGACCTGAAACGATATTCGCTTTGGGGTTGAAGATGCGTTCCGTGAGATCGCGCGCGCCGGCAGCACTCGAGGGATCAGAAGCGCCTCCAACTTCCGCAACTGCCCCTTGAAAGAAAGCCTCAAACTGGCGATGCAGTGCCTGCTCGAAGCGAGCGCGGTGAACCTCAATGGCTTCATGGGCGAGGGTGCGCACCCCCTCGTGAGAGTCGGCGGCCGGGGCAGCATAGATGGGCAGCGTCATATCCACGTTTGCCTGGGCCAGGAAGAAGCGCGTCAGGGCCAGCGCCAGCAGCCGCCCGGCGTGGTCGGTAAAGTCCTGTACGCCATTTACTTCGGCAGCCAGGGCGAGCAGGTCCTCGCGTGTCTGTTCGAGGATGGCTGTAGCCGCAGGTGTGAGGTTGGAATCCATGCCTGGTCTGGTTTGCTCTACGATTGCCATGGGGGTCTGTTCGGCTTCCTCAATCTGCCACTGCACCAGATCGTGGATCACTTTCTCAAATGGCGGGAGGTTTCCCCACAGTGCATTGTGCAAGTGCTGTCGATCGGCGGATGAAAAGGACTGTACCAGTGTCAGAATGAAACCATCCACGCGCGGTTCTTCTCTATTGAGAGGACGAGAAAGCATAGGGTGGAGCGGATAGTAGGACACCCCCCGGGTGCGCCATCCCAACGTGATGAAAGCTCGCAACCATTCGACAGACTTACCCACGTCTGCTTTACTGCCGGCCAGTCCCTTCAATTTTCCGTGTTTCAGTGCTTCGACCAGGTGGGTGACGGTGGCCGGTAGTCGGGTATCGGCCGGGTAGAACAGGCGGGCGACAAAGAGCCGGGCCAGGTCGGCCGGGTCAGACATCTCGCGGCGGGCGCAATAGTAATGCGCAAACTTCTCAGGAACTGTAGCCATTGCTTCTCCCTATGATACGGTTATGCGTTGGTTTTTGGAATCGTGTGCCAGATTGAAGGTGCTATTGGCTTTTGCCAATACGACGAACTGTGCTACAGGAGATTTTTCCTTTACTCGTCGGTTCAAGGCCCCCATGAATCGCCCCACAGTGTGACGTTCCTTGGCCCAGAGAGTGGCCGGGAAGCCCCCTTCAGGGCTGGCGGCTCCCATCAGCACTTCGTAAAGCAACAACGAGACAGGCAGGCGAATCTGATTGTCAGGATCGGCCTCGGCAGGATAACAGAGATATAGTCGTCGGGGATGACACTCAACATACATATCCCCGCCAACATGTCCCGACGTCAAATCACTTACCAGGCAGAAATCTCCAAGACCGACCTGGGTCTTGCTGTAGACTACCGATCGCTGGGCAATACTCTGACCGGCTGTATGGTACAGATTCAAATCAAACTCGCCACCGACCTGTCCCCCAGACAGAAGCAGATTCAACCCTTTGACCAAAGGGGAGATCTGATTGTCGAGGTTCTCGGACCGCATGAGTAGATCGTCCACGTACTGGTCGAAGTACCGGAAGGGGAAATAGGCCCTGTGACCAGTATCACTGAACAACGCGTACCAACGCCGGGCATAGCGCATAAATCGGGCCACGCGTTCCCGGTACTTGGTGTCGGACTCTTCCTCCGGCCGAACGACCATCTCAGAACGCCAGTAGTGACACAGTTCATCTGGCGGCGCGACGTCAAGTTGGTCAAGGCGAGTGAGCAGTTGCAGGTCGGTTTGCGGATTGGCCGTGGCGCCAGGATCGAAACGGAACATCCACCAGAGCAGTTTCTCGACCGGCACGGCGCGACCACCGTGAACGTAGCCATCAGGCTCGCTGAACAGAGCGTTAAACAGGAGGTAGGGAAGCAGCCGGATGCCATCGTTGGATACCTCGGCGGCCTGGGCCGGCGTGAGTCCGCCCGTGAGCACGTAGGCCAGGAAGGAGAGCACCTCGCGGACGGTGATCGGCTCGCCCAACAGGTAAGGCAACAACAAGTAGCGACGCACGTGCTCCGCCATCTGCGCATCCTGCAGCGCAGCACGATTGCGGGCCAGAAGGTCTGCATCGGGCAGATTGGCCTCGTCCCAGAACGAAGCATCTAGCACGCCATGCAGAACTTTCGTCCACGCCTCTGGACTCACCAGCGAGCGACGGCTGAGGTTGATACGCAAGGGGACCTGGGGAAAGTCCAGACCGGAGGCACGGAACCGCTCCTCCAGTTCGGAGAGTTTGCCCTCGTTGGCACAGACGAGCGTCAGCCGGCCAGGTTTGCTGAGGACCTGGTGCAGCCGCTGCACCCGGGCACTGGTCAGTGGGCCGGCGGAAAGGTCCAGGTCAGTGTAGACGCCATCCTGGTTGTAACCCCCCTGGCTTTGAGCGGCTGCTACGGCAGCCCGGTCCAGTCCCAAAGCGTCTATGACGCGGTAGGCCAGGTAGGTCTTGCCATCACCGGCGGTACCGGTCAGGATGACCGCCTTGACATTGCCAGCCCGAACGTCTTCTACCAGCCTGAGGACGTCAAAGTCAATGTGAACGCTGGGCATGCCTGCCTTCTGCAGTTCTACAGTCGCTTGATGCCCACCTAGACGATAGCCTTGAAGGATCTCCGCAGGATGCATAGACACCTCTCCGATAGAGTTCCAGACAACTCGTACAGAAAGGCGGACCAACCCCTTAGGGCTTGGCCCGCCTTGCCAGTCGTCAGATCTTCACCTTCGACCTCCCGTAGATGAACGAAGGGCAACCGGATGCCCGGCACGTATGCTGAACTGCCTATGATTGTATATCTGGGCCGGGAAAATGTCAAGAATGATTGTGGCCTGAGGGGGTCTCAGGAGCGGGGTGGGTTTGTGTGGGCCGCGCCGGCCTGAAAAGCCGGCGCTGGGCAGGTCACTATCTGGAGCCGTAGCCCAGCGTCGCCTGTTTACGGCGGCGCGGTCCTATGGCCTGGGTCAGGCGGCTTACCCCGTGGTAACCACCTGCAGCAATTCTACCTCCGCTTCCGACGCGACCAGCAGCACGTTGAACTGGATGTCCCGCAGGTGCTGGGCCACGGCCTGTTCGCCAATGCCGGGCGGGGCGTAGACGGCGAAGAGGACGTGGCGGGTGCCCGGCGTGAGGCGGGTGCGCTGGTCGGGGCCGTAGATGACGCTGGAGATGATGCCTTCTCCATCCGCCATCATCATGTCGCCGGGCTTCAGGATTTGCTCTTCCCCGTTGAGCCGCACGTAGCGCTCGTCGCCACGCGCCACGTCCAGCGTGATCGGCAGGTGCAGGGTTTCGAGGTCGTGCCCGGCCGTGAG
>Ga0315294_10010286_pt1 | contig 10264 bp, 8 predicted proteins | sample YL17G13_40_MG_FD_203626 | JGI IMG/M metagenome (GOLD analysis project Ga0315294, IMG submission 203626) | Sediment microbial communities from Yellowstone Lake, YNP, Wyoming, USA - YL17G13_40 | ecosystem: Environmental > Aquatic > Freshwater > Lake > Sediment | place: USA: Wyoming | collected...
GGCTCCTTTCGGTTCAGAGCCTTATTGTGGTTTCCATAGCGCTTTGGTTTCGCAACAGGCTGATAGTAATCATGAATAGCTTCCTTTTCCTTACAATCCTTACTGTTTATCTTTTGTCATCAAAATCCATCGATGGAGTTAATTTTTCTTTTGCGTTAATTTCCCTCATTTCTGCAAGAATAATTAATTGGAAGAGGTCACGATTACAAATAAAAACAGACCTTATCAGAAATCTATACCTTGCCGAAGGCTTTTTTATGGTATTATATGCCTTGTCCCATGCAGTACCCCGACAATTTGTAACACTTTCATGGACAATGGCGGCACTTATTTATTTCTTACTTAGTTTTATCCTTAAAAATGTAAAATACAGATATATGGCCCTGGGAACCATGATCTGTGCCGCTTTTTATCTTTTTATAGTTGATCTGGCCAGGATAGAGATAATCTACAGGGTGTTAGCATTGCTTTTCCTTGCTGCAATTTCGATTGGAATTTCTATATACTATACAAACCGGATAAAAAAATCGGGTAGTTAATTTCAGATGTTAGTTAAAAGCATATTCCTGGTAATTTGTTATATGCATAAAAAAAATCCTTTTAATTTGTATTCACTTAATTGTCATTAAATGAAAAATATTTTCTTCTTGCCCATTTTACTTTTAGTTTGCTTTAATGGTTGCAAAACAACAAAACCTGTTGCTGAGATCAGTCCGGAAGTAACTCAGTCCTCTGTAACTGTATCTGAAGTCGCCCTTCCGACAATTAATTTCTCAGAGCAGTCAACATGGCTTGTGGGGTATTTTAACCATGGTCAGATGACCCGTGAGCCTCATTCAACCTGGTATATTAAAGGCTATGACGATTACCAACCTGACACAGATGCCATTAATAAATTACTGGAAATTAATATGGATGACCTTGCAATAAAAATTATTATGGGAACCTGGTGTCCTGACAGCAGAAGAGAGGTTCCGCGTTTTATGAGGATTCTGGACATCTGGCAATTTCCTGTTACGAAAGTTACATTTATAGGAGTTGATAATGCAAAGCTGTCGCCGGTTGGGGAATATGACAAACTGGATATCCAACGGGTACCGACATTTATTATTTATAAAAATAATATTGAAGCCGGACGCATCATTGAAAATCCAACGACGTCTTTAGAGCAGGATATGGTTAACATCCTTACCAGGAATGAATAGTAACAAATAATTTTAATATTATGGAAGATGTAAAAAACAAATCGGGAGAAAATCTGGGGATTGCTGCTCTCATTACAGCTATAATAACATTTGTCCTTGCAGTTATACCATGTGTAGGACTGATTGCGATTATCCCAGGAATAATAGCAATAGTTCTCGCATCCGTAGGGCTTTCTCAGGCTGCAAGAAATAATTCACCACGCGGGATGTTAGTTGCCGGACTGATAATTGCGATAATAGCTTCGCTGATCTCAGTTTCACAGGTATTTGTAGCTGGAAAGATCGCACAGAAAGCTGACAAATGGCCGGGCGACATTCAGAATATTATTAATGATGTTAAGGATAATGTTATTAAGGATCTTGAAGATGCGAATATCTCAATAAAGGTTGAGAGTAATGGTGAAACAGTGGAAATAAACACCAATACTGACAAAAAGGATCGTGAGCAGAAGCTGGAAGATCTGGAAGGTGGAAACACGCAGAAGGATGATACTTTACAAAAGAAAAAGTAGTCCAGGGCAGAGTTTAAAGGTAAGTCTCAGAAATGAGCCTTACCTTATTATTAATTTATTTTTTACCGTAGTAATATTGCTGATAATAGCTTACTCCGGCTTTTTTTCTCCTGAAAAGGATAACTATCCTGTTGCCTGTTTACATGAAAAACTTACAGGGGAACCATGTTTCTCATGCGGATTATCGCATAGTTTTTCTTTAATAGTAAGAGGGCGGATCGATGAAGCATACCAATGGAATCTTTATGGTATGAGAGTGTTCCTTTTCTTCGCTTCACAACTTATGTTAAGAGTGGTATTTTCGATATTCTATCTAAGGTACCCCGACACCCGCAAACAATTGATAATTATTGATTTTATTGGCTCTGGTCTGATCTTTCTGATCTCTTTCTGGCCATTTATTACCAATATTGTTTTCGGAATATTGCAATAGGCTTGGTGTAGTTTGTAACTACGCCAATATTATAACTGTCATTCTTCAGGATCATTCAAAATATCATACAATAAACTGCTTTCAAATCCTTTTGATAATCCGTATCGGAAAAGCTTAGCTTTCAGGTCATACTTGTTTTTAGCTTTGACTGATATTCTGTGACTTGTAATAAGCTCCTTTAGTAATTTCATATAAAACTCATTATCAATCGAATCAAGGGCCGATCTTATTATATCAGGTGGAATATTCTTTGTTTTAAGATGAACTGCAATCTTTACCTTTCCCCACTTGTTATAATTGAATTTATCCTTAACAAAAGCTGTTGCATAACGTGATTCATTGATGAAATTTTCTTTTATAAGAATGCCGATTATCTTCTCTGCATCATTTTTCCCGACCCCCCATAATTGCAGTTTATTACATATATCATCAATGCAGAATTCCCGTCGGGAACACTGGTCCATCACTTTATTGAGGGCAGTTTTGAACAGAGCATTTTCAGACATTTTTAATTCCTTTAATTATTCTCTCTTTACTATTAATATCTGCAATAATTTCTATTTCTGAATATCCAAATGATTCAAGCAACTTAACCATTGATTTCCCCATCAATTCATTGATTTCAAAATACAACCTGCCACCGGGTACCAGAATTTTGACTGCCAGTTCAAGTATGGCATGATAATATATAAGAGGATCGGAATCAGTAACAAAAAGGGCCATTGGAGGCTCAAAATCAAGTACATTTTTGTTCATGAATTGTTTTTCCGAATAGCGCACATAAGGAGGATTACTGACAATGATGTCTGCCTTTTCAACTATCTTAAAAGCATAGCTGAAAATATCACCTTTCAAAAACCTGACAGCCACATTGTTCAACAATGCATTTTCCTGAGCCATCCTGATAGCTTCATCCGAGATATCTATTCCGGTAACCACCGACCCGGGCAGATTTGCTGCAAGGGCAATAGCTATGCAGCCCGATCCCGATCCAAAATCAATAATATTTCCCGGAGAACTCTTATTTTCCCTGATTATAAGATCAACCAGCTCCTCAGTCTCGGGACGAGGAATAAGTGTTGCACTGTTTACTCTGATGATACAATCGTAAAAATTGGTTTCTCCCAGTATATATTGAATAGGTTTCCCTGTTTTAAGCTCTGTGCATATTTCAATAATTCTTCCGGCCTGTTCGCTGGTAACCGGTTGTTCCTTCATATAAAGCTGATGCAACTTTTTGATGTTAATTACAGTCTTAATGATTATATTGGCAAGGGCACTTATTTCCGGTTCCTGATAGATTTCTTCAAGTTCCTTTGCAACATAAAACCTGATATCTTTTATTGTTTGTATATTAATACCCATAAGTCAAATTTAGCATTTTCAATTAAATGGTGGAAACAGATGATATTAAATTCATGAGAAGATGCCTCGAGCTGGCCTCCAAAGCTGAGGGTTTGACTTATCCTAATCCAATGGTCGGCTCAGTAATTGTACATGATGGCAAAATCGTGGGAGAGGGTTACCATCTCAAAGCAGGGGGACCTCATGCAGAGGTTAATGCCATCAACTCTGTTTGCAATAAAGAAAAATTGAAATCTTCAACGATCTATGTTAACCTTGAACCATGTTGCCATTATGGAAAGACGCCTCCATGTGCAGATTTTATTATTTCTAATTCGATTCCCCGCATAGTGATCGGGACAGTTGATACAAGTGAAAAAGTATCAGGGGAAGGATTGGACAGACTCAGGAATGCAGGTTGTGAGGTCATAACCGGAGTGGTTGAAGAGGAATGCAGAAGACTCAACAGGCGGTTTTTTACGTTTCATGAAAAAGGAAGGCCTTATGTTACGCTGAAATGGGCACAGAGTGCTGATGGATATTTAGATATTTTAAGATCTGAAGATCATAAAATGGAACCAACCTGGATAACAGGCAAGCCGGAAAGAGTACTGGTTCATAAATGGAGAGCGTCGGAACAGGCAATTCTTGTCGGTGCCGGAACAGTAAGAGCAGATAATCCAAAGCTTAATGTAAGAGAATGGAAGGGACCTCATCCTTTAAGAATAATCCTTAGCAGTTCAGGATCTGTCAATAAAGAATCAGCTGTAAATGAAACAAATGGCACAGTTATTGTGTTTACTCATAATATGGATGCAAATATCGCAAATGCCGTAAAAGTGAAATTGAATTATAATGTACCTTCTTCCTTGCAAATTGCAGGATACCTGTTCAATTCAGGTATCCAATCATTGTTAATTGAAGGAGGGGCACAAGTGTTTAATCATTTTATTTCAACCGGGTTGTGGGATGAGGCGAGAATTTTTACCGGGGAGAATTATTTTAAAGGAGGAGTAAAAGCGCCTCTGATACACGGGATGCTATCATCGCGGACAATTTTTAGCGGTAGTTCCCTTAAAATTTATTCAAAGGATAGAAGTTAGGATTCATAAAAATTGATAATTAGAATAAATATTTCTAATTTTGATAGTTAATACAAGTTAATAATTTAGATTTACGATTATGAAGAAGAGAGTATTTTTTCTGGCGACCATGATGGCCCTGGTATCATTAAGTGCTTTTGGGCAGAATGCCAAGAAGTATTACAAAGCAGGGAGTGAGTTTGTTGAGAATCTTAAGTATGATGACGCTATTGTGCAGTTCACAAGTGCGATTGGACTGGAACCTTCTAATCCTGATTATTATTATGCACGTGGTCAGGCTTATGAAAAGCTGTTAAAATATACTGAGGCAAAGTCCGATTACGAAAAGGTAATAGTTTTTGCACCTAAGAATGTTGATGCAATGATCAACCTTGGAGTGGTTTGCAACAAACTGGGCAGTTTTGAAGAGGCTCTTTTACATCTTAACCGTGCTTCGGGTCTTGATAAACGCAATGGTAATATATATCCGGAGAAGGTTATCACTTTTATGGGCCTTGAGAAGTATGATCAGGCCCTTAAAGTATCAGATACAACTTTAAAAATAACAGAAACCCCTATGGATTATTATCAACGGGGGATCATTTATATTAAACTGAAAAACGATGTACTCGCGGTGCAAGAGTTAGAAAAGGCTATTGCGCGTAATAGTAGATTTACTGAAGCAAGACTAGCCCTGGCAGAGCTTATTATTTCAACAAATCCCCAGAAAGCCATGAACCAATGCAATGAGATACTTAAGTATAATGGCCAGAACACTGATGCTTATCTCATGAGGAGCAGGGTTCACAGGAAAAACCTTGATTATCCCAATGCTCTCAATGATATTTCCAAAAACATCCTGATAGATCCTGCTAATCCCGTCTTTTATCTTGTCAGAGGCAATTACTACCAGGAATTCAATCAGCATACAAATGCAATAAATGATTTTTCGAAATATATTTCTCTTAAAGCCGATGACCCCGATGTATATTTCGCAAGAGCCAGATCGTATGAGGAAATTTTGAACTTTGATAAAGCCCTGGAAGACTATGCTAAGATTACCATTCTCTCTGAGTTCGATATGAAAGCACGGAAAATGCTGAAAGATGCCCAATCCAGGCTTTATGAACTAAACAGGGAATCAATTGCTCCTGAGATAACAGTTATCAGCCCTGCACCGGTAAAAGACACTATTGAAATCAAGGGAGACAAAGCTGCCATTCTGATTACAGGCAAGATTAAGGATAAGAGTAAAATTAAATCATTTTTAATTAATAATGGGGCTGTTACAATAGCAGAAAAAAACGGGGAATATGAGTTTCTATCAAATATCGATGTTAGCAGTATTGATAAAATAACATTAATCGCCCGTGATGATTATGACAATGAGAAGGTTCTGAATTACCCCCTTGTACGTACCGAAATTAACCCGCCAAAAATTAATATTGTTGCACCTTATACATCCGAAGACGGGCAGGTTTTCCTTGATTCATCAACACCCAATATTGCAATACAGGGAATAATTGCTGATGAAAGCCATATAAAGTCAATTACTATTAATGATGTTACAGCAAGCTACCGACGCGATGAATTAAACCCTGCATTTACAGCAATTTTAGATGTTTCGAATTTAAGTAAGGTTACTGTAGTTGCTGAAGATATTTATGGGAACAAGCAGGAAACTGAATTTAAACTTAACAGGGAAAGTGCAACAATTGCTGCAAACAACCCTATGGGAAGAACGTGGGTTCTATTTATCGAAAACTCAAGTTATGAAACTTTTGCCAGCCTTGACGGACCAATTAAAGATGTCAGTACAATTCAGAGAGCTCTTGCTAATTACCAGATACATAACATTATTCATAAGAAGGATATGACAAAGGCCGAGATGGAGAAGTATTTCAATATTGAGCTCCGCGACCTTGTTAAGAAAAATCAGGTTAAATCGTTATTAGTATGGTATGCCGGTCATGGCAAATTCATAAATGATATTGGTTACTGGATCCCGGTCGATGCAAAAAGGGATGATGAGTTTACCTATTTTAACATCAATGCTCTGAAAGCCGGATTACAGGGTTATGGCGAGGTTGTCGTACATACTCTTGTTGTTTCTGATGCGTGTGAATCGGGCCCCGGTTTTTATACAGCAATGCGTTCTGCCAATAATGATCCAAAATGTGATAATGCAATCGTGGCAGGAGCTAAATCGGCACAGGTATTCTCCTCTGCAGGGTATGAACTTGCTGTTGACAATTCAAAATTCACTGCAACCTTCGCAAATACTCTGATAAATAATAAGAATGCATGTATCCCTATTGAGACTGTTGTTAAATCAGTAACTGCTGCCGTTTCTACTGAAACCGGACAGAAACCTAAGTTTGGTAAGATTCAGGGGTTGGAAGACATGAACGGAACATTCTTCTTTATTGCAAAATAGAAACTATATGTCAATCATAAATGTCATTAAACGCCAGACAAAATTTTTTGTCTGGCTTATGCTTTTTTTACCCGTCACGATTTTACCGGTAAGGGGCCAGAAGTTTTTTTTTGATAATTATAGTATTAAGCAGGGGTTGAGTGAACAGAAAGTTTACACCCTTCTTCAGGATTCAAAAGATTATATCTGGCTTGGAACAGCAAACGGGGTTTCCCGCTTCGATGGGAAAAAGTTTGAAAACTTCACATCGCGCGACAGTCTTGCAACCGGTGGAGTTAGATGTATAATCGAAGATTCATTGGGATATATCTGGTTCGGTCATTTGAACGGAGGAATATCCCGTTACAACGGCCGGAAATTTGAACAGGTGGCCTTCGATTCATTAATAATAACCGGGGACGTTACATGTATTGCTCAGATTAAAGATAAAATATGGTTTACTTCTCCTAATGACGGAGCCATTCTGGCTGATTTTCCAATAAATGATATTAAGCATATTACAGCAAGACAGTTCAGGGGGAAGAATGGCCTGAGTGACCAGGTTTTTGGAGCGAGTGTAAATCGTGATGGAACATTTATATGTATTGCAGATGTAGGCTTAAGACGCTATAATCCGGAGGATAAAAAGTTTGAAAACTACCGGATGCCTCACATGACAACCTATTTCAGTTCAACATGTATGCTTGAGGACAGAGAAGGGAATATCTGGTTCGGAACCTATAATGGCGGTATCTATAAGTACATCATGTCCCAGAGCAGGATGGAGATAATTGATCTTCCAAAAGCAGGCATCTCAAGTAACTGGATAACATGCTTAACTCAAGACAGGAAAGGCCGTATGTGGGTAGGGACATGGGAAGGAGGAATAGCCGTTATTGAGGGTGACAATCTCCGTAAGTTTAATGCTGAGAACGGATTGAAACCTTCAAGGATATATGATATTATTGAAGATATTGAAGGCAATATTCTAATTGCTGATCAGAATAACGGGCTGACAATATTTAAGGGCGACGCATTTGTAACAATAAATGAGAAAGAGATACTCCCTGATCCAAATGTTAATGCAATATATCAGGATAAAACCGGAGCTTTATGGTTCGGAACCAACGCAGGTATTTCGCGTTATTACCCGGGATCGGATAAAAAACCTGTAATTTATAATGAAGCTAATAACTCAATTTATGAAGATATAAGGTTTTTCAGAGAGGACACGGAAGGGAATTTATGGATCGGAGCAAACGAAGGAGGAGTGATCCTTTTTAACATGAAGACCTCTAAATTTGAAGCCCAACCATATATTAACTCAATACTCTATAAAGGCGGGCAGGTTAAAGCACTGGAAATTGACAGGCAGAACAAACTATGGATAGGAACTGTTGAGGGAGTCGCAGTAGGGACCATTAATGAGCAAAATTTTGCGAGGTACACTACCATGGATAGTTTAACAATTTCGCTTATAACCGCACTATATTGCGATCCGAATGGAGATATGTGGATTGGAACTGAACCACGTGGCGATAAGCCCGGACTTATAAAGTATGATGCTGCTAAAGAAGATTTTAACCCGATTTCTGCTCTTCCCGGAATAATTCCCAAGACAATGGTTATGGATGGGAAAGGTATTTTGTGGATAGGTACAGGCCAGGGGTTGATAGCATTTAAGAATGATTCGGTAATTTCAACTGTAACCCAGGACGATGGTCTCCTTTCAAATAACATTAACCTTCTGGCCACAGGTGAAGACGGTAGTATCTATATAGGTACAAACAACGGATTAAACAGGTATTTCCCTGAAAGTAAAAGAATCTTTTCTTACACTGAAAGAAACGGGTTTACCGGAATTGAGGCTAAATCCAATGCAGTATTTAAAAGCCCCGCAGGCGATTTGTGGTTTGGTACTGCGAATGGAGCAACACAACTCAGCCCTGATAAAACTGTAACACAGGGTCTCGAGCCGCTAACACATATTATGGGTATGCGGGTAAATTACGAAACACGGGAAATGATACCCGGTATGAAGCTTAGTTATAATGAGCGATCTATCCTGTTCGACTATTACAGTATTTGCCTTAGTAATCCGGATGTTGTAAGATACAAAGTAAAACTTGAAGGGGCTGACGAGGACTGGCGACCGGTTACTGACCAGACCCGGGCAATATACTCTGCACTACCTTCCGGAAGATATAATTTTATGGTGATAGCCAGCAACAGTCAGGGAATCTGGAACAGTGTACCCGTAACTTTTTATTTCATAATAAAACCTCCTTTCTATCTGACCTGGTGGTTTATCCTGATCTCGATAGTTTTAATTGTTGTTATTGTTGTTATGTATATTAATATCAGGGAACAAAACCTGATAAAAGAAAAGATAGTTCTTGAGCAAAAGGTTAAAGAAAGGACAGCAGAGGTTGTTCAGAAAAGCATGGAGATCGAAGAGAAGAACAGAGATATAACGGCAAGTATCAGGTATGCTGAACGCATTCAAAGGGCAATGCTTCCGCGGGAAGACACATTCAAGGAGACATTTGTTCTATTTCTGCCAAAAGATATTGTGAGCGGTGATTTTTACTGGATGTACGATAACGGAGACTGGCAGTTCATTGCTGCTGTGGACTGTACAGGCCATGGAGTACCCGGTGCCTTTATGTCAATTATTGGACACAACTCTCTGAATAAAGTAGTAAGAGAATATGGCCTTACGCGACCCTCTGCTATTGTTGATCAGCTTAATATTGAGGTTATGAAATCGCTTCTCCAGCGGCATGAAAAAGCTATAATGGATGGTATGGATCTTGCCCTGATAGCTTTTAATAAGAAGAAATTCACACTTGAGTTCGCTGGTGCGTATAATCCGTTGTATGTTGTCAGAAAGGGAGAAGTGTTTGTTTATAAAGGTGACAGATTCCCTATAGGAATGACAACAATGGATGAGAAGAAGATCTTCACCAATCAGCTTGTAGATATACAGCCGGGCGATATGCTATACCTGTGTTCAGATGGTTATGCCGACCAATTTGGATCTGCAGATGTTAAGAAATTCAAGTCCGGAAATGTTAAGAGAATTCTATCGGAGATTTGGCATCTACCTGTGATTGAGCAAAAAGAGAGGCTTGAAAAGGAAATAATGGAGTGGAAAGGCGATCTTGGCCAGGTTGATGATATCCTGTTTATTGGAACTAAGATACCTGAAAATTAGATTTTTGCAATGCTTCGGGGGTCGTGAAGCCAATCCTTATTTTTTGTAAGATAAA
>Ga0315294_10010287_pt1 | contig 10263 bp, 18 predicted proteins | sample YL17G13_40_MG_FD_203626 | JGI IMG/M metagenome (GOLD analysis project Ga0315294, IMG submission 203626) | Sediment microbial communities from Yellowstone Lake, YNP, Wyoming, USA - YL17G13_40 | ecosystem: Environmental > Aquatic > Freshwater > Lake > Sediment | place: USA: Wyoming | collected...
CCGCTGGACCTGCCTCTGCGCCTGAGGATCGCCCTTGCGAGCCAGCGTGATCAGGGGTTCGGCGAAGGATCTGGCCTCTTTCGCCTTCTCCACCGTCGTCACGATCATCCAGTTGCGGAAGAGCCCCTCGGAAAGATGCTGCAGCATCCGCAGGCGGTGCTCCGTCGTGCGGTTGAACCGGCGGTGGGACCGGCGGTGCTTCACTTGGACTCACCCGAGTCGGCTGGTGCCGTCGGCTCCGTCGGCTGCTCGACTGCTGCCTCCGACTCCGGGGCTGGTGCCGCAGCCGTCTCCACTGCCGTCTCAACTGCTGCGTCGGCTGAAGGCGACTGGTAGGGCGACACGTCCATGCCGAGCGTGAGCCCGTGCGGCAGGAGCGCGGCGCGAATCTCCTCGAGCGACTTGCGCCCGAAGTTCTTGAACCGGAGGAGATCCTCGTCGGTCTTCGATACCAGGTCGCCGATCGTCTTGATGCTCTCGTTGTGCAGGGAATTCAGCGCGCGCACGGAAAGATCCAGTTCCTCGATCGGCTTGTGTACGAGTTCCTTGAGCCGTTCGCTCTCCTTGACCTGCTGGGCCCCGGCCACCTCCCCGCCGTCCTTGACCAGCTTCGCGAAGTGCTCGTGGAGGAGATAGCCGGCTTCAGCCAGCGCCTTCTCGGGCGACACGCGGCCGTCGGTCCAGATCTCGAGGATCAGGCGCTCGAAGTCGGTCACCTGTCCCACCCGGGTGTTCTCCACGTCGTACCGCGCTCGCGACACCGGGCTGAAGGTCGCATCGAGAGGAATCACCCCGATCGGCGCCTCCGGCCGCTTGTTCTTCTCGGACGGAACGAATCCACGGCCGACATCGATGTCCACCTCAAGCGAGAGCTTCGAGCTCTTCTCCGTGAGCGTCGCGATATGCTGATCCGGGTTGAGAATCTCGACCTCGGCGCTCGGCTCGAAGTGCGAAGCCTTCACGGCGACCTCTCCGGAGACGTTGAGCCTGAGCGTCTTGGGTGGCTCTCCGTGCACGCGGAGTTTCATCTGCCGAAGATTCAGGAGCACATCCATGACGTCCTCGAGCACCCCCGTGATCGTGCCGAACTCGTGGTGCACGCCATCGATCTTGGCGGCTATGACCGCGGCGCCCTCGACGCTCGAAAGCAGCGCCCGGCGCAGGGAGTTCCCCACCGTGAGCGCGTAACCTCGCTCGAAAGGCTCCATGATGAACTTGCCGTACGTTGGGGTCAGGCTGGCGGCATCGAACTCCGACCGGGTCGGCATCGCGAATTCTCTCCATCGCATGGTCGTTCGTCCTCCTTAAGTTCCGGCGCCCATTCACTCGGATCGCCGGTCAGATGAAACCAGAACTGTCTCTACTTCGAGTAGTACGTCACCACCAGGTTCTCATCCACGGGAATCGATATGTCGTCCCGCGTCGGGAGCATCCGGACGGTCCCCTTGAGCTCCGCGTCGTTGACCTCGACCCAGCCCGCAATGGCACCGCGGTCACGCGCGGACTTCACCCACCCCTCGACCTGTTCCTTGACCTTCGGCGAAGCCACCCGCACCTCGTCGCCGGCCCGCACCACGTAGGAAGCCACGTCGACGCGGTGACCGTTGACCTGGATGTGACCGTGGCCCACGAGTTCACGGGCCGCCGCGTGGGACGGGGCGAATCCCATGCGGGTCAGCACGTTGTCCAGGCGGCACTCGAGCAGGCGCAGGAGATTCTCGGAGGTGTTCCCCGCCTCCCGGCCGGCGCGATCCAGGATCCTGACGAACGGACGCTCCAGCACCCCGTAGAGGCGCTTCATGCGCTGCTTCTCCCGCAACTGCACGACGTAGCCTTCCTGCTTGCGCCGCCGCTCCTGGTGCATGCCGGGAACCGACTGGCGCCGCTCAATCGCGCACTTCGCCGTGGCGCACCGCGGCCCCTTCAGAAACAGCTTCATGCTCTCCCGCCGGCACAGCCGGCACTTGGCTCCAAGGATCCGTGACATGGCCCCTATACCCTCCGCCGCTTCGGCGGGCGGCAACCGTTGTGCGGGATCGGAGTCACGTCCTTGATGAGCGTGATCTCGAGACCCGCGGCCTGGATCGCGCGAATGGCGGCCTCCCGGCCCACTCCCGGCCCCTTCACCAGGAGGGCCACTTCCTTCACGCCAGCGTCGAGCGCCTTCTTGGCCGCGGTTTCCGCCGCCAGCTGGGCGGCGAACGGCGTCCCCTTGCGGGCGCCCTTGAAGCCGACCGAACCGGCCGAGGACCACGCGATCACCTTCCCCGCGGAATCCGTGATCGTCACGATCGTGTTGTTGAACGTCGCCCGTACGTGCACGACAGCATGGACGGGCGCGGTCCGGCGCACCCGGCGTGCGGCGGCATCCGACGGCGCCCCGGGTTGAGCCGGAGGCTTCGGCGCCGGCTCCGGCTGCGGAGACGGCTGTTGGTTGTTGTCCACGCTACTTTCCTCCCGCAGCGGGCGCTGGACGGTTGGCCGAAGACTTGCCTTCCGATCGCGCCTTGCCGCGCATCACGCCGACGGTCTTCCGCGGCCCCTTCCGGGTGCGCGCGTTGGTCCTGGTCCGCTGGCCTCGAACCGGCAGATTCTTCTGATGACGACTCCCGCGATAGGCGCCTATCTCGATGAGACGCTTGATGTTCGCCGTAACCTCACGGCGCAGGTCGCCTTCGACCCGGTACTGGGAAACCGCGGCCCCGAGCCGGTGCACTTCGTCGTCCGTAAGCTCCCGCACGCGCCGCTCCGCCCTGACCTGGGACGCTTCCAGGATGCGTCGGGAGAGGGTCGGACCGATGCCGTAGATGTAGCCTAGTGCCACGTCGATTCTCTTGTCCCGCGGGAGTTCCACGCCCGCCAGTCGTGCCATGCGTACTTGCCTCCTTGAAGTCTAGCCCTGGCGCTGCTTGTGCTTGGGATTGGTGCAGATGACCCGCACCACCCCGCCGCGCCGGACGATCTTGCATTTCGCGCAGATTTTCTTGACGCTTGCCCTGACTTTCATCTGTTCGTCTCCTCTACAACCTGAACGTGATCCGACCCCGGGTGAGGTCGTACGGCGACAGCTCCACGCTCACCCGGTCGCCAGGGAGAATCCGGATGAAGTTCATCCGCATCTTCCCCGAAACATGTGCCAGCACCTTGTGCCCGTTGTCGAGCTCCACGCGGAACATCGCGTTCGGCAGCGCCTCGACCACCTTGCCCTCCACCAGGATCGGCTCTTCCTTCGGCATGGCCCCCTCTAGACCTCTCCGTCCAGGCTCGTGAGCACTTCGGGATCCCCGTTGCGCACGAGGACGGTATGCTCGAAGTGCGCACTGCGTTTCCCGTCGGCCGTCACTGCCGTCCATCCGTCCGCAAGGACCCTGACCCCCGGCACCCCTTCGTTCACCATTGGCTCGATCGCAAGCGTCTGGCCGTCGGCGAGAACCTGGCCCCGGCCGGGCTCGCCGTAGTTCGGTATCTGCGGATCCTCGTGCATCCGCCTCCCGATGCCGTGCCCGACGAACTCGCGCACCACCGAGAATCCCGCCCGTTCAGCCGTTGCCTGCACGGCGTGCGAGATATCCGAAACGTGGCGCCCGGCCCGGGCGACGGCAATGCCGGCCACCAGGGCCTCCCGTGTCACGGCCATGATCCGATCGGTCACCGCATCGGCCTTCCCCGCCGCCTGCGAGAACGCCGTGTCGGCGTAGAAGCCCTCGTAGAACACGCCCAGGTCCACGCTCACGAGGTCGCCGTCCTTCAGAGCCCGGTGACCTGGTATACCGTGCACGACTTCCTCGTTCACGGACACGCAGATACTCGCGGGATACCCGCGGTACCCCTTGAACGCGGCCTGCCCGCCCAACTGCGCCAGCCGGCCGACCACGAACTCCTCCAGTTCGCGCGTTTCGATCCCCGGACGGATGCGACTGCGCAGTTCCTCCCGGACCTGCGCCGCCATGCGGCAACTGGCTCGCATCCGCGCGATTTCGGGAGGAGACGACACCGTGATCACTCTTCACCCATGCTCATGCGCCGGCAGCCTTCACCAGCGCGGCGACTTCCTCGACGACCACGTCGAGCGGACGGTTCCCGTCGACGGTCTTGAGCAGCCCGGCAGCCCCGTAGCGCCCGACCAGTGGCTCGCTCTGTTCCCGGTACACCTTCATGCGGTTTCGGATGGTCTCAATCTGGTCATCCGGCCGCGTCACGAGTTCCTTCCCATCCTTGTCGCACACGCCCTCCCGCTTCGGGGGAAGCGTGAAGACGTTGTAGACCGAGCCGCACCCGGGGCACGAACGGCGGCCGCCGAGCCGCTTCACGATCACGTCTTCCGGTACGTTGATCAGGATCGCGCACGTCAGCTTCGCCTGGCGCGACGCGAGAACCCGGTCCAGCTCGTCGGCTTGGCCCCCCGTCCGGGGATACCCGTCGAGGATGAACCCCTTCGCGCAGTCCGGCTGGCCCAGCCGCTCGCGCAGGACGCGGCCCATCACCTCGTCCGGCACCAGCTTCCCTGCGTCCATGAAGGACTTCACTTCCTTGCCGAGAGGAGACCCCGACCGGACGGCCTGACGCAGGATCTCGCCCGTCGAGATCGCGGGAATCCCGAACCGTTCGGTGATCCGCGCCGTGTAGGTGCCCTTGCCGGAACCCGGAGCGCCCAGGAACACGAGGTTCATCATCAGTACGGCATCCTCCCCTGCAGTTTCGCCTTCTTCATGAAGCCCTCATAGTGATGCATCAGCAGATGCGACTCCAGTTGCTTCAGGGTGTCCAGCGCCACGCCGACCGTGATCAGCAGCGTGGTGCCGCCGAAGTAGAACGGGATGCGCATCGCCGTCGCCATTTGCTCCGGAACAATGGCGATGATGACCACGCCGGCCGCCCCGAGCAGGGTGATCCTGGTCAGCACGTGGTCGATGTGCTCAGCCGTGGACGGGCCGGGCCGGATCCCGGGAACGAATCCGCCGAACTTCTTCATGTTCTCCGCCACGTCCACCGGGTTGAAGATGACCGCGGTGTAGAAGTAGCAGAAGAAGACGACCAGGGCCCCGTAAGCTGCCTCGTAGGCGGTCGTGCCCTGCGAGAAGTAGTCCATGATCAGCCGCAACGTCCGCTGGATGGGCGTATCCTCGCTCTCCCTGATGGTCATCCGGAGCATCATCGTCGGCAGCATGAGCAGGGAGGAAGCGAAGATCACGGCGATCACGCCGGAGTAGTCCACTTTGAGGGGCAGGGAGGTGCTCACACCCCCCATGGCCGGGAACCCGGCGCGGGTGCGCTGGGGGTACTGGACCGGGATCTTGCGATGCGCCTGCTGGGTAACCACCGCGAGCCCGGTCATCGCCACCATAACCACGACGAACACGCCCAGGGTGGCCAGCCCCACCTCGCCCACTTGGACCATCTTGAGCGTGCTCCGCATCTCGAACGGTATCCTGGACACGATGCCGGCGAAGATCAGGAGAGAGATCCCATTCCCGATCCCGTGCTCGGTCACCTGTTCGCCCACCCACATCAGGAGCACGGTGCCCGTCGTCAGCGTGAGCACCAGCAGGATCGCCACCCCCATGTTCCATTCGGGCAGGATCGGCCCGAACTGGGCCGACGGCGGAAGGTTCCGCAGGAAGGTCGTCGTCGCGCCCGCCTGGATGATGCACAGGACCACGGTGAGGTACCGCGTCCACTGGTTGATCTTCCTTCGCCCCATCTCGCCTTCCTTGTTGAGCGCCTCCAATTGCGGGATCACGGTCGTCATCAACTGCATGATGATGGACATCGAGATGTAGGGCATGATGCCCAGGGCGAACACCGAGAACTTCGAAAGAGCGCCGCCCGAGAAGAGATCGACCAGCCCGAACACGCCTCCGCCACTGGCGTTCAGGAATTCCTGCAGAGCGCGCACGTTGACGCTCGGCGCCGGAACGTGACAGCCCAAGCGGTAGCCGAACAGGGCGAGGAGGGTGATGCCCAACCGCATGCGGAGGTCCGGCAGGGCCAGCAGGTTCCTGAAGGCGTCAACCAGCGTGTTCATGCAACCACCGCATTCACGGCAGAACCGTGCACGTCCCGCCGGCCGCCGTGATCTTGGCACGCGCGCTTTCGGAGAACGCGTGTGCCGACACTTTGAGGGGTTTCTTGAGGTCCCCGGTACCGAGCACCTTCACCCCCGGACGCTCCCGCGCGATCAGGCCCCGGGTCACGAGCTCCGCCGGCGTGATCTCGGAGCCGGCCTCGAATGCCTGCTCGAGATCGCCCACCTGCACGAGCCGGTAGTGAACTTTGAAGGGGGAGACGAAACCCCGCTTGGGAATCCGCAGCATGAGCGGCAGGTTGCCGCCCATGAAGCCGGGGCGCCGGTCCGATCCGGTGCGCGACATCTGGCCCTTGAACCCGCGGCCCGACGTCTTGCCGTGACCCGACGCGCGGCCGCGCCCAAGGTACCGGCCGCGCCGATGCGACCCCCGAGCGGGCCTCAGGCTGCCGGGGTGTGTTCCCGGTCCGCGTCCCTCGCTCATGGCTTCGTCGGCTCCGGGGCAGGCGGGGCCGCCGGCGTCGCGCCAGGATCGGCCGCCGGCGAAGCCGCTGGCGAAGCCGGTGCTGCCGCGCCGGTCGCCTGGCGGCGAAGCCGCCGCGACTGCGCCCAATCGTTCAGTTTGCCGAAGGCATCGAACGTCGCTCGCACCGAGTTGTGGGAATTGGTGTTGCCAACCGACTTGGCGAGGACATCGCGAACCCCCGCCAGCTCGAGAATGATCCGCACGCCACCGCCGGCGATCAGGCCGGTGCCGGGAGCCGCCGGGCGAAACACGACCCTGCTCGCCCCGAAACGCCCGACCATGGGCGCGGCGATCGTGGTTCCACGGAGCGGCACCAGGACCAGACGCTTCTTGGCCTTCTCGATGGCCTTCTGGATGGCATCCGGGACCTCGCCGGCCTTGCCGAGAGCGACCCCGACATGCCCTTTGCCGTCCCCGACGCACATGAGAGCGCTGAAGTGGAAGCGCTTGCCGCCCCTGACCACCTTCGCGACCCGCTTCACGCTGATCATCTTCTCCTTGAGCTCGAGCTGAGACGCGTCGATCATCATTCCCTCTAGAACTCCAGTCCCGCCTTCCGGGCGGCCTCGGCCACCGCGGAGACGCAGCCGTGATACTTGAAGCCGGCGCGGTCGAAACACACCTGCTTGATGCCCTTCTCCCCCGCCCGGCGCGCAATGAGCTCACCGACCTTGGACGCGGCTTCCTTGTTGCCACCGTGCTTGAGGCCATCCTTGAGTTCGGGCGACTGGGAAGATGCCGCTGCGACCGTCTTCCCCGCCACGTCATCCACGAGTTGAGCGTAGACGTGCCGCAGGCTCCGGTATACGACGAGGCGGGGCCGCTCAGGCGTTCCCGCAAGCCTCACCCTCGCACGGTGATGCCGGACTGCGCGGCGGTCCCGACGGCCGACAGCACGCATTACTTGCCGCCCGTTCCGCCGGCAGCCGTAGCGGCCGCTTTGCCCGGCTTCTTCCGAACCACCTCGCCCGCGTAGCGCACGCCCTTGCCCTTGTAGACGTCCGCCTTCCGGATCGCGCGCATTTCCGCCGCCACCTGGCCCAGAAGCGCCTTGTCGCAGCCGGAAAGCGTCACCGCGTGACGCTCCTCACCGCGAGCCCCGGACTCGACCCGCTCCGCCTTCACCGTGATCCCCTCCGGCAGGTCAACCGCCACGGGGTGCGAGAAACCCAGCATCAGCGAGAGCTTGTTGCCGCTGGTCGTGGGGCGGAATCCGGCGCCCATCAGCTCGAGCCGGCGCGTATACCCGTTCGTCACGCCTTCAACCATGTTCCGCAACAGGGCGCGCAACAGGCCGTGGCGCGCCTTGAGTTCCCGCTCCTTGAGCCGCGTCCCTCCGACCTGCTCCACCACGAGCGCGCCGTCCTCGAGGCGCACGGAAACGCCGTAGAGGATCTTCACGGCCAGCTTCCCCTTCGGGCCCTGGATCCGGACTTCCTCCGGCGTCAGCTCCGCCTTCACCCCCGCAGGAAGCTTGACCGGCTGGCGTCCTATGCGCGACACGGCGGCCTAAACCTCACCAGACCAGGCACAGCAGCTCGCCGCCGCACTTGCGGGCGAAGGCCTGCGCGCCGCTCATGACGCCCTGGGGAGTGGAGAGCACCGACACCTCGAGCCGCCTCAGGTAGGGCTTGAGCCCCGCCAGGTTGACGTAGACCCGGCGGCCCGGCCGGCTGACGCGGCGGGCCCCGTTGAACAGGCGCTCCCGCCCGGGGCCGAAAGCCAGATGGATCTCGAGCACGCGCCGCCCGGCCCGGTCCCCCGCGGACCGGAAAGAGCGCACGAACCCCTCGGCCTGTAGAACTTTCAGCACAGCCTGCCGGAGTTTCGAATCGGTTACGCGCGCCGTGTCGAGATGCGCGCGTGAGGCGTTCGAGATGACCGCCAGCAGGTCCGCGATCGGATCAGTCGAAGCCATTACCAGCTCGCCTTCGTGACGCCGGGGATGAATCCCTCGCTCGCCAGGTTCCGGAAGCAGATCCGGCACATCTGGAACCGCGTCATGAATCCGCGCGGACGCCCGCACAGGGGACAGCGGTTGTACTGACGCACCTTGAACTTCGGCTTCCGCTTCTGTTTCTCGATCAGACACTTCTTCGCCATGATGCCTTCTTCTATCCCTCCAATGGTCTTCCGGGAGTCTTTCCCATCGATTCCCTGTCAGGTCTTTCTCGCGAAGGGTAGCCCCAGCGCGGTCAGGAGTGCCCGCCCGGGTTCGTCCGCGCCGGCAGTCGTCACGATAGTGATGTCCATCCCGCGGACTTTGTCGATCTTATCATATTCAATCTCGGGGAAGATGATCTGCTCCGAAATACCGAACGTGTAGTTGCCCCGGCCGTCAAAGGCATCCGTGGGAACGCCGCGGAAATCCCTGATCCGCGGAAGGGCGAACCGGACCAGCCGCTCGAGGAACTCGTACATGCGCGCGCCGCGCAGCGTCGCCATGCACCCGATTGCCTGCCCCTTGCGGATCCTGAAGTTCGAAATCGACTTCTTGGCGCGCCGCACGGACGGACGCTGTCCTGCGATCCGCGTCAGCTGCTCCACCGCGGCGTCCAGCTCCTTCGGGTTCTGCGTCGCCTCGCCCACGCCCATGTTGATGACGATCTTGACGAGGCAAGGCGCCGCCAACTCGTTCTTGAGCTTGAATTCCTGCTTGAGCGCTCCGCGGATTCGCGTGCGGTATTCGACAAGGAGGTTCGCGGTGGCCATGCTTACACCTTGTCCAGGGGCTCGTTGCAGTGCCGGCACACCCGGACCTTCTGGCCGGTAGCCAGCACGGTCCGCTTGTGACGGGTCGGACGCCTGCATCGCATGCACACCACCATCAGCCGCGAGGCCGGGATGGGCCGCTCCTTCGACACGATCCCTCCCTGCGGGTTCTTCTGCGTCGGCCGGCTGTGGCGCTTCACCACCGCGATCTTCTCGACCACGGCCTGGCCCTGCCCCGGATACACGAGCAGAACGCGGCCCGTCTTGCCCTTGTCCCGGCCGCCGAGCACCATGACGAAGTCGCCTTTCCTGACGTGAAGAGCCGGGGTGTCCGCCACAAGTCCTACACCACGTCCGGCGCGAGCGAGATGATCTTCGTGAAGTTCCGATCCCGCAGTTCCCGCGCCACGGGTCCGAACACCCGAGTGCCACGGGGGTTCATCTGCTCGTTCACGATCACCGCTCCGTTGTCGTCGAACCGCACGTAGCTGCCGTCCGCTCGCCGGACTTCCCGGCGCGTCCGGACTATCACGGCATGCACCACCTCGTGATCCTTGACGGCCGCGCCGGGAAGCGCCTGCCTGACCGACGCAATGATGAGGTCGCCGAGGGATCCCCACTTGCGGTGGCCCCCGCCGAGCACCCGGATGCACATGATACGTTTCGCCCCGGAGTTGTCGGCGACCTCGAGCACGGTCATGGGCTGGATCACGCCGGCAACACCTCCTCCGGTTCCTTGCCGAGAGACCGGCGTCCGAGAATCTTGACCACGCGCCACCGGATGTCGCGCGACTGGGGGCGCGTCGGCGCGATCGCAACCACGTCGCCCTCGCGGCACTTCAACTCGTCGCGAGCCTTCACCTTCGTGCGAACCAGGATGTATTTCTTGTAGCGGTCGTGCTGAGCGAGACGCTCAACCCGCACCACGACGGCCTTCGTCATCTTCGCCCTGATCACTACCCCTTCCGTGAGGTTCACTGTTCCCCCCCGCTCATGCCTT
>Ga0315294_10010288_pt1 | contig 10263 bp, 9 predicted proteins | sample YL17G13_40_MG_FD_203626 | JGI IMG/M metagenome (GOLD analysis project Ga0315294, IMG submission 203626) | Sediment microbial communities from Yellowstone Lake, YNP, Wyoming, USA - YL17G13_40 | ecosystem: Environmental > Aquatic > Freshwater > Lake > Sediment | place: USA: Wyoming | collected...
GACGACGCAGGATTCCTCGGCGATGAGGTCCTCGATGTCGAGTTCCTTGGCCTCGCCGACGATCTCGGTGCGGCGCGGGTCGGCGTACTTCTCCTTCATCTCGTGGAGGTCTTCGGCGATGATGTTCAGAACCAGGCGCTCGTCCCTCAGGATGGCCTCGTACTCCTGGATGAGTTGCTTGACCTCGGCCCACTCGTCGCGGAGTTTCTCGACCTCCAGCCCGGTGAGTTGCTGGAGCCTCATGGCCAGGATGGCGTCGGCCTGGATGCCCGAGAACCGCAGCGGCTCCTGGGTGGCGGCGGCGAGCAACTGGTTGGCCGCGTCGCTCTTTTTCCCCGGCAGGCTCGTGAAGCGGAAGGGCCAGGCCTTGGCCATCAGCCGCGCTTTGGCCGTCGGCACGTCGGGGCTCTTCTTGATGATCTCGATGATCTCGTCGATGTTGGCGACGCAGTAGAGGAGGCCGAAGAGGATGTGCTCGCGTGCCCGGGCCTTCTTCAGGAGGAACAGCGTCCGCCGCCGGATGACCTCGATGCGGTGGTTCTTGTACGCCACCAGCATCTCCTTGAGGTTCATGGTCCTGGGGCGGCCCTTGTCGAGCGAGATGTTGATGATGGAGAAGGTGTCCTGGAGTTGCGTGTGCTGCCAGAGTTGGTTCAGGACGACGGCGGCGTCGGCGTCGCGCTTCAGTTCGATCACCAGCCGCATGCCCTCGCGGTCCGACTCGTCGCGGACGTCGGAGATGCCCTCGATGACGCCGTCCTTGACGCAGTCGGCGATCCGCTCGATGATGCGGGTCTTGATCTGGCCGTAGGGGATCTCGGTGACGACGATGTTGGTCCTGCCGCCGCGGACGTCCTCGGTGTGGGCGCGGGCGCGGACGGTGATGTTGCCGCGGCCGGTCAGGTAGCCGTCGAGGATGCCCTTGCGTCCGCAGATGAGGCCGCCGGTGGGGAAGTCGGGGCCCTTGACGGTCTTCAGGAGGTCCCGGACGTCGATGCCGGGCTTGTCGACGATCGCCAGGATCGCGTCGCAGATTTCGCCGATGTTGTGCGGCGGGATGCTCGTGGCCATGCCCACGGCGATGCCGCTGGAGCCGTTGCACAGGAGGTTCGGGAACCGGCCCGGCAGCACCGTCGGCTCCTCGCGCGTGTCGTCGTAGTTGGCCTGAAAGTCCACGGTGTCCTTTTCGAGGTCCTCGATCATCTCCATCGCCAGTTGCATCAGCCGCGCCTCGGTGTACCGCATGGCCGCGGGCGGGTCGCCGTCGATCGAGCCGAAGTTGCCCTGGCCGTCCACCAGCGGGTAGCGCTCGGCAAACGGCTGGGCCATGCGCACCATGGTCGGGTACACCACCGCCTCGCCGTGCGGGTGATAGTTGCCGGAGGTGTCGCCGCAGATCTTGGCGCACTTGCGATAGCGGCTGCGGGGCCCCAGGCCGAGGTCGTTCATCGCCACCAGGATTCGCCGCTGGCTGGGCTTGAGGCCGTCGCGCACGTCGGGCAGGGCGCGGCTGACGATGACGCTCATGGCGTACGTCAGGTACGCGTCCTTCATCTCTTCTTCGATGAAGAGTTCCTGGATGTTTTCCTGCTGGTTCAGGCGGTCCACCGCGCGGGCACCTCCGGTCGGGCCTTCGCCCGCCGTAGGGCTATGGCCCGCAGGCGGGTGAGGGTGTCGCAAGTCGTGTGTTTGCATGCACTTGCGCAAGTAGTTATCGGGCTGCTCACGAGTTAAAACTATAGCAGAAGCGGGCCGTTTCCGCAAAGAAAATAAGGGGTCCGGCGGTAAGGGCCTCTACGGGCGTGAGGCCGGCGGTTCCCTCAACTCCGCGGACGCCACAGGTGCACCTCCTTTGCCGGCCGCCGCGAAGAAGGGTGCACTTTTTCCTTTACGGTTATACAATAACCCTTTGGTTTTCCAGCGGCATAGGACCACGCACATCATGGGCATGTTCTTGGAAGCATCCGTGCCGAAGTTCCCGTCCGGCAGGCGGCCGGTTGGCGTTGGGCAGGGAAGAAACCAGACCTTTCCAGGCAAGGGGGCATGTCATGGCGAGTCGGCAAGCGTGGGCGAGGTGGGCGGTGGCGTTGGCGGCGGCGGTGCTCCTGGCGGCGCCGGGATGCAGTTCCAGCCAGACGGCGAAAAAGGAAGCAAGCATTGCCCCGTCCGGTTCCAAAGCAGAACCGCCCAAGGAAGTGAACCTCGACCTTGGCGGCGGGGTCATGATGAAACTCGTCCTCATCCCCGCCGGCAAGTTCATGATGGGCGAAGGAAAAGACCAGCACGAGGTCACCATCTCCAAGCCCTTCTACGTGGGCGTGACGGAAGTGACCCAGGCCCAGTACGAGGCGGTCATGGGCACGAATCCGAGCCACTTCAAGGGCGCGACAAATCCGGTGGAGACGGTTTCCTGGAACGATGCCACGGAGTTCTGTAAGAAACTCTCCGAGAAGACCCGCCAGGCTGTCCGCCTGCCGACGGAGGCCGAGTGGGAATACGCCTGCCGCGCGGGGACGACAAGCCGATTTTCCTTCGGCGACGAAGATAGCGCCTTGGGCGACTACGCTTGGCATGACGACAACAGCGACCGCACGACGCATCCTGTGGGTCAGAAGAGGCCGAACGCCTGGGGCCTGTATGACATGCACGGGAACGTGGAGGAATGGTGCGCGGATTGGTACGGCGATTATCCGAAGGGAGCGGTGACGGATCCCCAAGGCCCGGCGTCTGGCACGAATCGCGTTTTGCGCGGCGGCGCCTGGTTCTTCTGGCCGGGCTGCCGCTCCGCGGACCGGGGCAACGGCTCGCCGGACCACGGCGGCGGCCCCGACTGCGGGTTTCGGGCGGTGGCGTCTGTTTCGGCCCCTGGACTTTGATTGCCCTTTGCACTTTTACGCTTTTACCCTTTGCCTTTGGGAGTAAAAGGTTGGGTTGGAAAGGACTTTCATAAGGGGCAGCGCCGACACGTATCGCGTTTTGCGCGGCGGGTCAGGAGACCCGCCGCGCGGTGCGTGGAATCGGTCTCGCCCCCGTCGGGTGGTTGTAGCGCCCGTACGGGCGCACCAAGGCGCGGGGGATAAACCCCCGCGCTACAGGCCGTATGGTAGCGGCTCACACGGTGCGCGGCATGGCGCGCCAATGGTGTGCCGCAGATTGACCCGGCGGAGTCCGAGGATTACCATGGGGGCCATGAAGATCGCCCTGGCGCAGTTGAACCCGACAATCGGCGACATCGGGGGGAACCTGCGGCGCATTCTCGACGCCTACCGCCGCGCGGTCCGAATGGGCGCCGACGTGGTCGTCACCCCCGAACTGTCGCTCATCGGCTACCCGCCGAAGGACCTGCTCTTAAAGCAGAGTTTCATCGCCGACAACCTGGCGGCCTTCGAGCGGCTGGTGGGCGAGGTCGGATGCACGGCCCTCATCGTGGGCTTCGTCGACCGGACGGTGGGCCCGCGGGGCCTGCCGCTCCATAACGCCGCCGCCCTTATCGCCGACGGCCGCATCCTGGCCAGGAAGTACAAGTCGCTTCTGCCCACGTACGATGTCTTCGACGAAATGCGGTACTTCGAGCCCGGCGATGCCGGCCCGCAGACGGCCCCGTGCGGCGGGCAGCACATCGGCCTTTCCATCTGCGAGGACATCTGGACGCAAGACGCCGCCGGCCCCACCGCCCGCTATTACCATGGCAACCCCATCGCGGAACTGGTCGAGGCCGGGGCGAACGTCCTCGTGAACATGTCGGCGTCGCCGTTCGTCCTGGGCAAGTTCGCCCAGCGTGCGGCACTCATCCGCGCCCAGGCCGCCAAGTACCATCGGCCCGTCGTGTACGTCAACCAGGTGGGCGGGAACGACCAACTCATCTTCGACGGCGCCAGTTTCGTCACCGACGCCACGGGGCGCATCATCGGACAACTGAAGGCCTTCGTCGAGGACCTGGCGGTGGTCGACCTGGCGGACGGCGCCGCGCCCGGCCCGCTGGCGGCCCTGCCGGGCGACATGGAAGCCCTGCGCCAGGCCCTCGTCCTGGGCATCCGCGACTACGTGCGCAAGTGCGGCTTCAAGGAGGCGGTGCTCGGCCTTTCGGGCGGCATCGACTCCAGCGTCACCGCCTGCCTGGCGGCCGAGGCCGTCGGCCGCGAGCACGTCGTCGGCGTCGCCATGCCCAGCCGCTTCTCCAGCACGCACAGCATGGAGGACGCCAAGGTGGTGGCCGAGAACCTGGGCATCCGCTTCCTCGTCGTTCCTATCGACAAGCCGCACTGCGCCTTCGAGCAGGCGATGGCCGGGGCCTTTGCCGGCCGCCAACCCGATACCACCGAGGAGAACATCCAGGCCCGCGTGCGCGGCACGATCCTCATGGCCCTCTCGAACAAATTCGGGTACCTCGTTCTCTCGACCGGCAACAAGAGCGAACTGGCCGTGGGCTACTGCACCCTGTACGGCGACATGGCGGGCGGCCTGGCGGTCATCAGCGACGTGCCCAAGACGATGATCTACGCTCTCTCGCGGCACATCAACCAGGCGTCCGCGAAGCCGCCCATCCCGGAGCGGGTCTTCACGAAGGCCCCCTCGGCGGAACTCAGGGCCAACCAGACCGACCAAGACTCCCTGCCGCCCTACGATGTCCTCGACGGCATCCTGGACCTGTACGTGCGGCAGGAAGTGGCGCCCGACGACATCGCCGCCGCCGGCTACGACCCGAAAACCATTTCCGAGGTCGTCCGCCTGGTGGACCGCAACGAGTACAAGCGCCAGCAGGCCGCGCCGGGCCTGAAGGTCACCAGCCGGGCGTTCGGTTTCGGCCGCCGCATGCCCATCGCCCAGCGCTACGAGCCGAGGAATCACCAGTAGGAGCGGCCGCCATGATCCAGTGCAAGGACTGCGAGTTCTGCGAGATGGGCCCCGACGGGCAGGTCTCGCTCAAGTGCAACCCCTTTGGCGACATCAAGGAGTCCGAGTGCCTGCTGAAGTGGCAGTTGCTGCGCCTGGACCTCATGACCCGGGCCTACATGGCCACCATCGCCGAGTACAAGCGCATCGCCCCGCTCCAGGAAAAGTTGTACCGCCACATGAGCCGCGAGGTGGATGAGGCCGATGAGGCCGACAAGTGGAAGCAGTCCGACGATGAGGATGCGGACGCCGAGGACCAGGATAAGGAGGACGGCGAACCCGGCACGCCGCCCCTCGATGATCGGCTGTAACCAGCCCTTCGATCCCGCCGCGGGAGCGGCGGGTTTCATCCGAATAACCCGCCCGCCATCAGGCTGGGCGGGCGGGCTCGAGGGCTCTGCGTCCCACGCGGGGTTATTCCACGGCCTGGATGTCGGCCTTGCCGCAGATGACTTCCGCCTCGTCGGTGCGCTGCCAGGAGAGGCGTTTGACGAGTTTCAGCAGTTCGGCCAGGTTCGTGAGTTTCCTGGCCCGCTCGAGGCGTTCCTTGCCGGTGAGTTTCTCGGCGAACCCGAGGACGACGTCGGCGCTGCCGGCGGGACGGATGACGCCCCATCGCGTGACCGGCCCGGTGGGGGTCTTCTCGCCCTCGGCGGCCAGCGAGGCCGCCAGGGTGCGGTCGCCCAGGCGACTCGCGGTGCGGATCGACGCCCTTACGCCCGAGGCCGACGTGCCGATAATCAGCCACCGGTCGGTCACGGCCACCGTCAGGGCGACGTCCTTGGCCCAGTTGCCGAGCACCTTGTCCAGGAGGCCTGGGGCCTCGACGACCAGCATCGGCGTGCTGCCGACGGTCTCTTCGCGGACGTTGAGGCGAGGGCCTTCCTGCTGGTTCGGGTCGCGCAGGGCGGCCAGGATCATCGCCTTGGCCGCCAGGCCGTCCTTGAACGCCTGGGCCACGGCCTTGCCGGTGGGCGAGATCCTGACCAGGCCCACGAGGCCCGGGGCACCGTCGGCTTCGCCCTTCAGGACGGCCAGCGACGCCTCCGGCCCGAACGCGCTGGTGATCTCGGGCATCGACTTGCCGGTGAACCAGCCGCGCACGAACATCTCGGCCCGGCGGATTTTGTCGTCGCCGGCGGCGCCTTGCGCGGCGGCCTTGGCCTTCACCTTTTCCCAGATGGCGTCCGGGTAGAAGACGGACGAGATGGCGGCCACGGCCGTGTCGGGCAGTGCGCCCGGGCCCGCCAACTGGGCGGGCCGGGTGAGGCTGAGGTCGGCCTCGCCGCCCGCGAGCCGCCACTCCAAGTGGACGTGGCCGGAGCCCTGGGGATACAGGGCGACGGCGCCCGGCCCTTTTCGCGGCGGGCAGCGGGCCGCATAGGCCCGGGCACCCCAGTCGGGCGGAAGGCCCTCGGTGGCGCGCTTGAAGTCCTCGGTGGCGCCGAGCGAAGGGCCGCCCAGGGCGGCGTCGAGGACCCGCTCCAGCGCATCGCCGCCGGCGCTCGTGATCATCAGCACGCCGCCCCTGAACGCCATCCGGTCTACCGAAGAGTCCTTCTGGACCTCCCAGATGGCCACGTCGCGGTGCTTCTTGACCTCCTTGGCGCCGACGGACTCAACGAACCGCCGGGCCAAGGCCTCACTCTCGGCGGGCGCGGCGCCGGCCACCTGCAAGAGGAGGACGCCGTCGGGTTTCTTCTCGTCGTCCGAAGGCAGGAGGACCACCGCGCTGCGCCGGCCCAGGTACGTCTTTAGGGCCTTGTCCTCCGGCATGTCGATGCTCCTCAGGAACTGGTCGATGCGCTGCCGCATCTGGGCGTACTTCTCGCCGGCCCGCCACTCCTGGAAGGCCTGGGTTTGCCCGAGCGCGGCCCAGAACTTCGACTTGAGCAGGTTCTGGCGCAGGCCCGCGGCATCGAGGGTCTCGATGAGGGCCTTGGCGTCGGCCGGCGCCAGGCTGGCCATCTCGACCGAGTTGGCCGGGGCGGTCTGCGCGGCGGCGGCACTCGCCAGCACCGCGGCCACCAGGGCTGCCAGCGTCCACTTGAGTGTTTTCATTTGAGTCTTCCCTTACGAGGCACGGGTTTGCGGAACAGGCAAAGGGCCCTTACTGTTTCACGGGTTTTTTGAGGGGCCGCCCCGGGCTGCGGCACGCGGGGCCTCCATCGCGCCCAGGGCAACCGAGAGCGGCCCTTCAAAGTCCGCCCAGAACGCGCCCAGCACGTCCTCGGTGGTCGAGGATTCGCCCGGCGCGGCCGGGGCGATGTCGGGCGGCGAAATCTTGGCCAACGGGCCGAGGAAGTCGCCGAACAGTTCCGTCGGCAAAATGGGCGTACGCGGGGCCGGCGGCCAGGCCAGCACGACCGCCAGGACGATCGCCGCTGCGGCCGCCAGCGGCGCCCACGACCACCGCACGAGGCGGCGCGCCCGCCGGCCGGCGGCGCAAGGCGAGCCGGCGATCTTCTCCATCAGGGCCGACCGCCGGGCGGCGTCGATGGCCGCTCCCGCACCCAGCCCCTTGCGCAGCGCCCGCTCGACGGCCACGCTGCGGCGGCACACCAGGCACACCCCGATATGGGCCTCCAGGTCCACCGGCAGGGGCGGGTGGTCGCCGTCATCCAGCCACTCGCGGATGCAGTCACACGGAGTTTCCATGGCACATCTCCTGCTTATGCGCGGCCGGGGGCGGGCTCGCTCTTGAGGAGCCGCTCCGCCTGCTGCCGCACGTGGTTGCGGGCCCGGTGAAGCCACGTCTTGACGGTTCCGATGGGCACATCCAGGACCTGGGCGATCTCGTCGCAGGTCTGGCTCTGGGCGTAGAACAGCAGCACGGCCGCGCGCGGCTCGGGGGCGAGGCCCTGGATGGCCTCCCAGGCGGCCGCGAGGAGCCGCTGCTGGTCTTCCTTGTCGGCGGCGGCCTTCCAGGGCTCGACGTCGGCGGGCGAGGCCAGGCCGTCGGGTATCTCTCCGGCGGGCCGGCGGCGGCGCCACCGTTCCATGACGAGGTTCGTGGCGATGCGGGACAGGTATCCCTCGAACCGCCCGCTGGGCGTAAGGCCCGGCAGCGCCGCAAAGGCCCTGGCGTAAGTTTCCTGGACTATTGTCTCGGCCTCATCCTGCCGCCGCGTCAGCCGCATGGCCAGGGCCCAGAGGTCGTCCAGCGTCGCCTCCACCAGCGACTGCCGGGCCTGGGGTTCTCCCGTGGCCGCCTGTCTGACAAGTTGCCACGCAACGGCTTCCGACATCGCTGGGCCTCAGGGTCTGGTTGTCATTCCGTCGCCGCGCCGGCGACGGCTAAGCGATGCTGCATCCGGCAACGGCTAAGCGCCTTGGAGCCACCTATTCTAATGCGCCCAGGCGGGAGCGGTTTCAGGAAAAGGGAGGCGGGGGGTGGAGCGTCAGGGGAATTCCGCTTTGCGCGGCCTGCGGCGGGGGCTATTATCAACGTGGCTCCGGCTTTTGGGGGACACAGTCATGCCGCGATTCGTGGTGCAGCAGCATTTTCGGGCTGAAGACGACTGGCACTTTGACCTGATGCTGGAATGCCAGGAGGCCCTGGTCACGTTCTCCTCGGGCGTGCCGCCGGATGAGGCGGAGCGCCTGCCGTGCCTGGTGCGGCAGTTGCCGAACCACCGGCTGGCGTACCTGGATCACGAGGGCGAGGTTTCGGGCGGCCGCGGGTGGTGCAGGATCCACGACCAGGGGACGTTCGAGTGGATCGAGCCGCCGCCGGCCTCGTGCCCCGCAGCGCGGGTGGGCGAGACGGCCTGCGATCTGCTCCACGCTATCCGGGTGCGCCTGGAAGGCCAGAAGGCCAAAGGCGTGTACCGGCTGGTGCGGGAGCCCCAGTCCGGGACGGATTACTGGCGCCTCCGCCGCGAGGCGACGTAGGGGCACGCCCTGGTGTGCCCGCGGGCCAGTACGCCCGCCCGTACTGGGCGGCGCCGGCGCCGGGCATTGATGCATTCGGGCACGGCTCGGCCAGAGCGTGTCTTCGGCATGCCGTGCCCGGGGAAAGGGCGTATGGACCGCGTCATTTCCGCCACGGCGTCCGTCGTGCTGGCGGGGCTGGTGCTGTTTGTGGCGTGGCTCTTCAGCGGCGGCTGGGACTGGGTCGCGTGGCAGCAGCGGCCGCTCACGGAGGCCATCGCGGCGCTCGGCGGGCCGCTGCTGGGCTGGTGGGGCGGCATCATCCTGCTCGTGGGCGTGGTGCTGGCCACGTACGGGCTGCACCAGATGGTGAACTTCTACACCGGCGTGGCGGTCATCCGGTTTTTCCGCCGCCGCGGGCACACGGAGAAGTCGCTGGCCGAGAAGGTCCGCAAGGCCCCCCTGTCGCGTCCGATGAAACGCAGGCTCCTGGCGGCCGTGGAAAGCGCGAAGGGCGGAGGGGCGTAATGAGGGGGCCGGCTGTCGGAGCCGCTATCGGTAGGCCTCGCGCCGGTGCACAACGGCCACGATTTCCACATACCTTGCGACAGGGCTCACCTTCTTCTCTCCGCAAGGTAATCGCGCAGGGGCCGCGACGGCTCCCGGCGCCTCTCCAGGAGCAACGCCCGGTCGAGCAGGTCCTCCCGGAGGTCGGGATCGCCGGCAATCCGGGCGAGCACTTCGTCGCGCTGCTTCCGGGGCAGCGCTCGCAGGGCTGTCACAAAAACCTCGGCCGTCGCTCGGGATGCGGTCATGGTCTGACTCCTTCCACAACGGATTATCGCTTGGCCGCCGGTGTCATGTCAAGCCGCGGGCCAGGTAACAGCAAAATTGCGGATTGAGGATTGCGGATTGCGGATTACACACAACGCACTCAAGAGCCGCGGCACGCGTGCCGTCCAATCCGCAATTCGCAGTCCGCAATCCGCAATTACGAGGGGTGCCGAAAGGGAACTTACTTCGCAATCGGCAGGAGGACGGTGAAGGTCGAGCCGGCGCCGGCTGCGGACTGGACGACGATGTCGCCGCCGGCCTGGCGCACGATGTCGCGGGCCACCGGCAGGCCGAGGCCCGTGCCGCCGTCGCGCTGGCCGTTGCCGTTGCCGCCGGCCTGCGGGCGCGTGGTGAAAAACGGGTCGAAAATCCGCTCGACGTGCTCCTGGGGGATGCCGCAGCCGGTGTCCTGCACTTTGAGGGCGACGAAGCCGTTGGCGTCGGCCGGCGTCACGGCCACCGTCAGGCGGCCGCCGCGGCCGTGCATGGCGCTGCGGGCGTTCAGGATGAGGTTCAGGAGGACCTGTTCGATCTTGGCGGCCACGACGCAAACCTTCGCGCGGGCCTGGTACTCGCGCACCAGTTCGATGCCGCGCTTGGGCAGGTCCCACGCGATGAGGTTGACGGCGGCCTCCATGAGGGCCTCGGCGGTCATGACCTGGC
>Ga0315294_10010289_pt1 | contig 10263 bp, 13 predicted proteins | sample YL17G13_40_MG_FD_203626 | JGI IMG/M metagenome (GOLD analysis project Ga0315294, IMG submission 203626) | Sediment microbial communities from Yellowstone Lake, YNP, Wyoming, USA - YL17G13_40 | ecosystem: Environmental > Aquatic > Freshwater > Lake > Sediment | place: USA: Wyoming | collected...
TCACGAGTTTTAATAATTAAAGTTATGGTGAAAAAGGGTGAACAGAATAATATAAATCTTGTCTTGTTAAAATTCCCGTACCAAGAGTTTAAAAATTATCTAAAATAACTTAAACTCGTTTGGTGTGGGGGTTTAAACAAGTTCTTCGGCTAGGCTGGCAATTTTTTCAAATCCCAGTTCTTTCAGTTCCCGAGAAACCGGCCCGAAAATTCTTCCGCCTTTCGGATCCTTGCCCGACTCCAAAATGACAACGGCGTTATCATCGAATCTGATATAAGAGCCGTCGCTCCTTTTAAGGGATTTTCTTTGCCGAATAATTACTGCCTTTACTATCTCGTGCTTTTTTACCAGTCTTCTGGGCTCGGCAACTTTAACCGTTCCTACAATAATATCCCCGGTTTGAGCATATCTTTTTCTTGTCCCGCCCAAAACCTTGATACATTGCAGTATTCTCGCTCCCGTGTTATCGGCTACTTTTAGCATTGTTCTTGGTTGTATCATATCAGTATTATTGCTTTATATTTTCTTCGGGGGTTGGAGATTCGGAAATCTCTGTTAGCTCTCCTCCGGCTTTGCCTGAAATTTTGTTTATAACTTTCCATTTCTTGTCTTTAGATATCGGCCGGCACTCTTCAATTATAACTTTATCGCCCATCTTGTATTCCCCTTTTTCGTCATGGGCTTTATATTTTTTATGAACCTTATATCTCCTTCTGTATCTTGGGTGCTCTTTTACTCTTTCCACCTCAACCACAACGGTTTTCTGCATTTTATTTGAAACAATGGTTCCGATTAGTTTTCTTTTGGGCATATTGTTAAATGTTTTTCTTTAATAAAGTTAAAGTTCGGGCAATATCTTTTTTCAACGCCCTTACCGATCTGATATTTTTCACCTTGCCGGCGGCCAGATCGAAACGGAGTTGGCGCAATTTTTCACGGTCTTCCTTCAATAAATTTTGCAACTCTGTTTCAGATTTTTGTTTTAGCTCTTTTATCTCCATGGTTTTAGCGTTTAACAAATTTCGTTTTTATCGGTAATTTATCGGATGCTTTCTTAAACGCTTCCCTGGCCTCTTCTTCCGATATCCCCTCTATTTCAAAAATAATTCTGCCCGGTTTTATCGGAAAAACATAATGGTCAACGCCCCCCTTGCCTCCGCCCATCGGCACCTCCGTGCCTTTCGTGGTGACGGGTTTATCCGGAAAAATTCTTATCCAAAGTTTTCCTCCTTTTTTCAAATATCGGAGAATGGCGCGTCGAGCCGCTTCAATTTGACGAGAGGTTATCCACTTTGTCCCTAAAGATTTAAGTCCAAAGCTGCCAAAGTCAATCTTCCCTCCTCGGGTTTCAATGCCTTTTGAAACGCCCCTGTGCCATTTTCTGTGTTTTACTTTTTTTGGTAATAATATCGCCATAGTTTTTAATCGAATTTTTCTCCTTTATATATCCAAACTTTTATCCCAATCACCCCATAAGTGCAGTGCGCTTCTGCTTTAGCATAATCAATAATAGCCCGGATGGTCTGAAGAGGAAGACGGCCGTGTTTCAACCACTCTCTTCTGGCAATCTCCTTCCCGTTGAGACGCCCTGATACCTCCACCTTTGCTCCCTGGGCTTCTTTATTCGCCATAATTTTGCTTAAAACCTGCTTCAAAACAATCCTACAGGGCATTCTTCTTTCAATCTGTTGGGCGACCCATTGGGCGCTTAAACTGGCCGATGTCCAGGGGTTTTTAACTTCTCTGATTTCAATTCTTACTTCTTTTTTCGCCTTATCTCCGCCTCTCAAGGAAGTTTTATTTTTTGGCAACTTGCCCCCTCGCAGTCCCGCTTTCAGCGAAACGGAGGAAAGTTCCCCTTTTATTGTTTTTTTGCGGTGCTCTATCTGCCAATCTGGAACTTTTTTATTTGAAATAATCTTTTCCAGTTCTTTTTTTAACATCTCCACTCCCTCTCCTCCTCGACCGATAATAAGGCCGGGCCGGGCGCTGGAAACAATGATATTCAGTTTCTCCGGAAATCTTTCAATTTCAATTTTTTCTACTCCTGTTTTCGCAAATTTTTTATTCAAAAATTCCCGAATTTTAAAATCTTCCTCCAGCAACTGTTTGGGGTTGTGATAAAATCCGCGGGAATCCCAGTCGTTTATTTCTTTTATCCTAAAGGCTTTTGGGTGAACTTTATGCGCCATAATGTTTATACCGTTTTACGTCTAAATATCCTATTAATTCCTCTTACGATTTTAGGTTTCGGTTTGTCAAATGTCGGCCTTGACTTTGGTTTCTCATATTTAGCAACTTTTTTTTCTTCCACAACCTCCTTTTTTTCAATACTCACGGGCCTTTGTCCTTCTTTCTTTATTTTTTTAGATTTTTTCGTTCCCTCAACTTCATTCAAAACTAACGTTATGTGCGCTGTTTTTTTCTGGATTTCAGAAGCCGAACCCCGGGCTCTCGGCATCCACCTTTTATATTTCGGACCCTCATCAACCGTAATTTTTGAAATATACAAATTATCGGGTTCAATTTGGAAATTATTTTTAGCGTTCGCAACGGCTGAGTTTAAAAGTTTCAACAAATTATGGGCGCCTTTTTTCACGGTAAATTTTAAAATGGTTTGAGCCTCCTCAACTTTTTTCCATCTAATCAAATCGGCAACTAATCTAACTTTCCGGGGCGCTATTCTTAAATAATTTAACTTTGCTTTAACCTCCATGATTTTTAATTATTGTTTCTTTGCCGCTGGCGCCTCTTTCGCCTGTTCTATCTTTGCGGCTTCGCTTTGTTCTACTTTTTGCTCCATATCTCTCTGCATTCTGCCGCCGTGCCTCGCAAATTTCGTGGTTGGAGAAAATTCTCCCAGTTTGTGGCCGACCATATCTTCCGTAATAAAAACCGCGATATGTTGTTTGCCGTTATAGACACCGAAAGTCAAACCAACCATTTCCGGGGTTATTGAGCAACCGCGCGACCAGGTTTTAATCACCGTTTTATCGCCTGGCTTCAGGTTGCCGATTTTCTTCAAAAGCCTTTCGTCAATGTATGGACCTTTTTTTAGTGACCTTGACATATTGTTTCAATTTATTCTTTTTTCTTTCTTCTTTGAATAATATATTTGTCTGTGCGCTTATTGCTTCTGGTTTTGACCCCCAAAGCATGCTTGCCCCAGGGGGTTTTGGGATACTTCAAACCGATTGATGTCCGGCCTTCGCCGCCTCCATGGGGATGGTCGCAAGGATTCATTGCCGAACCCCTTACTGCCGGCCTTATGCCGCGGCGACGGTTTGGGCCCGCTTTTCCGATAGTAATATATTTCCATTCAGGAAACGAAACTGAACCGATTGAAGCATAGCATTCCTGCAAAACTTTTCTTATTTCGCTTGATGGCATTTCCATATTTGAATATTTTTCCTCGTGGGCTAAAACCTTGGCCGAACTGCCAGCCGACCTGACTATCTTTCCGCCCCTGCCCGGCTCCAGCTCAACGCCGTAAACTACCGTGCCAACGGGGATATTTTTTATTTTCATTCTGTTGCCCAGCTTTATCTCGGCCTGTTCTTTGCAGATAATTTCGTCTCCGACTTTTATGCCGGCCGGAGCTACCTGGTATCTTTTTTTCCCATCGGCGTATTCCAAAAGCATTATAAAAGCCGTTCTGTACGGATCGTATTCAAGGGCGGACACTTTCGCCGGAATATTAATCTTTTCCTGGCCAAAGTCAATTATCCTGTATAAGCGCTTTACCCCGCTGCCTTGATGGCGAACGGTAATCCTGCCGGTATTATTTCTTCCGGCATTATCCTTGAATGATAAAAGCAATCCCTTTTCAGGCTCTTTTCTGGTTAATATTTTAGTTGTTGAAAATTGAACTTTTTTCATGATTCAAGGTCATTTAGCGGGGTAAAATCTCAATTTTTTGGCCTTCTTTTATTTGGACAATCGCCTTTTTATATCCTTTTTTCCAGCCTGTCTGCCCCCTTGTCCGCCTTTCTTTTTTAGGAACATTAATAATCTTTACGCCTACCACCTTTACCCCATACACCTCTTCAACTGATTTTTTTATTTCGTTTTTGTTAGCCCTGGGCCAAACCTTAAAAGTATATTTGTCTTCTTCGGTTAGAGAAGTGGCTTTCTCTGTTACGTGGGGAGAATATAAGATGCGATAGGCTTCTCCGGAGGTCTTTTTCTTAATAGCCGGTTCAACCTTAATATATTCCTCCTTTTTTTCAGCAGTTTTTTTCCCTTTTTCCCCTGCCGCTTTGGCAGAAACGGGCCTTTTTTCTTTCTTAACTTCCTCGCCTTCCGTAACTTTAGCGGAGAAGGGTTTCTTTTCGGCTGTTTTCTTTTTTTTGAAAATATCCAGTAAGGACATAACTTTAGAATTTCTAATATCTAATTTCTAATAAGTTAATATTTGAATTTTCCAGTCATTAGAAATTAGTAATTAGAAATTAGTCATTTTTTGGAAAATGTTTCTTTTATTACTTTTATTGCGTCTTTTGGCATCAGTAAATATTTATAAGAAAGCAAATCAAGAATATTTAAATCTTTGGCTGACAGGGGTTTTGCCCGAGCGATATTTCTTGTTGCTTTAACCAAGTTATCGTCTTTCTGAGAGAAAACAACCAAGCCCGACCCTTTTTCTAAAAATAATTTCCCCAAAATTTTGGCCATTAGCTTTGTCTTTGGTTTCCCATCCGTTGATAAGCATAATTCATTTCCCAAATCATTCAAAATCAAAATTTGCTTATCTTTTGCCTTGGCAGACAATACTATAAATAATGCTTTTCTTTTCATTTTCTTGGTGACTTTTTTCTTCAAAACTCTTTCCGGCCTCGGCCCGAAAGTAACGCCTCCTCCTTTCCACAAAGGAGAACGAATCGAACCGTGTCTCGCCCTGCCCGTTCCTTTCTGCCTCCACGGCTTTTTTCCTCCTCCCCTTACTTCGGCCCTGTCTTTGACTTTGGCGATTTTTTGCCTCTTATTGGCGATTTGAGCCGAAACAACCTGATGAACCAAATCAGCGTTCATTGGAACTTCAAAAATTTCCTTGGGAAGCACGGTTTCCGAAACTTCTTTTCCTTCCTGATTGTAAACTGGGACTTTCATATTATCTTCGTATAATTAATAATTGAATGATTACTAAAATTTATTTCCCCCTGATTTCCAATATTGTTCCTTTTCTGCCGGGTACCGCCCCTCTGATTGCTAACAAATTATTTTCTTTATCAATTTTAACAACTTTCAAATTTTTCACCGTGATTCTTTCCGAACCCATGCGGCCGGGCATTTTTTTTCCTTTTATTACTCTCTGGGGATATCTGGAACCGACTGACCCGACGGTCCTCCCTTCATGCTTCGTGCCGTGCGTAGCCATTTTTCCTTTAAACCCCCAAAGCTTTACCGCTCCCTGAAAGCCTTTGCCTTTTGAAATCCCGGAAATTGCCACCTCCTCGCCTTCCTGAAAAATCGAAACATCGATTTTATCTCCGGCTTTATATTTTGCGATATCAATGTTCCCCCTGAATTCCTTTAAACATTTATAAGGCTTATTCTTTTGAGATTTTTTTATTTTCTTTTCTTTTAATCCGCCGAAACCAATCTGCACTGCCTCATATCCATCTTTTTTTTCCTGGCTCCCTGAATCCTTGCGCGCTTCTTTTATTTTTATCTGCGTAACATAACAGGGGCCCGCCTCAACCAAAGTTATAGGCACAACATTCCCCTTTTCGTCAAAAATCTGCGACATTCTTAATTTTGCACCAAGAATAAACTTCATAAATCTTGCCGAATAATTATTTTAACGAAAAACTGGGCACTAGCCCAGTTTTTCTTAGACTAGTTAAAAATATGTTCTTTATCCTTTTTTAAAATAAATTTCTAAGGAAAATTGCATATTAAGTTATGGTTTTTACCTCCTTTCAGCTTCCAAAATCTAAACTTTAATTTCAATATCCACTCCGGCAGGCAGCGTAAGGTTCATCAAGGCATCAATGACATTAGGGTTAGGATTCAAAATATCAATCAGTCTTTTATGGACTCTCATTTCAAACTGTTCTCTTGCGTCTTTGTGAACAAAAGAGGACCGGTTCACGGTGTATTTATGAGTCTCGGTAGGTAAAGGAACGGGCCCCAAAACCTCTGCCCCGTGCCTTAAAACAGTATCCATAATCTGGCGGGCACTGTTGTCTATCACCTTGTAATCATAAGCCCTAAGCTTTATTCTAAGCTTTGGTTTCTGCTCTTCTGTAACTTCTTTCTTTTTTACTGGCATTTTAAGGGAAAAGAACTGCTGAAACAACTGGTAATTTATAATCTAAATGCCAAATTTTGCAATTTGGCATTAGGGTTTTTATTTTGCTATTTTAGTCACCAGGCCGGCTCCGACTGTCTTTCCGCCTTCTCTGATGGCAAATCTTTGTTTTTCCTCCAAGGCAACCGGTGAAATTAATTTTATCTTCAAATTAACGGTGTCGCCCGGCATTACCATTTCGGTTCCTTCGGGCAATGTGGCTTCTCCGGTCACATCGGTGGTGCGGAAATAAAGCTGGGGCTTGTAGCCGGTAAAGAAAGGCGTATGGCGACCTCCTTCTTCTTTGCTTAAAATATAAACTTCGGCTTCAAATTCGGTATGAGGAGTAACCGAACCGGGTTTCGCTAAAACTTGACCCCTCTCAACGTCTTCTTTTTTAAGACCTCTTAACAGAATACCGACATTATCTCCCGCCCTTCCCTCGTCAAGAATCTTTTGGAACATTTCAACGCTTACGGCAACGGTTTTGGTGGTTGGTCTCAAACCGATTAGTTCCACCTCGTCATTAGGTTTGACCACGCCTCTTTCTATTCTTCCGGTAGCGACTGTGCCGCGCCCTTCAATTGAGAAAACGTCTTCAACAGCCATCAAGAAAGGCTTGTCAATTTCTCTGGCTGGCTCGGGAATATAATCATCCAATGCCTTGACCAAATCAAGAATCGGCTTGGCATTAGGATCGTCGACTGATTTTGCTTCCAACGCTTTTAAGGCCGACCCTCTTATAACCGGGGTTGTGTCTCCCGGGAATTGGTATTTCTTTAACAGTTCTCTAATTTCGGACTCAACCAAATCAATAATTTCCGGATCATCAACCAAATCGCACTTATTCAAAAACACGACAATTGATGGCAACCCTACTTGGCGAGCAAGCAAAATATGCTCTCTGGTCTGAGGCATCGGTCCATCTGGAGCGGAAACAACCAAAATGGCGCCGTCCATCTGAGCGGCTCCCGTAATCATGTTTTTAATGTAATCGGCGTGCCCCGGGCAGTCAATATGGGCATAGTGTCTTTTTTCCGATTCATACTCAACGTGAGCTACCGCGATGGTTAGAATTTTTCCCGCAGCGCGAACAGTGCCGCCTTTAGCGATATCCTCGTATGTCTTGTATTTTGCCCTGCCCTGCATTTCCAATATTTTCGTCATCGCAGCGGTAAGGGTGGTTTTGCCATGGTCAACGTGACCGATTGTGCCCACATTAACGTGAGGCTTTGATCTTGCAAATTTTGCTTTTTCTGCCATATTTTTTTGACTTGGGAACAGCGAAAATAAAAAAGATTCGCTCTCCAAATTATTCTATATTAATTGGTTAATTATTAAAGTATGTCTAATTTAATATTTTAGTCAAAATAAAAATAATGTCAAGCCCCCACACCAAACGAGTTTAAGTTATTCGGATAATTGTTAGACTCATGACGCGGGGAATTTAAATAAATATTGTTTTGTCAATTCTGCCCCTCCTTTTTTACCATAACTTTAATTATTAAAACTCGTTATGGTGTGGGGGTCAAGGGTTTTAACGCCTCTTGCCTTCTATTATTTCCTGAGCGATATTGCCCGGCACTTCTTCGTAATGGTCAAACTCCATAGTAAATGTTCCCCTTCCTTCGGTCAGAGACCTTATGCTGGTCGCATATCCAAACATTTCGGCTAAGGGCACCTTGGCGTCAATGACTTTCATGTTCAGCCGGTCTTTAGTTTCCTCAATTTTCCCTCTTCTGGCTGATAAGTCCCCTATTGTATCGCCAAAAAATTCAGCCGGGATGATAACTTCCAATTTCATAATCGGCTCAAGCAAAATTGGTTTTGCTTTTCTCGCGGCGGCCTGCACGGCAATAGAACCGGCAATCTTAAAAGCGTTTTCCGAAGAATCAACTTCGTGGAAAGAGCCGTCGTATAAAGTCACTTCCACATCCACCATGGGATACCCGGCAACCACGCCTTTATCCATCGCCTCTTTTATGCCGTTTCTCGCTGCCGGGATAAACTCCCTTGGGATGGCGCCTCCTTTAATATCGTCTATAAACTCAAAGCCCTCTCCTCGTTTCTTTGGCTTTATTCTTAGCCAAACATGACCATACTGACCCCTGCCGCCCGACTGCCTAATATATTTCCCCTCTGCCTCCGCCTCTCCTTTGACTGTTTCCTTGTAGGCAACCTGCGGCCGGCCGACAGAAGCCTCAACCTTAAACTCTCTCTTCATTCTATCAACGATAATCTCAAGATGTAATTCTCCCATCCCCGAAATAATTGTTTCGCCGGTTTCCAAATCCCCTTTAACCCTAAAAGTCGGGTCTTCTTCTGACAGCCTTTTTAGAGACAGGCCCATTTTTTCTTGGTCAACTTTTGTTTTTGGCTCAATTCTGATAGAAATAACCGGCTCCGGAAACACAATTTTTTCCAGAATAATCGGATTGCCAGGATCGCAAAGAGTATTGCCGGTTCTGGTATTTTTTAAACCGATCGTGGCCGCAATATCGCCGGTAAGAACTTCTTTCACTTCTTCTCTCTCGTTGGCGTGCATTCTTAAAATCCGGCCAATTCTTTCATTTTCGCCGGTTGTGGAATTCAAAACATAGGAACCTGTGGCCAACGTTCCGGAATAAACCCGGAAAAAAGTAAGAGCGCCAACGTAAGGATCAGATGCAACTTTAAAGGCTAAAGCCGCAAAACTCTCGCTATCATCCGCCTTTCTTTCTATTTCCTGCCCTTTATCAGGGTCGGTTCCCTTAACCGGCGGCCTATCCTTTGGGCTAGGGAGATAATAACAAACCCCGTCAAGCATCAATTGTACGCCCTTATTTCTTAGGGCCGAACCGCAAAAAACCGGGATAAGCTTATATCCCAAAGTGGCTCGTCTTAAGGCGGCTCTTAAATTTTCTACTTCTATTTCTTTGCCAGCCAAATATTTTTCCAGCAACTTTTCATCTTCGGCAACTATTTTTTCAACTATTTTGTGCCGCCATTCTTTTGCCTTGACCAATAGATTTTCGGGGATTTCTTCTTTTTTCATTATTTGGCCAAAATCGCCTTCAAACCTTATTGCTTTCATTTCTAAAAGGTCAATTATTCCTTCAAAATTTTCTTCAAGACCGATAGGCAACTGCAAGGGTATCGCATTGGGAGAAAGTTTTTGCAGGATAGAATTAAAACTGTTTTCAAAAGAAGCTCCCATTCTGTCCAATTTGTTTATAAAACATATTCGGGGAACCTTAAACCTGTCTGCCTGGCGCCAAACGGTTTCTGACTGCGGTTCCACCCCCGCCACACCATCAAAAACAACCACCGCTCCGTCCAAAACCCTGAGAGACCTTTGGACTTCGGCGGTGAAATCAATATGGCCGGGCGTGTCAATAATATTTATCCTGTATTCGTTTGTTTTCTCCCGAGACGCGTCTGTCGGTGTCCAAAAACAGGTGGTGGCGGCGGCGGTAATAGTGATGCCCCTTTCTCTTTCCTGCTCCATCCAGTCCATAATGGCCGCGCCATCGTGCACTTCTCCGATTTTATGAGAAACGCCGGTATAAAAAAGTACCCGTTCGCTAACGGTTGTTTTTCCGGCATCAATGTGAGCAATTATTCCTATATCCCTGGTTCTTTCTAACGGATATTGTCGGGGCATAATAACTTAATTTTTAAAACAATCTACTGAGCGAGGGTAAGCTTTCAAAGGAGCACCTCGCAGTCCCGCCAGCACGGTTTCCGCCGAAGCGGAATGGCGGGACGAGAGATGAACAAAATTTTCTCGCTGGGAAAATTATTGTGTATCCTTGAAAAGCTTACCCGAGCGATTTTCTTACCACGCAAAATGGGCAAAAGCTCTGTTGGCTTCGGCCATTCGATGAGTATCATTTTTCTTTTTTATCGCCCAGCCTTGATTATTGGCAGCATCAATTATTTCCTGGGCTAATTTTTCTCTCATTGGCTTGCCTTTTTTTGATTTGGCCCCT
>Ga0315294_10010292_pt1 | contig 10262 bp, 5 predicted proteins | sample YL17G13_40_MG_FD_203626 | JGI IMG/M metagenome (GOLD analysis project Ga0315294, IMG submission 203626) | Sediment microbial communities from Yellowstone Lake, YNP, Wyoming, USA - YL17G13_40 | ecosystem: Environmental > Aquatic > Freshwater > Lake > Sediment | place: USA: Wyoming | collected...
GGCCTGTGCGGCGACGTCTACCTCGTGGGCACTCCGCGTGGTGAGCGGATTGCCGACGTGAAGGTGGATACGTCGGTGCGCAAGAGGGAGATCACGTTCGATGCGGCGCTTGAGGGCCTGGCGGCGAACGCGCCGTACGCGCTGCGCGCCCAGATCCTCGACAACGGTCGCACCATCGGGGCATTTACGAGCAAGCCTTTCAGGGCCGGCGACCTGAAGGAAGGCCGCATCGCATTCACCCAGGAATGGAAGCCCGCGAAACTCTGGGACATTCATACCCCTCAGAATACTTACCACGTTAACCTCTCGCTGTTGGAGGCCGGTGGCCGGGTGCTGGACACGGCCTGCCCCGTTCGATTCGGGTTCCGCGAGTTCTGGATCGACGGGAGGGACTTCTACCTGAACGGCTCCCGGATCTGGCTGTCGGCGGTCCCGCTCGACAACGCCCAAGTCGGGGCGGCGCTGGCCAACTACGAGGCCGCCCGGGAGAGCCTGCTGCGCCTCAAGGGCTTCGGCATCAACCTGGTGTACACGCACAATTACGGCTGCGAACCGGGCAGCCACCTTGGCTTCGAGGAGATCCTGGCGGCCGCGGACGATGTGGGGATGCTCGTGTCGTTTTCCCAGCCGCACTTCGGTCAGTACGACTGGAAGGCGCGCGACGCCGATCGCACGAACGGTTATGCCCGCCACGCGGAGTTCTACGTGCGCGCCGCCCAGAACCACCCGTCGGTCGTGTTCTATTCCATGAGCCACAACGCGACCGGTTACAGCGAAGACATGAACCCGGACATGACGGACGGCCTGAAGGACCCGCGCGACCCGTGGTCCCTGAACAACAGCCGCCTGGCCTTGCGGGCAGAGGCAATCGTGAAACGCCTGGACCCCGGCCGCATCGTCTATCACCACTCCTCGGGCAACCTGGGTTCGATGCATACGAGCAACTTTTATCCGAACTTCGCCCCGATCCAGGAACTGTCCGACTGGTTCGAGCACTGGGCCACCCAGGGCGTGAAGCCCCTGTTCACGTGCGAATACGGCGCGCCGTTTACCTGGGACTGGGCGATGTACCGCGGGTGGTACAAGGGCGAGCGGTCCTTCGGAAACGCGAAGGTGCCGTGGGAGTTCTGCTTCGCCGAGTGGAACGCGCAGTTCCTGGGCGACCGGGCCTTCCGGATCAGCGAGATGGAGAAGGCGAACTTGCGCTGGGAGACCCAGCAGTTCCGGGCCGGCAGCCTCTGGTATCGGTGGGATTACCCCTACGAGATCGGGTCGCGGCTGTTCGACGATCGGCAAACGGTGCTGGCTATGTACATCACCGAAAACTGGCGCGCGTATCGCACGTGGGGGTTGTCGGCGAATTCCCCGTGGGAGTACGGGCACTTCTGGCGGCCGCGCGACGGCGTCGACCGAGGCCGCAAGGAACTCAAGGTGGACTGGGAAAACCTCCAGCGGCCGGGGTTCAGTCCGGACTACCTCGGCGAGCGGTACGAGCGGATGGACCTGGCCTTCGAGCGTTCGGACTGGATACCCACGGCCGCAGGGCAGGCCCTGATCCGCAACAACCTGCCGCTGCTGGCCTACCTTGGCGGAAAGGCCGCCCGGTTCACCAGCAAGGACCATGATTTCCACCCGGGCGAGGCGGTCGAGAAACAGATTATCATTATCAACAATTCCCGCGAGACGGTTGCCTGCGACTGCACGTGGTCGTTTGGCCTTCCGCAGGCCGTGGGCGGCGCGAAGAAGGTCAGCGTACCGACGGGCGAGCAGGAGCGCATTGGGCTGCGCTTCGACCTGCCGGCCACGCTGGCGCCCGGCAGATATGAACTCCGCGCGACCGTCAAGTTTGCCGGCGGCGAGACGCAGGTGGATTCCTTTGACGTGCACCTCCTGCCGCCCGCGACGCCCCTGAAGCCGACCGGCGAGATCGCCGTCTTCGACCCCAAGAGCGAGACCGGCAAGTGGCTGACCGGTTTGCACGTGCCATACCAGAAGGTGGAAGCGAACGCGGATCTTTCCCCGTACGCAGTCCTCATCGTGGGGAAAGCGGCCTTGACTGTGGACGGCCCAGGGCCGAACGTCATCCGCGTGCGCGACGGCCTGAGGGTCATTATGTTCGAACAGACCGCGGAGGTGCTGGAAAAGCTATTCGGCTTCCGCGTGGAGGAGTACGGACTGCGGCAGGTCTTCAAACGGGTGCCCGACCACCCGATCCTGGCCGGGCTCGACGAGGCGAACCTGCGCGACTGGCGCGGCGAGGCGACGGTCCTCCCGCCGCGCCTCAAGTACGAGATGCGGCCCATGTACGGCCCGACCGTCAAGTGGTGCGACATGGATGTGACGCGGGTGTGGCGCTCGGGGTGCCGCGGCAACGTTGCGTCCGTCCTCATCGAGAAGCCGGCGCGCGGCGACTTCCTGCCGATTCTGGACGGCGGGTTCAGCCTCCAGTACAGCCCGCTCCTGGAGTACCGCGAAGGCAAGGGGATGGTCCTGTTCTGCCAGATGGACGTGACCGGGCGGACCGAGGCCGACCCGGCGGCCGAACGGCTGGCCCGGAACATCGTCGAGTATGCGTCCGCCTGGAAGCCCGCTCCCAAGCGAACGGCCTTGTACGTCGGCGACCCGGCCGGAAAGAACAACCTGGCAAGAGCGGGCGTGTCCGTCGGCTCCTACGAGGGGGGGAACCTGTCAGCCGACCAGGTGCTCGTCGTGGGTCCCGGCGGCGGGCAGCAACTGGCCGCCAGCCGGGCGGCCGTCGGCAATTGGCTTAAGGCCGGCGGCCATCTGCTGGCGATCGGGATCGACGAACGCGAGGCCGACGCGATCTTGCCCTTCAAGGTCACCATGACGAAGGCTGAGCACATATCGGCATACTTTGAACCGTTCGGCCTGGCCTCCCCCCTGGCGGGGATCGGGCCCGCGGACTTGTACAACCGCGATCCGCGGCAATTGCCCCTCGTGTCCGGAGGGGCCGAGATCATCGGCAACGGCGTCCTGGCCAGGGCCGCCGGCGCCAACGTCGTTTTCTGCCAACTGGTGCCGTGGAAATTCGACTACAGCAAGCAGTACAACCTGAAGCGGACCTACCGGCGGGCTTCCTTCGCGGTGGCGCGCCTGCTGGCCGGCATGGGGGTCGCCGGCTCTACACCGGTCCTCGCCCGCTTCGGGAATCCCATGGATGCCGCGAAGCCGGAGAAACGCTGGCTCGATGGCCTGTACCTCGACCAGCCCGAGGAAATGGACGACCCTTATCGCTTCTTCCGCTGGTGATGGGAGATTGAGGGCCCTGAGGGGGATCCAATTGCATTACCGCGAGGCGATTGCCATCAACCTAGATCCGCTGGGCATTCCCTCGTGGCGCGCCGAGAAGTTCGAGGACCTGGAAGTGTGGCAGAAGCCTCTGGCCAACGGCGTCGTGGCCATCGGACTCTTCAATCGCAGCGGGAATCCGCGCCCCGTGAAAGTCTCGTGGAAGTGTTTGGGCATCGCTGGCGATTGGAACGTCCGCGACCTTTGGTCGCGTGCCCCCGCAGGCCGCGCGGCGCGGCGATGTACTTGACATCATCGCGAAATACGTCATGATCGGGTCGCAGGCTGAGGGGGCCAGGATTGCGTGCGGAAGTCATGAACTCGGAAGAGCAACGGTATTCCGCCATGGACATCACGGGATGCCCATCTCGCACCAGGACCGCAACCGTTGCGAGCGCTGTGACCACCGAGGGAATCCCCAGGCACCTGGGCATGCTTTGTCTCGCGATTGCCGCGACGGTCGGCGGGTGCGCCCTTCCCATACTTGTCAAGACCGGCGGCGATGTTCGAGTGGATGCCGTTATTCTTGACGTTGCGCCCGCGTCCTCTCAACCATCCGACAAAGCCTGGCCGGGCGCGCCGGCAGAGCGAGTGGTTGTAATCCCCTTCTGGTATGAGTTAGGCCACGGCTACCAAGTCCTTGGCGGCTATGTGCTTCGCGGCGGCCAGGTGGTGCGGTATCCCGTTCGCTGGCATACGGGTTGGCGGTTTATAATCTCCGGCGACGCCGACTGCAACCGCGAGGTCGTCGGGCTCTGGGCGTTCACGCCTGGCTGTTGGCCCGCCTTAGCCCACGAATCGGGACCGGAAGTGGCCGACGGCTCCCGCGGCGATGCCTATCCCACGGGCAGGGCAGTTTTCTCTCCGACGTTCGGCCGCGAGGTCGAACTGGCATCTAGGAAGGTATCGCATATCATTTATCCAGCCCGTTACAGTTCAGGCGTGGCGGTGGACGCTCCGCCTGCCGAACGAGCCTGGGAAGAGGGCATTCAGGCCGAGAAGCTCGCCGCCGTGCCTCGGGACTTGGCTGGCGTCGCGAGGGTTTTCCTGTACCGCCGTGATGTTCCGTGGGGACCCGATGTAGCCGCCAACGCGGGCAACTCAGTGGCTGATTTAGGCTGCTACGGGGCGTGGTTCCTCCGAGATTGTACGTCGAGTCTCGTTGAGGCCGTGGATAAGGCGCAGTCCCTGAGCGATTCGGATCGGTTGATGGTATATCGACAGGCTTTGGAGTTGGTCCAGCACATTGCCCTCATGTCGGAGGGGACCAACCGGTTCGGTTCTCAAGGGCAGTTGTTGCGCCGGAGAATCACCGAGTTGTGTCGGGCGACGGGGCAGAAAGCACCGATCCCCCTTGAGACAGACGAGGCCTGCCTGGGCTGGCTCAAGGATGAATCGAAGGACCAGGCGCTTCCTTCCCATGCGGCGGAATGCCTTCCGTTCGTGGTGGATGCGGGACTGTTCAGGTCGGTGCGGTTCATGCTGGAGCATGGGGCCAATCCCAATGACATCCGTGCGTCGTGTCTGACAACGCCACTGCAACTAGCCGTTCGCCACGGCAACATGGAGGTGGCGGCTGCGCTGCTTGATGCCGGGGCGAATGTCAACGGGACGACCAGGTACCAGGAACTGGTTCCGCTGGCCATCGCCGCCAAGGCAGGCAATGTTAGCGCGATGGAATTCCTGATGCACCGCGGCGCGGATCTCCACGCCTTCGCCGATCAAGCGCTGTTCGCTGCCTGCGACAAAGGCAACTACGAGGCCGGCAAATTCCTGCTGGAGCAGAAAGCCAACGTGGACGCACGTGATGACATGCAACGGACGCCGCTTCAATGGGCCTGTGGCGGCCGAGACCCTCTTCCGGAAGAGTCGGTAGGTGCAGAAGCGAGGCGGAAGTTTGTGCAGTTGCTTCTGGAGCACAGGGCCAATCCGAATGCTGCCGACGCAAGCGGCGAAACGCCGCTGCTGGGGGCGATGTTCCAGCACCGGATGAGCGTGGCTCAACTGCTATTGGGGCGCGGGGCTAACATCAACAGCAAAGACGCCAACGGGACATCCCTGCTGACTCGCGTCCGCAGTAGCACGCCTGGGCAGGAGGTAATCCAGTTCCTTGTCGATCACGGCGCCAAGGAATAGCGATCTTGGCACGGGGAATAGCGATAAGTCCATTGGCTTGCCCCAGGAAAGAAAATGACCGGCCATGTGCCTCCTAACCCGAAGGTCGCAGGTTCAGGTCTGGCCCGCACCGCCAACAATCGCGGTTGCGAAAAGCGCGACCGTGGGGTTATACGAGAAACCGGGAAATCGCCTGCCAGCGTCTCGCGTTTTCGGCCACGGCGTCTTCAAGTCGGTCGATGACGGCAAGAGTTGGGGAAAGGCCGGCGACGGCCTGGGGACGCCGGCCGACATGCGATGCTGCGGGCTTCAACTGCACCGCGATGGCAGCCTTTTCTGCCTTGTCACTGCCATGCGCCGCGCCGGGAAGTTCCTGGAGGAGGGCGTCGGCCTCTACCGCTCGAGGGATGGCGCGAAGACATGGGCACTCATCAATCGGTCGCAGCCGCTGCTCTGGCCGAAGGATTTCACCGTCGATCCGGCCGACAGCCGCGTGATTTACCTCGGGGCCTGCGACGGCGACGGCCGCCAGCAGGGCGGCCTCTACCGGACCACCGACGGCGGGGCGACCTGGACGCGGATCGCCCGCAAGGGACCCGAGCACTTCGGCGCGTTCCTCCACCCGAAGCATCCGGGATGGATCTATATGACTCTGACCGAAGGAGCGCCGGGGGCGGGCCTCTGGCTGAGCAAAGACAACGGCTCAACCTGGTCGGCCCTGGCCGGCCTGCCCTTCGCGAACGCCCAGCGAGTGACCTTTGACCCAGCCGACGAGAGCGTCATCTACGTTACGACCTTCGGCGGGAGCGTCTGGCGCGGACCCGCATCCGAGTAGCATGGTTCGGGTCGGCGACTTTATCGGCCCGCTTCACGGGCTCCGGCAAAGCGGGCAAGGTGCTGGGGCGTATTGCTCAACCCGCCCCAACCAGCCGGGTCATGGTTAGCCTCGAAGACCTTCCGTAACGTTGGATCATACGGCGTCAGGGCCGTCCAGAGCATGCCCGGGGTCTTTGCCCAGCGATTGTCCGGTTCGCCCCCGTCGATCCGTTGGAACTTGGCGCCCTGGACCTGCTTGTTCCACATGAAGTCGCGATTGGTGGCGATCAGCCGGGCGATGTCTTCCTTCGTGAACGTCAGGCCGTGCTCATACGCCGTCACGATGCCTTCGACGTCAATGGCGTAGTACCCGCCGTTGGGATGCACACCGACCCAGTGCTTCAGGGATCCGTCCGGTTTCCTGTCCCACGGCCCGCCGGGGTCCCAGTAGTTCCAGACGAAGCACTTGCCGTCCTGGCTGGGCCTCATGCGAGACTTCATCACCCGCCACCACTTTTCGGCCCGCTCGCGGTAGACGGGCTTGCGGGTCACGTCGTACATCGCCATGAGCCAGGAGGCGACCAGATTCTGCTTGTTGGCCGGCAAAGTGAAGCCATCGGTGTTTCTATGATCATAGCCTTCGGTCCACTTGCCCGTCTTGGGGTCGAGGCCGAAAGGCGGCACGACCCATACCCCGCCTTCCTTGACCTCGCGCCAAGCGCCGCGCTTGTCCCATTTTTCGAAGATCTGCTCGGAAAGTTGGATGTACTCCTCCGCCTTGCGGCCGTATGGGTCCTTCAGAGCCGGCGTCTTCCGGATCTTGCCGGCCATCAACACCATCGGGCGGAGCATCATCGCCTCGCCCAGTTCGTTGTCCGTGGTGAAGTCCTTCACGGCACTGGTGCTGGCGCCGGCCGCCTTGGGCCAGCCTACGTACCCGTCAGGTTCTTTCACCCCGCGTTTGACCACGGCGTCGGACCAATCGATCAGCAGGTCGATCCACTTGCGGTCGCCGGTGGCCAGGTAGCCATAGGTGAACCCGTTCAGGAACGGGCTGACCAGCCAGCCGATCTCCTCGCCCATTTCCTTGTCGCAGTAGCGGTTGCGGGCGTCGTCGATAATATTCTTCTCCCAGCGGGCCAGCCAGTCCTTGGCCAAGGCCTCATCCATCTTTGCCGGCGCCGAACCGGCCTCGTGTGTCGTCGGTTCTTCCGCCGCCCGTGCGGCCTTCCGGTCTACCGGTCCCGGCGCGGACGGAGCCTCCGCACGCGCCGCCTGCGCGGAGAGAACAATCCCGATTGCCAGCAGAATCAGTCGCCCCATGGGGTTCTCCTTGCACGGATCAAACTGAAGAGACTCTATCCGTCACTTGAGTAGCGACAGAGCGCTAGTTTTTCGTTTGGACTCCGGCCGGGCCGAAGACGGCCAGGACCGGCAGGTGGTCCGACGCGCCACGGTCGATGACGCGCGCCTCCAGCGGCTCAAGCCCCGGCCCGTAGAAGATGTGGTCGAGCGTCTTTCGGAGCGTCCCCACGCCCGTCCGCCAGCGCCAGGTCCTGGCCGAGGGTTCGTACTCTCTGAGCACGCTCTGCATGCCGCGCTCGTAAAGCACCCCCGCCGCCTGCCCGTCGTAGTTCTCGTTGAAGTCGCCGAGGACCAGGGTCGGCATCCCCGGTTCGAGCCGTTCGAGGAACGCCTCGATCTCGCGTTTGCGGACCGGGCCGGTGGTCAGGTAGCCGCTGGCGACGCTTCCTCGCTCGCTCACGGGCGGGTGCAGGTGCACCTGGAGTGCCTGGACGGGGCCGAGGGGCGACTGGAGAACGACCCGCATTGCGGGGAACCACCCCGACGGCGACGGGATGTAATCGCGGACCTGGAAGGGGCGCCGCGAAAGGACCGCCATCCCGCCCGCGCCGCGGCTGTGGCGGAATTCCATGTATGGATAGACGTCCGAAAGTTCCCGCCGGATGGCCGATTCCCAAAGGGGCGTCGTCTCCTGGAGAAAAACGGCGTCGGCCCCGGTGCCGCGCACCGCGGCCAGCGTGCCGGAGTCGCCCGCCAAGCCGAAGTTCACGTTGAACGTCATGACCGCCAGGGCCGGCGCCCCCTCGGGCGCCTCGCGCGGCCGGCGCGCCGGCCCCGAACACGCCGAGAGGCAAAGGCAGCCGGCGAGCGCCGCACAAAGCCCCGTGATTGTCAACATCACACCGCCGGGGGATGTGGCTTTACGTGTCATCCGACATTTCCCAGATGAGTGCTCGCTGACGACCGCCGCCAGCGATGTTCACGATTCTACCGGGCTTGGGCGTTTCGACCAGCGAATTTCAGGTGTCCCAAGCCCTTGCGGAGCCCTCCGAACACCGTCCAAGCCCGCATCCGTGGGCTCGCGAAGGCGCGTTTTCCCGGTCGGGGACAGACCGCCTCCGCTGTCCCCTTGCGTTTCGTGTGATTTCGGTGGCGACGCTGGCTGGCCCTGCGGTCGGGGCTGCGCCCCTCCCTCCGGCCCAGCCAGCGAATGACCAACCGATTCTCTCATAGGACCTGGTACAAGAATTGGGAAGCGGTCACTTGTAACCCCCTCCCCGTGAATAAGTCCAGGTTTTGTGAGAGAATCCCATCGGCCGGAGGGCATGCCTGGGCCTCGGGTCCCGGCCGGTGCAAAGGCTGTGTGGGAGCGGGCCAGCCGAATACCCGGAACCTCTCCTGAGCGCGCGAGCCGGCCAACTACGTAGCCGTCCTCGGTCTCGACGTGAAACCTAATGCATGGTAGAACGTCTAACCAGTTGGCGGGCGCGGCAAACCACGCTGAAACAGGCGTGCCGTCTGCCGCATCGGGAGGATGAATGCCAGGAGCCAGAACGGCCGCAACCGTTGTGTGGGTGGCTTGTGCCACGACCCTCCTGGCCGCGCTGGCGACCGCAGGGGCGGGGGGGCAAGAGCCGCGGCCTGCGGCCGGCCAGCCCGTGGCGATGCTGCGGACATGGGCCGTGCTGGCGTCGGAGGAATTGCGGAAGTCCGGCCTGGAAGACCAGGTCCTGGCCGCCCTCGGGGCCGACAAGACGATGACGCTGGTCGATCGCCAGCAGATCAAAGCCGTATTCCAGGAACGCGCCCTGGCCGCAATGTTTACCGCCGAGGCGACCGGCCGCCGCCGCGACATCGGCCGCATACTCAAGGCAGACGCCCTCCTGCTCCTCTCGGATGAAACGGTGGACGGCCTCCGGCTCATCCGCCTGGTCATCTGCGACACGCAGGCCGGCGCGCGGCTGCTGACGGACGGGCTGGCCTGGTCGCCGGACAGGATTGACGCCGCGGCAGAGGAGGTTGTGGCGCGGGTTCGTCAAGTGCGGGAGCATTTTCCCCGCGGCGTGGAACGGGTCTACGGGGTGCCGCCGTTCGTCTGTCGCAACCTGGAGTATACGTACAACCACCTGCAAAGCGGATACGCGAACCTGCTGGGCAACGCCTTGGCGTCGCAGCCGGGCGTTGCCGTGATCGAGACCGAAGAGGCGCGGCAGATAGCGCGGGAACTGGCATTGGCGGGGGGCGAGGTTGCCCGCATGATGCCGAAGTTCGTCGAAGGCGAGTACGAGGTCGTCCGGGCCGAAGACGGCGGCGAGCCGACCGTCCGACTTACGCTTACTTTAACGGGCGGCGGCGGCAGGAGCGAGACGATCAGTGAGAACCTGAAACTCTCGGCCGCGCCCGAGTTCCTGCGCGTGGACGTTGCGGCCCGCATGAGCGGTCAAACCAAGGGAGAGGTCGAGCAGGGTCTTACGGCGGAAGAACAGTTCGCCGCCCTGACGGCACGGGCGGATGCGTTCGCGCTGCTGGGCGGTTGGCAGCAATCGACGGGCCTGCGCGAGGCGGCGCTGCTGCTGAGAGATGAGCCGGGCCAGCGGATGAAACTGCTGGACGAGTACCGCAGGGCGATTTTTGCTCCGCTGCCGAACGGGCTGAACCCCTATCAACGCAAGTCCGATCGTACGGAGGCTTGCCGGCAGGCCTGTGCTCCCCGCTGG
>Ga0315294_10010293_pt1 | contig 10262 bp, 6 predicted proteins | sample YL17G13_40_MG_FD_203626 | JGI IMG/M metagenome (GOLD analysis project Ga0315294, IMG submission 203626) | Sediment microbial communities from Yellowstone Lake, YNP, Wyoming, USA - YL17G13_40 | ecosystem: Environmental > Aquatic > Freshwater > Lake > Sediment | place: USA: Wyoming | collected...
AGTGTGGAGATAGGGAAGTACACTGACAGCATACCATACATAGTGTCTGCTGAAAACACGGATAGGGTTGTAATCGGAAAGTATTGTTCGATTGGTCACGGTGTAATCTTGATCACTCACCAAGGGCATATGCCTGCCCCTGAATACCGAGAATATCGCGTGGCAAACTATCCTATGTCCCGTGTGCGTAAACATGGCTTTAAGTCATCCTATTATCTGCCGGACAAAAGGAATTTTGTATTCATAGGCAATGATGTGTGGATTGGTGCAAATGCGACAGTCCTTCCAGGCGTCACAATAGGCGACGGGGCTATTATCGGAGCTGGCGCTGTCGTAACTCGAGATGTTCCGCCCTATGCTGTTGCGGCCGGCGTGCCCGCAAGGGTTCTAAGATATCGCTACTCTCCGGATCAGATCAAAAAACTGCTGAAGATTGCTTGGTGGAACTGGAGTGAGCAGAAAATCGTCGAGAACATGGATTACTTCTATGGAAAGGTGGAAGCTTTCATAGAAAAATCCGACAAAGATTATGCATGTCGCGGTCGAATCTAAGCGTTGGTCAAGTTGCAATGTTTGTCTCAGTGCACTTCATGCTCGGATTGATGATTGCAAAGGTTGTTTGTGATAGACTGTGAATTAGCTGACTTTCTTCTGAGAGTTCAAGTTTTAAGTGTGGCTACTTGATGAGAATCTGCATTCTAAGCTCTTTCGAAGATTCAATGCGAAAAGACACTGGTGCTTCTGTGCGCATCTACAACCTAGCCAAAGGTCTTGCCTCTTATGGCAATGATGTTCATGTAGTAGTCCCAGGGCAAGAAGCTTTTTACCAATCTGTTGATGGAATTCGAGTCCACAGCATTAGAGGTTTCTGTCCAAACATGATACTTAAGGTTCTGAAGAAGGCTATTGGCGTTGAGAGGGCTACATCCCTCTATTTTTATGATATTGCTTTCATTACTAAGACTATCAGGCTGATTCAGAAATCGGACATTGTTCAAATGGAGCAGCAGACCGCTGGTGGGTTGCTTATTCCTTTCATCCAGAAAGTCTTGAGAAGACCCGTTGTTATCGATTGCCATGACATTTTCCAAGCTCTGAGAGTGAGACACACGAGCGCTTTGAGAAGAGCATTAGAGACGTTCTTGGAGAAAATTGCCTACCGGCACGCAGATTTGATACTGGCCGTTTCCGAAGTGGAGAAGAAATTGCTGGTGTCTTACTGCGGCCACGAGAATTGCACTTATGTTATCCCAAACGGAGTGGACACTGCAGCCTTCACGAAGTCACAGGATATAGCCAATATGCTTGACAAATATGGTCTAAAAGGGTCTAGATTGGTCATCTTTGTCGGGAACTTGGAATATCTGCCAAATCGCGAAGCTGTGCAGTCGCTATCTTCCGTGATCGCATCAAGAGTTGTTAAGGAAGTGAAGAATGCCAAATTTGTTGTCGTCGGAAAAACTCGGGAAAAAATGAACATGCCAAATCTGATCTTTACAGGTTTTGTTCAACATCTTTCTCAACTGCTTTCTGCTTCCGATGTTGCAATCGCTCCTCTGCTTCATGGATCTGGAAGCAGACTCAAGATTCTCGAATACTTCTCTTGCGGTCTTCCAGTAGTGTCGACTTCAGTGGGAGCAGAAGGCCTTCGCGTCACCAACGGTGTTAACATCTTAATTGAAGACGATCTAGAGCGATTCGCACTTCGAGTTGTTGAACTGCTGGAAAATCCGAGTCTTTCGCGGAGACTTGGTGTAGCCGCGAGGAAATTCGTCGAAGATGAGTTTGATTGGAGAGAAATCGCAAGAAAACTGAACATTCTCTTGCATCGCGTGTCTTTTCTAGGGAGAAAAGTGCGGAGACCGAACGCACCTGTTGAATGTTGTTGAGTTGGTCTCTGTTCAAGATCTGCATGGAGACTTCAAAATGAGGATCGCAGTCACGCAGGTTGGAGACTGTCTCATTGCTGATGGAATAAACGTCTTCATATACGAATTATCAGACGCATTAATTCATTTGGGTCATGAGATTTATCTTGTTTCAGGATTAGCAGCCAACGTGCCAGTAAATGGAAATATCTCGGCCTTTGAAAGAGCAGTTAGAGAGATGTTTGCCGTAGAGAACGTGCCACGTCTTGTCAGTCTAAGCTTCCACTCGCATGCAAGAGATTTCTTGACATTTTCCATGCAACAGAATGCCCGGTTCACTTTCAAAGGCTCAGAGACTCTAAACAGAATATCTCCTGACATGGTAATTTTCAACGGCGTGACGACCACTTGGTGTCCACACTTCAAGGTTGCAGTGAATCACGATATGCAGTTTAGGATAAGTGCGTTGAAGTACTATGACATGCTCATGTATCGCACCTTTGACAAACTTGTCGCTACGTGTACCGAGCTAAAACAAGGTTTGATCAAGCAATTTCATCTTCCACAGTCCAAGATCTCAGTAATACCCATTTGCGTAGACACATCAAGATTCTCTTCTAGAGTCAAAAATGAGCGGCAGCATATTATATTACATGTTGGAACGAGACCTGAAAAGAGGCCTGAAACCACTATTAAGGCTTTTGCCAGAATTGCAGAAACTGATCCTGAAGTTAAACTTTTTGTTGCAGGTCAGATTGCTCCGAGACAATTGGATGGCTGTATCTCAGGAATCAGAGAGGAAAGCATTCGTCAGAGAATAGTAATTCTGGGAAGAGTGTCAAAGGAAAAATTGGCTGATCTTTATGCTCAGGCTAAAGTAACATGCGTTCCATCAGACTATAATGTTCCAGTGTGTTCACCAACCGTGATTGAATCTTTGGCATCTGGCACCCCTGTTGTAGGATCCATTGCGGCAATTTCGCAAGACATACTGGTTGACGGCTATAGCGGATATCGAGTCTATCCCAACGACGTTGAAATGTTCGCCGGACGGTTGAATACTCTGATCACTGATGATGAGCTCTGGGCAAAAATGTCCAAGAACTCTCTAGCCATTGCTCAACGTTGCGACAAGACGAATGTTGCCAAAGAGTACGTCTCTCTATATAATGAATCTGCAAGATAGCTTCTAATGATGCCGGTCTGAACAAAAACATATGAACGGTGGGATTATGCAAACAAAACGGTCGAGACTTCTTTTCCCATTCTTGATAGTGCAATTCGCTTTGGCACTCTCGGTGCTGTATAACCTTCCCTTCTTCAGGCAGATCTTTGGCTTCCTATATCTTACCTTCGTCCCAGGACTTTTGATCTTCTTGGCGCTAGCAAAAGTCAATAATGACCGTACCGAGAAGGTCTTGTTTTCAATGGGTCTAAGCATATCATTCTTGATGATCTTTGGCTTTTTTCTGAACGAACTCTCGCCTTTCTTTGGTCTAGAACTCCTCTCTCCTTGGCCTTTCATAATACTTCTCAGTGTTGTTTTGGTTCCTTTTGCATATTTCGGAAGAAGTGCACTTTTCGATTTGCGCCTAGCAGTGAACAACTTGGAATGTCAGGTCAAGACTCTGGTTGGCATCGTTGTCCTTGGGATACCGACACTTGTTTTTCTCAGTTTGCTGATGATCAACCGTAGTGGTCAAAGCTTCACTCTTATTGTTCTAATATTCTTGATCTCAATGCTAGTTTTATTGAGCGCATCGCGAAGACTATTTCCGCCGCAAGTATACCCAATAGGTCTAATCATTATCGCTCTTGCACTTATTTTCACAGCAGACAGTAGCGCTGCTTTGATTGGAAAATGGATAATTGGTTGGGATCAGCATATTGAATATCAGGCCTTTACGATAACCAACAACAGGTTGTGGTGGGATTCCGCTTCATCAATTCCCTTTTACGCCGAGTTATTTCCTTCTTACTCCATGCTTAGTGTAACCATAATGCCCACAGTCTACTCACAACTGCTTCAACTCGATGGAACATGGATTTTTAAAATTATCTATCCTTTCATAGTAGCATTTGTTCCCTTAGCTTTGTATAAGCTGTACTCAACTCAGACAAACAACAGGGATGCTTTCCTTGCCGCTTTCTTCTTCATATCAGTTAGCATGGGGAAAGGATGGGGTTCGGATAAGCAAATGATTGCCCTATTCTTCTATGTATTGATATTGCTCGCTTTGTTCAGTAAACAAACTTCTCCTCAAGCAAGGAAGATATTCTTAATAGTTTTTTGCTTCGGTCTTGTCGTATCACATTATGCTCTAACCTATGTTTTCATTTTTATGGTACTAATAGCTTGGATCTACATGAGATTAAGAAATTCATCAAGCACTAAAATTCCAACAAGCTTTGTTGTTCTGTTCCTCGTTATTGCAATGGCGTGGTTCGTCTTCGCAAATCACGCAACTTCCTTTTATGCTTTTCTGAATTCAATGAATCTGGTAATCAGAAGCATTTCTGATTTTCTAGATGTGCAAACCAGAGGCAGCGCTTTGGCAGGACTCGGAGCAGTTCCTCAATTGTCTATTTTCCACCAAATCAGTACGGTCATCTTCATTGTGACTGAATTTCTCATAATTGTAGGCTTTTTGAAAGTCATCAGAAACCGGCGCATGTCAAATTTTGATAATGAATATTTAGTGTTTGCTGGCATTAATCTGCTTCTGCTAATAATGAATGTTGCCCTTCCAAGATTGGCCGACACTTTTCTTATGGATAGATTTTACCAAACTACGTTGGTCTTGCTAGCACCGTTTTGCATCTTAGGCGGGAAAACAGTGCTTAGTCTTATTTCAAAATTTAAGAAAGATAGCGTTTCTACAGCGCTGCTTTGCCTAATTGTTTTGGTTCCACTTTTTCTGTTCCAAACAGGATTTGTGTATGAAATCGCAAAAGTAGATAGCTATTCATATCCGCTTAGTGGATACAGATGGGATCAAGTCACTCTGTCGACTTGGATTGTGACTAGTCAAGAAGTCACAGCGTCCCGTTGGATGTCATTTTATAGCGATTTTCGCGATCATGCCGTTTACTCAGATTTCGTTGCAAAATACAAAGTGCTAAGTAGCTACAGCACATTGGATAGATCGACAATCCGTGTTTTCTCCAATAGTACAGTCTTTGTCGAAAAAGACTACATATACTTCAGGAATGGCATGACTTCTGACGGCAAAATATACAATGGTCTGTATTGGTGGGACTTAAATCAAACCACGGTCTTACTTGAGAATCAAAATGCGGTTTACTCAAACGGGAATTGCGAGATCTACGAAGCGAGCGCACATTGAAGCGCGTCGAGCCTGAATATCACTTAGGGGGGTTAAGCTCAGACGAAAGTCCTGATGGCCACGCCGTTCTACTATCCCACGATAGGTGGAACCGAGAGCATTGTAGAAAACATCGCCATTTGCCTGAACAGGATTGGTGTGCAGACAGACATCATGACCTTGAATCCTGCTTGGCAGCCTTCTTGGAGACGTCGGACTGAAGTAATAAATGGACTTAGAATCATGCGGATACCTGCACTATATCTTAAACCCAAGATTCTCCACCACAACAAGATATCGTTTATGATAGATTACTTGCCTGGAGATTTCAAGGCTTTGTTGAAGTATTATGATATTATCCATTTTCACAATGATGTCAACTTGTGTTTTCCATTCTTCTCATATTCGATCACAAAGCCGAAGATCTTCCATTGTCACTGCCTAAACATGACCTACCAGCTATACAAGAGGAATTTCGTTAGTAGATATTTGTTCGCAAAGACTGCTGGTATGTATGTTGCAGTTTCAAACTGGCTTGCTGGATTGCTTCAAAATCTGGACATACCTTCTCACAGGATACGGGTTGTGCACAACGGTATAGATATCGCCAAATTCCATCCGCAAAGTGGGATCAAGTCAAGCGATACAGTACTTTTCGTTGGTCGGATCACACCAGTTAAGGGTCTATTAACAGTCCTGAAATCTCTATGTTACTTGAAAAAACACATCGATTTGGTTGTCATTGGGCCTATGTATGATAGTCAGTACGCAAAAAAAATAACTGAATCGGCAAGAACAGTCGCGGCTAAGACTGGCCACAGCATTACATTTATTGGCGTTCAGACACAAGAGGAACTGATAAGATGGTATCAAAAAGCCTCGATTCTCGTGTTGCCTTCTCTGTCAGAACCATTTGGCATAGTGGGTCTAGAAGCTTTGTCGTGTGAAACACCAGTTGTAGCTTCCTCAGTTGGAGGCATTCCCGAGTTTGTTCAAAACGAAAAAAACGGAATGTTGGTCCCTCCAGGCGATCCAATCAAAATGGCTGAAGGGATTCAATATCTACTGGACAACGAGAGGATTAGAGTGAGTCTTGGAGAAGAGGGACGAAGATCCGTAATGGCAAAGTTTTCCTCGGAGAAGATGACAAAAAAACTCCTTCATTTATATGAAGAGATTGTTTGCGATCATTAGTGTTTAGGGATTTACTTGTACATGATGCGTCACCGATAGGATTGGGTTGAGATAGAATGCGGGTGGGCATAATCAAGTTTGCACACAATCCGATTTTATGATGGACTTAGCTGTATGTTTATCTGGTAGATTGATCTAGAATCAGACACGACTATGTTGCTTGAAGAAGGAGAATATCCGCTTTTTTCGTAAGTTACTGTATACTCGCCAAAGGCCACAGATATCCAGTACATGCCAGATCTTCCTGTTGTAACATTCATCCCGCCGATGCTTACCAATACATCTTGAACAACATTGCCTGTGTTAAGATCAGTAACGGTTCCTGTAACAATTCCCATCGCTTTGCCTGCAGAGGTAGCATTGATTAAAGTCTGACCCACTGTGTTTGGTGGGAATGGCGCGACGGTGTTCTGTTGAAGAGCGTATACTGTGAACGGAACGTCAAAAACAAACGCAGTGTAGCTTGCTCCCCATTCATTGAGGACCGTTAAAACGTTTTGAAAGAACTCTAATTGATGGGGGTCAGGGCTCGGCAGATTTGCATAGTAGGCTCCTACTTCTCCTGCATAGAAGGGAACATCGTTTATTTCCACCAAATTCTTAATCCCAAGTTGGGCGATTCTAAGCTTCACTGAATCATAAGTCCACCAGCTACTACTTATGTCAGTCATGTTGCCCCATCCATACCTGAATCCCCCGTCATAGAGATGTGTGCTATAGAGTATGCCACTTCCATTGAGTAGTCGCTGCTGCCAAGTTGCATATATAGGTGGGAAAGTGTAGCCATATTGAACGACAATAAGATGCAGGGAGTAACGATTGATTTTCTCAACATCTCGGATGGAATTCACTGCTTGTTGCGATACATCAGCCCAGTGCGTAAAGGCTTTTTCCCCACCATATGGCTCGTTGTATAATTCGAAAACCACATTCGGATACTTTCCCAACACAGACGCTATATCAACCCAGAAGTTGATAAAATCGGTCTCTGTGAACGGTTGACCCGTGTCTGGGTTAGTTGCGTTGTAAGGAAGTTCGACACGATGCCCTGGATACACTGTCCAGACAGAGACAACAACATAGATGCCATATTCTGCCGCCAAATCTATGGTTTTCTCGAGACAGTACCTATATGGCTTATTGGTTTGCTGTGGACCCCATAGGTATTCAGACGCATTTCTGACCCACCAGTCTATGTTAAGCATAATGCGCATTGCATTGCTTCCCCATTCTCTTAGTTGCCCAAGGTGAAGCCTTACTGTACTGTCGTCCCAGTATGTGTTATTTGTGCCAAAGACTTTTCCTTCTGGTGTCCAATCCCCTGTACTAGTGTCTCCCCACCCTCCCTTGTTGACTCCTCTCAAGAACACTAATTTCCCGTTTGCATTCTTGATGTAGCGACCGTCTGTGTGCAATGGTTGGATTAGAACAACCGACCCTGTTGTGTTTACAGTTACGAAACTGGACGGAAGGGCTAAGGAAAGGTTTAGGATAAAGAGCGTAAGAAGAATGGTTGCGCAAGGTTTTATGCCAAATCGCATAGGTTTGAAACCTGTTTCTATTATAGTTCCTTTGGGATATATACGTACTAGTTTCCCTACTATTAAATATTATGTCGTGATATACACGATACAGCCTCAGTAATAAATAAATCTTCGAACAAGTCAATAGTAGAAAAGGAAGGAAGAGATGATGAAAGGCAGAACAATACTGGTTACCGGCGGAGCATCTTTCATAGGCAGCCACCTTGTCGACTCACTACTGGGAAAAGGTGCAACTGTGAGGGTAGCAGACGATTTTTCGAGTGGGAAATTGGACAACCTAAACCACCCCTTGAAGAGGAGGAAGCAAGACCTATGGGTTGGAGATAGTATTTCTGTTCACCGTGGCGACCTGAAGGACAAACGTTTTACTCGGTCTGTGGTTTCAGATGTAGATACAGTTTTTCACCTGGCGGCTCTGCACGGAGGAAGAGGCTACATTCACACTCACCCTGCACAGTGTTGCACTAATATGATACTAGACCAGCTAGTGTTTGAAGAAGCGCAAAAGGCGGGAGTCAAAAGAATATGCTTTGCCAGTTCCGCTTGCGTTTATCCGTCTTACCTCCAAGCGGAAACAGGCTCATCCTACCTTCTTAGGGAGGAGGATGCTGACCCCTTCACTAGAGATAAAGCGCTGGCAGATCTGGAATATGGTTGGGCAAAGCTGATGGGCGAGATGGCACTTAGGGCGTACCATAAGCAATTCGGCATGAAAACCTCCTGTGTGAGAATCTTCACAGCATACGGCCCGAGGGAAAACGAAACTCATGCCATAATAGCATTGATTGCGAAGGCTTTCGTAAAAATGGATCCTTTTGTTGTCTGGGGTACAGGCCATCAGGACAGAAATTTCACCTACGTCCAAGACATAGTTGATGCAATGATTCTGGCCTCGGAAAAGATAGATGATGGATCCCCTGTAAATGCAGGTAGAGATGATAGGATAACGATTAACCAAGCAACCGATCTCATATTTCGTATTGCATGCTGGAAACCACGAAAGATTAAGCAGGACCTGTCTCAACCTCAAGGAGTTGCATCAAGGGCTGCTAGCCTGACTAGGGCTAGAAGAGTGTTGCGATGGGAACCTAGAGTAGACTACGAAGAAGGTTTTAAAAGAACAATCGAGTGGTACTATGCAAACAAGAACAGGAAGGAAGTCAAGGCGAATTTGGGAAGATTGCTTCTGGAACGTTGAAAGGTGTAACTTGCTTTAGCGGCGTGGTATAAACGAAACAACGAAATGAAGAGAAGGAATTGTCCGTCAGCTAGGAAGCCGTTTCATTCAGATTGAAAGGAATCAGTTATATTATCCTTCGTTAATGATGAGCAAATTTAGCTTCTAATAGAGGGGCTCACACTCGTTGCGCACACTCCTTATATCAAACGAATACCTGAACGTATCCACAACCAAACCGTCTCACACACCACAAAATAGGCGAATCAACTTGAGTCCAGTAAGCTTCACCAAAGTCACACAACCCGGTCATCACCAACTAAAGCAAGCCATACTGGACTCCCTCAACCTAATCCATTATCGCCTCCCAACCAAAACCAACAATGTCGTCATCAAGCCAAACATGTGCTACTATTGGGACTACTCCACTGGACAGACGACCGATCCAAAATTCGTGGCTGCCTTAATTGACCTAATCCGCGAACAAACCCGACCCGACGTGAACATCTCCATAGTCGAAGCCGACGCATCAGCCATGAAATGCAAATACGCATTCAAACTACTAGGCTACGAAAAACTCGCCAAAGACTACAACGTAAACCTCGTCAACCTTTCAGAAGACAAAAGCCAAATCGTAGAAGCGACAGCCGGCGACCAAAATTTCCGTTTGAGAGTACCTCGAACAATCCAAGAAGCCGACCTAAGAATTAACGTGACGAAGATCAAGTACAGCCTCGCAAACATCAAAATCACCTGCGCATTGAAGAACATTTTCGGTTGCAACCCCTACCCTAAGAAGTACAAGTACCACCCGAGACTCGACGAAACAATCGTCGCTCTGAACAAAGCAATGAAATTTGACCTCCACCTAATAGATGGCATCATCGTCTCAGGAATCCAACCCCGCAAACTCGGCCTAATAATGGCAAGCACAGACCCAGTCGCAATAGACACTGCAGCCGCAAGAATAGCAGAAGAAAACCCAAACAGAATAAGATACATCCAGCTAGCAGAGAAAGAAGGCCTAGGTAACACATCCTTCATACCGAAAGGCGTGCCACTTGACTACTTCAAGAAAAGATACCCAAAGAAAACCATCCAGAAAAAACTCATAGGCAAAGCATACAACCTCGCAATCCAAATGAGGTTCGGC
>Ga0315294_10010297_pt1 | contig 10260 bp, 9 predicted proteins | sample YL17G13_40_MG_FD_203626 | JGI IMG/M metagenome (GOLD analysis project Ga0315294, IMG submission 203626) | Sediment microbial communities from Yellowstone Lake, YNP, Wyoming, USA - YL17G13_40 | ecosystem: Environmental > Aquatic > Freshwater > Lake > Sediment | place: USA: Wyoming | collected...
CGATGTACCCGGTGAAAATGGGGATCAGGGCCGCGCTGATCGCGCCGCCGGCGAGGAGGTAGTAGAGCAGATCGGGCACGCCGAACGCCGCCCAGTAGGTATCGGTGTGCCCCGTGCTCCCCCAGAAATGCCCGATAGCTCGGTCGCGCACCCACCCCAGGACACGGCTCAGGAGGGCAGCGACCATCATGATCGAGGCGCCGGTGAGGATGGACTGACGTTTCACGAGAGCGAGGTGTCTCCCTGCTGCATTCCGCCGACCAAGGTAACGGCGAGGTGCAGGCAGATTGCGCCGCGGTCGGGCATAGCACCCCTGCCGCCGTCACTTCTATAGTGCGCGCATCTCTGCACCAGCATTATATCTGTGCAGAGTGACCCTTGGCAAGCAAGGGACGGAGGTCCTCAGGAGCACCGTTTTAGGGGAGTGAGTGCCATCGGGGGGACCCAGACTGTCATTGCGAGCCGCCTCGGCGCCTATTGGCGCCGAGGCGCGCGTGGCAATCTCGTCTTGCGAATCCAGCCGAGACCCCCACGGTCGCCGCTTCCCAGAGGGCAGCGCCTCCCTCGGAGTGACTATGGTGGCAGGCTGTCCCCAAACCGGTGGTCCTGGGCCCATCCTCGCTTTGCTTGACAGCACCTAGCCCTCCCCCATAGAATACCCGCGCCCCCACTATGACCTACGGGCTTATCTCCGACATCCACTCGAACATGGAGGCCCTCACCGCTGTGCTGGCGGAGATAGGGTCCGCTGACGCCTTCCTCTGCATGGGAGACCTGGTCGGCTACGGCCCCGATCCCGCCGCCTGCATCGAGCGCGTGCGATTCCTGCCCAACCTCACCTGCATCGCGGGCAACCACGACCTCGCCGCCATCGGCCGCTACAGCCTCGATTGGTTCAACCCATACGCCCGCGCCGCGATCGAGTGGACCGGCGATCAGCTCACCCCCGACGCCAGGGCCTACCTCGAGTCCCTCGAGCTCACCGCCGAGGTCGCCGGCGCCTTCCTCGTCCACGGCGCCTACCCGAACCACATGGACTACATCACCACCGCCTCCGAGGCGATGGCCACCTTCGAGTCTCTGCCGGCCTCGCTCTGCTTCGTCGGCCACACCCACGTCACCGAGTACTACCGCAACAGAACAGGCACTCGCTTCTGCGACCAAACCTCTCTCTGGTCGGGCGGCGTCATCCCCCTCGACCCGGACGTCCGCTGCATCGTCAACCCCGGATCTGTCGGCCAGCCGCGGGACGACAACTCCTCCGCCAGTTGCGGGGTATACGACACGGAGCTGCGCCAGATCGAGCTCCGCCGCGTCGCCTACGACATCGCCGCGGTCCAGAAGAAGATGCGGAAGGTCGGCCTGTCCGACTACCTGATAGACCGCCTCCCCCGCGGCCGGTAGCGCCGCGGCCGTGCCTCACCCGTGTGTCCCCCCGCAGGCCACAGCGACTCACGTTGACCCCACTCCTCTTGCACGTCTATAATCTGCCCGATCCCTAAGCCGGAAGGCCGGGATGGCGGCCCGAAGGGCCTAGCCACTGGAGGCGGTATGCTTGAGCTTCGACGGGCCGATCAGCCTGCACAGCGAGTATGAGGATCTGTCGCAGGAGGAGCTGCTGGCGCGGACGCGGGATGACCTGGCGTACCTGAAGGGAGTGGCGGGGGAGGTAGGGTAGGAAGCCTACCACAAAGGCACGAAGACCTGCGAAACCAGCCTGTCCATCTCTGAGGGTCAGGCTATTTCCTGGCCAACGCGACGCACTCGAGCAGCCATTTCTTCCGTCTGCCAGGTATCGAAGGATCGCTCTCGATAGCGGTCTCAATGTTGCGGGCCGCGAGCGCCTTCGCCACAGTCTCACGCACCTCCTCATCCGTGGTATCGGTTGTCCAGCCGTAGAGCCGACTGACTTCGTTCAGCCGCGCGAGGTGGTCGACGTCCACATCCAGTGCCGCCGCTAGCTTCCGCAGAGTCGCGGCGTGAGCGGTGACCTGGTGGCCACCTTCGAGACGGCTCAACTGGGCCGGGTCAATGCCGGCCGCTCGGGCGAGCTCGTTGACGCCCAGGCCCTTGACCTCCCGGTACCGCTCCAGCGCCAGCCCGAGGGGGCTGCGCATGCGGATGGTGGGCAGCTTGCCAGTTGTGCGCCGCGCACTTGCTCTTGTGGTCACGGTGACCTTCTTTCCGTCTCGCATTTCGGTTCACCACGTACGCTCAGGCAGTGGTTCAGCTTGGTTGCCGGACATCAACTACCCTTATCAGGCCCAAGAAGCCCTTTGCCACTTCGTCCCGTCGCCTGACCGACACGAGCATTGTACCCCGCTCCCTATACTCCACCACCCAGAGGTACGTTGGTGATCCAAGACTCCGTCGTTCCTCTTCGCGCTTCCTCACCTCATGCCCAATCGCTGCGTCAGGGGTATCGCTGCCCTCGTCTTCTTGGCTGACGGCCTCTAGCGCCATCAGTGCCACCGACGCAGGCACCTCTTCGCCGAACAGCCTCCCGATGATATCGGCTAGAGGCGCGCGACCGTTCAGCAGGTCCGCGGCTCGCCGCCACTCCTCAGAATGGTTGCGCAGCGCATCTCGCGTGACATGCCTGGAGATCGCGATCTCGATAACCAGCTCAAGGTCTGCGGCCCGCAGGTAGAGTTCGTAGAGGATCTGCTCATAGATCTGAGCTACGCCTTCAACGGTCGAGCGCCACTGGTTGAACCAGTGGTGTTCGGCGTCCAATCTTGGTCTCGGCATGATTGATTCCTTGTGCGAGATGAAGGCGATGATAGCCTACCCACAATATCAACAATTGTCAACACCTTGACCGCAATATTCCCTGCCGCTACAATGCCGCGTGAAGGCTTACAGGAGCGTTGACCTATGCTCGATCTTCGACTGATTCGCAACGATCCCGAACTGGTGCGCGCTGGCATACGCAAGCGCGGGCAGGATGCTGCGGTGCTGGATGAGCTGCTGACTGCCGATGCGCGGCGCCGCGGGCTGCTGACAGAGGTAGAGGGTCTCAAGGCCGAGCGTAACCGCGTCAGCGAGGAGATCGCGAAGATCAAGCAAGCGACGGGCGACGCCTCGGGGATGATCGTCGAGATGCGCCAGGTCGGCGAGCGGATCAAAGCCTTGGACGAGCAGGTGCGGGAGACGGACGCGGAGCTCGAGCGCCTCGCCCTGCTTATCCCCAACATCCCCGATGCCTCCACGCCTCAGGGGACGACGGAGGAGGAGAACGTTGTAGTGCGCGAGTGGGGGGAGCCGCGCGAGTTCGATTTCGAGCCGAAGCCGCACTGGGAGATCGGGGTCAACCTCGACATCGTGGACTTCGAGCGCGCCGCCAAGATCGCGGGCGCGAGGTTCGAGGTGTTCAAGGGCGCGGGCGCCCTGCTGCGTCGGGCGTTGATCAACTTCATGCTCGACCTGCACACCAGAGAGCACGGGTACACTGAAGTCGCGCCGCCCGTCCTCGCTCGCCGCGACGCCCTCATCGCCTCTGGGCATCTCCCGAAGTTCGAGGACGATCAGTTCCACGTGCGCGAGAACGACATGTTCCTCATCCCCACCGCCGAATCCGCGCTCGCCAACCTGCATCGGGATGAGATCCTGGAGGGCGACGCCCTGCCGCGGCGCTACTGCGCGTATACGCCCTGCTTCCGCTACGAGAAGGTCGGCGCCGGCAAGGAGTCGCGGGGGCTGATCCGGCAGTACCAGTTCGACAAAGTGGAGATGTTCGAGTTCGTGCGGCCGGAGACGTCGATGGATGAGCTCGAGTCGTTGGTGCGCGACGCCGAGGCCGTCTATCAGCGCCTCGGCCTCCCCTACCGCCTGATGCTGCTCTGCGCCGGCGAGATGAGCATGGCCGCCACCAAGGGCTATGACCCCGTCGCCTGGTTCCCGGGCGTGGGCAAGTGGATGGAGCTGAGTTCCTGCTCCAACTGCCTTGACTGGCAAGCGCGCCGGGCGAACGTGCGCTTCCGCCGCGAGCGCGGCGCCCGGCCCGAGTTCGTGCACACCCTCAACGGCTCCGGCCTCGCCGTCGGCCGCACCATCGCCTGCATCCTCGAGAACTATCAGAACGAAGACGGCAGCGTGATGGTCCCGGAAGGGCTGGTCGAGTACATGGGTGGGCTGAGGGTGATTGGGAGGGGATTGTAGGTGAGGGGTGAGCGCTTCTTGGGTTGCTTCGGTACTTCAGTCCCTAGTGTTGTGTCTCCGAATAACCTTTACAATCGTGACGGCGACCCCATCTCGTAGGGGAGCCACTCTGCTGGCTCCCGTTGCCATTCTCCGGTCTCGTAGGGGAGCCACTCTGCTGGCTCCCATTGCCATTTTCCGGGTGGCAGCAGAATCCCTAAGCCCGCCAGACGGAGGGCGGGCCTCGCCACGCAGCGAGGAATCTCGCCGTTGCCGTCACGTTCAGGACTTCAGCGCCGCCCTCGCACTGGAACCCTCCTCCTCGACAGGGGCTATAGCCTTCCCGGTGGAATCTCTCTCGTCGAGATGAGCGCGTCGTCCATCACAGACAAAGATCGTGAACTCGCTCGGCGCTGCATCTCCTGTCCGGTGTGCACCCGCGCCCGGGCAAACCAGCGCGGCTTCTTCTACTGGTTCGTCCGGCTTCTCGAGGGCGGCATCTGTCCGGCCTGCAAGGCCTACGAGAAGGTCTACGGCCGCAAGGCCCACGAGCCGCCCGCGCAGCGCTGATCCCAAGGCCGGACAGAGGGGGTTATGAACGACACCGAACTCGACCTGGGGCGGGCGATGAGCACGGGGTGGGAGGCCGTCAGAGCCTACCCCGGCCTGGCTATCGGGGGTTTCGCCCTCTACTACGCGATCACGATGGGCCTCCCGCTCATCCCCATCGCCGGCTTCCTCGTCCCCATCTTCATCTCGCCGCCGTTGGCGGGCGGCCTCGCCACCCTCACCCTCAACATCTTCGATAGGCGGGACCCGCAGATCGCTCACCTCTTCGACGGCTTCAAGGCCTACGGCAAGTGGATGGGCATCGTCTGGCTCTACTACGCTATCGGCGTCATCGTCGCAGTCCCGCTCGCTGTCCTCGGGTTGGTCGCGCACTTCTCGGTCTTCGAACAGCGCACGGCGCCGCCTGGCCCTGCCATCATCGGCGGCATCTCGTTCATCGCCGCGGTTCTCGTCGCCGCCGCTGTCGCCGTCCTCATACGGTGGGTCTTCCTCCACTACGCCGGAGTCGAGAGCCCGGGCACCTTCGAGGCATATGGCCTCAGCTCGCAGGTCACCAGAGGCCGGCGGCTGCAGCTCTTCTGGATGTCGGTCGTGTTGGGCCTGATCGCGGTCAGCGGCGTTATCGCCCTGGGGGTCGGCCTGCTCGTCACCCTCCCGCTGGGCGCCCTCGCCATGGCCGCGCTCTATCGTCAACTCCGGCCCGCCCCCCTGCCGCAGCCGGCATTCGTGGACCCCATCGAAGCGCCCGTTGCCCCCGAGTACCCCTCGTTCGAGACCCCGAACCTACCCGAGAGTCAGGATCGCTATGGCCAAGAGCAGTAGCATTTCCGCGGCCTCGCGAGGCGGTGCTTCCGCGCGGGATCGGCCACGGCAGGGGGGAGGCGCGAAGCTGTCGAAGGGACTGCGTGGGTTAGGGGTTCGAACTGCCTATCATCCCGGGAGGCGGAGACACCGCCCGGGAGGCGTAGGCGTCCCTCAGGAGGCAAAGGTTCATGGCCAGGGCGCGTGTCATCATCACGCTGAAGAAGACCATCATGGATGCGCAGGGGCAGACCATAGAGAACGCGCTCCACAACCTGGGCTACGCGGGCGTGAGCGCCCTGCGGATGGGCAAGTACGTCGAGATGGATCTGAACGGCGCGTCGAAAGCGGAGATGGAGAAGCAGCTCGACGAGATGTGCCGCCAACTCCTCGCCAACCCCATCATCGAGGACTTCAGATTCGAGATCGAGGGTTGACCATGGCCGCCGCGACCAAGACCAAAACGCGCTTTGGCGTGGTGATCTTCCCGGGCTCGAACTGCGACACGGACGCCTGGCACGCGATCCACGATCGGGCGGGCGCGCCGGTGGACTACATCTGGCACCAGGAAACAGACGTCAGCGGGTTCGACTGCGTCATCCTCCCCGGTGGGTTCAGCTACGGCGACTATCTCCGCACCGGCGCGGTGGCGCGGTTCTCGCCGGTCATGAAGGCGGTGGCGAAGTTCGCGGACAGGGGCCGCCTGGTGCTGGGGATTTGCAACGGGTTCCAGATCCTCTGTGAAGCCGGCATGGTGCCGGGCGCGATGATGCGCAATGCCGGGCAGAAGTTCGTCTGCAAGTACGTGCATATTCGCGTTGAGACGACGGATACGCCCTTCACCAGGGCGATGAAGAAGGGCCAGGTGCTGCGAATTCCCATCGCGCATGGCCAAGGTAACTACTACTGCGATGGGGCGACGCTGGCGGAGCTGAAGCGCAGCGACCAGATCGTGTTCCGCTACTGCACCCCTGATGGCGAGATCACGGCCGAGGCGAACCCGAATGGCGCGTTGGACAACATCGCCGGTATCTGCAATCCAGGGCGCAATGTCATGGGGATGATGCCTCACCCCGAGCGGTCCAGCGATCCCATCCTGGGGTCGGCGGATGGGCGACTGGTGTGGGAGAGCCTGATCGGGGGTGCACGCTGATGGCGGTGGAAGCGCGCCTGTGGCGTGAGCTCGGGCTGAGCGACGCGGAGTTCGAGCGGATCGTCAGCACCATCGGCCGAGAGCCGACGCCGACCGAGCTCGCCATGTTCTCCGTCGAGTGGTCGGAGCACTGCGGCTACCCGCGCAGCCGGCCCCTGCTGGGCCTGTTCCCGAAGGAAGGCAAGTACGCCAGCCGGGTCCAGGGCGAGGACGCGGGCGGCATCGAGGTGGCGCCCAACCTGACGGTGCTGTTCAAGATGGAGAGCCACAACCACCCGAGCCAGGTGGAGCCGTTCCAGGGCGCGGCCACGGGCGTGGGCGGGATTATCCGCGACATCTTCACCATGGGCGCGCGGCCTATCGCGGTGCTCGATCCACTCCGCTTCGGCGAACTCGATCAGCCGCGGGCGCGCTACCTGCTGAAGGGCGTGGTCAGCGGCATCTCGTTCTACGGCAACTGCCTGGGCGTGCCGACGGTCGGTGGCGAGCTGCGATTCGAGGACGCCTACCGGGGCAACTGCCTGGTGAACGTGATGGCGCTCGGCGTGGTGGAGTCGGATAAGATCGCCACCAGCAAGGCGATAGGCGTGGGGAATCCGGTGATCATCGTCGGCAACTCGACCGGGCGCGATGGCATCGGCGGCGCCAGCATCCTCGCGAGCCACGAGTTCGGCGAGGGCGAGGAGAAGCGGCCGACGGTCCAGATCGGCGATCCCTTCACCGAGAAGTGCCTGATCGAAGCCTGCCTGGAGGCGCTGAAGACCGGCGCCATCGTGGGCATGAAGGATATGGGCGCGGCCGGCATCACCTGCACCACCTGCGAGATGTCCGCTGCCGGCGGCCACGGGATGGATGTCGAGCTCCAGAAGGTGCCCCGGCGCGAGCCAGGCATGGAGCCCTGGGAGATGATGATGTCGGAGTCCCAGGAGCGGATGCTGATCGTGGCGCAGAAGGGCCGGGAAGATGAGGTGCTCGGCATCTTCAGTAAGTGGGGCCTGAACGCGGTCGTCTTCGGTGTGGTAACAGATGATGGCATGCTGCGGGTTCGCGACAACGGCCAGGTGGTGGCCGAACTCGAGGCGGAAGCGCTCGCCAGCCCGCCCACCTACGACCTGCCGTACGAGGAGCCGGCCTACTACCGCGAGGCGCAGTCGGCGGACCTCTCGAAGCTGCCGATGCCAGGCGACATGACGGCCGTGCTGCGGGACCTGCTCGCCAGCCCCAACGTCGCCAGCGCGGAATGGGTATATCAACAGTACGACCACATGGTGCAGACCAACACCGTCGTCGCCCCCGGCGGCGACGCGGCGGTGCTCCAACTCAAGGGATACCGGCAGGGAATCGCCGTCACCACGGACGGGAACGGGCGCTACTGCTACCTCGATCCGTACCTCGGCGCGCAGCTCGTGCTGGCGGAGGCGACCCGGAACCTGGTGTGCGTGGGCGCGGAGCCGGCGGGAGTCACCGACTGCCTCAACTTCGGCAACCCGGAGAAGCCGGACCGGTTCTGGCAGTTCCGGCGCTGCGTGGAAGGGCTGGCGGACGCCTGTCGTTTCTTCCGGCTGCCCGTGGTCAGCGGCAACGTGAGCTTCTACAACGAGACGTCCGACGCCGCGGTCTATCCCACCCCGGTGCTCGGTGTGGTGGGCGTGTTGGACGACGTGAACAAGCATTGCACCAGCGGGTTCGAGCGGGTGGGCGATGCGATCCTGCTGCTCGGCGAGACGCGCGACGACCTGGGCGGGACGGAGTACCTGAAGCGCCATCATAAGGCGGTCACCGGGCGTCCGCCCGCGCTCGACCTCCAGGCGGAGAAGAACGTGCAGGCCGCCTGCCTCGAGGCGATCCGGGCAGGGCTGGCGGCATCGGCGCACGACTGCTCCGACGGCGGCCTTGCGGTGGCCCTGGCCGAGTGCTGCATCCACGGCGGAATCGGGGCCGACGTGAGCCTGCCGGCGAGCGAATCGGCGCTGCGGCTCGACGCCCGCCTGTTCGGGGAATCGCCCTCCAGGATCGTGCTCTCGGCGGCGCCCGGGAACGTCGAGCGCATCCGGGAGATCGCCAGCACGCAGGGCGCGCCTGTGCAGGTGCTCGGGACGGTGGGCGGCGACCGGCTGTCGCTGTCGGCCGAAGGGAAGTCTGTGGCGGCGTTGGGCGTCGCCGAGATGGAGCGGATCTGGCGCTCGGCGATCAAGGAATTGGTGGAGCAGTAGCAGCGCCAGGCCGACCGCAGAACAAGGAGTCGGGTTCGCGGCGGGCGAAGCAGGAAAGGGATCCTCACCGATCCCAGACGCACCTCAGACCGTCGCATATCGGTAGCATCCCTGAGGTACGGTCCGCTTCAGCCCCAACGAGGCGGGAACGGGGACAAGAGAGCCAATGGGAGACAGTCTATCGCTCCTCGCGCGCCCGGAGGCGCGCGAGGCGTGTGGCGTATTCGGCATTCTCGCGCCGGGCGAGGATGTGTCGCGACTCACCTACTTCGGATTGTTCGCGCTTCAGCACCGCGGTCAGGAGAGCGCCGGGATATCCGTGTCCGACGGGCGCAGCATCACCACCTTCCGCGAGATGGGGCTGGTCTCGCAGGCCATTAGCGAGGAGACGCTCGAGAGCCTGCGCGGCGACCTCGCCATTGGGCACACGCGGTACTCCACCACCGGGTCGAGCACGCTCGTCAACGCTCAGCCCATGGAGGGCGAATGGCGCGGCGGCAAGATCGCCCTCGCGCACAACGGCAACCTCATCAATGCCCTCGCGCTGCGCCAGGAGATGGAGGCCCAGGGCGAGACCTTCGATGCCACCAGCGACAGCGAGATCATGCTCAAGATGGTGGTGCGCGAGGCCGCGAAGACCAATAGCGTCGAGGACGCGGTCGCCGCGTGCATGCCCAGGTGGCGGGGCGCGTACTCGCTCGCCATCCTCACCGAGCAGTCGGTGATCGCCGTCCGGGATCCCTGGGGCGTGCGGCCCCTCTGCATCGGCCGGCTGAACGGTGATTCCATCGTCTTCGCCTCCGAGAGCTGTGCCCTGAGCGTGATCGGCGCCGAGCTCGTGCGCGAAGTCGCGCCCGGCGAGATGGTGATCGCCGACAAGGACGGGCTGCGCTCTCGGCAGGCAATGGAGGGCTCGCGCCTGGCCCTCTGTGTCTTCGAGTACATCTACATGGCCCGCCCCGACAGCGTCATCGGCGGACACCTCGTGCATGAGGTGCGCCGGCGCCTCGGGATGCAGCTTGCCGTGGACAGCCCGGCCGACGGCGACGTCGTCATGCCCGTGCCGGACACGGGCTGGCCGGCGGCCATCGGGTTCGCGGAGAAGTCCGGCTTGCCCTTCGGCGAGGGCCTCATCAGAAACCGGTACATCCCGCGCACCTTCATCCAGCCGGACCAGCGCCTGCGTGAGATGGGCGTGAAAATCAAGCTCAACCCGCTGAAGGCCGCGCTGCAAGGGCGCCGCGTGGTGCTGGTGGATGACTCCATCGTGCGCGGCACCACCAAACGCGGGATCGTCAACATGATCCGAGAGGCGGGCGCGAAGGAAGTGCATGTCCGCATCACCGCGCCGCCCTATAGGTGGCCGTGCTACTATGGGGTCGA
>Ga0315294_10010298_pt1 | contig 10260 bp, 10 predicted proteins | sample YL17G13_40_MG_FD_203626 | JGI IMG/M metagenome (GOLD analysis project Ga0315294, IMG submission 203626) | Sediment microbial communities from Yellowstone Lake, YNP, Wyoming, USA - YL17G13_40 | ecosystem: Environmental > Aquatic > Freshwater > Lake > Sediment | place: USA: Wyoming | collected...
TAAGATGCTTCCAGAAGGCATAGAAAAAGAAAAGTTGTTTACCTTAATGAACAACGATATTTTAGTCATTCCTAGGATTAACGATCTGATTAAAGATAACATGATTACAGTAGATAAAAATACATACAAATTAACATCTAAGGGCAGTCTTTTTATAAATACAATCATCTTTTTCCGTAGGATACTAAAAATTCCTAAAGGTGGATAGGTTTATATGGTTTACGATTATCTAAAAACAGCCATTCCTATTTTTAGCTTGGCAATTAATATATTAAGCCAGATATGTATTTTTAGAATTTTTCCGAAAAAAGGATTATTAAATTCAGTATTTTTAGGTTTCTTTATCGGTCTTTTTATTCTATTTGTATTTGAGTTTTGTATTGTTTTAGCGCAGCCAACGTTAACAAAAGAAAACATAGCTATGCTCACAGTACATTTACTAACCTATGTTTCGCTTGGATATTGTTATTTTCATTTTATAAATTTAGGTGAAACAGCTCGTAGAGTAAGAATTTTAAGGGAATTGAGTGTTGCCCCAGGTGGTCTTTCTCTAGAAGGTATTTTGAGCCATTATAATGCCAAGGAAATTATTGAACTTCGGTTACAAAGACTTCTAGCAAACGGCCAAATTATAGCTAAAGAAGATAAGTATTATATCGGTAAACCTTTAATGCTATGGATGGCAAAAATTGTCGTAGCTTTCAAATTTATTCTGCTTGGTAAGAAATCTGAATTTGACTAATTTGTAATATCAAGTTAACGCCATGAAACCAATACAAATTCCAGCCGAATATAATTATATTGGCATATTTTTGACCTTTGCCTGTAATTTTCAATGCAGCTATTGTATTAATTATTTTGAGCACGATGTTATCAAAAGAAAAAATATTTCTGGAAAAGATTGGGTTAAAGGAATGAATCGAATTATCTCACGGGAAGACTTGCCTGTAACTCTTCAAGGAGGCGAACCTAGCCTGCATCCAGATTTTTTCTATATTGTTAATAATCTAAAGCCTGAATTAAATATTGATATATTGACTAATCTCCAATTTGAAGTTGATGAGTTTGTAAGAAATGTTGATCCGAATAGAATAAAAAGAAAGTCGCCTTATGCCTCTATCCGCGTAAGTTATCATCCGGAGCAAATGGATTTAGAAGGAGTAATCAAAAAGACTCTTAAGATGCTAGAAGCAAATTTTAGTGTTGGCATATGGGGACTAACGCACCCTAAATATGAGAAGATAATATTGGGAGCACAGAGTAGGTGTCAAAAATTAAGTATCGATTTTCGCACAAAGGACTTCCTTGGAGAATATAATGGTAAACTATACGGTACATATAAATATATAGGTGCCTGTGATATGAAATTTAGAAAGAAGGTACAATGTAAAACAACGGAACTTTTGATTGATAGTGAAGGTAATATCTTCCGTTGCCACTCAGACCTTTATGCAGGATTGAATCCTATCGGACATATTTTGGATCCTAACTTTCAAATTGAGGATAAATTTAGAGATTGTTCTAACTTCGGCCACTGTAACCCCTGCGATATAAAAGTCAAAACCAACAGATTTCAACAATATGGTCACACATCGGTTGAAATAAAATTCATTTAGTTAGTTTAAGCATATTTTAGTTATCCCATCATTTTAATTTAATCAATATGTATAAATTTATTTAGAGAGATAAGTAAATTTAGTTTAAAAATGAAAAAGAATAATTCAATTATAATCCGTGGAGCCAAAGAGCACAACCTTAAAAATATAAATCTAAAACTACCGCGTAATAAACTTATTGTGGTTACCGGTTTATCCGGTTCAGGTAAATCCAGCCTTGCCTTTGATACTATCTATGCCGAGGGACAGCGCCGCTACGTAGAAAGCCTTTCTGCTTACGCCCGCCAGTTCTTAGAGCAATTGCAGAAGCCAAATGTGGAACATATAGAAGGTTTGTCTCCAGCTATTGCTATCGAACAGAGAACAGCCGGAGGAAATCCACGTTCCACCGTAGCCACTCAGACAGAGATTTACGATTACTTAAGGCTACTTTTTGCCCGCATAGGCAAAGTCCTATGTTATCAATGTGGCCAACCTATAGAAAGACAGAGTTCGCAGGAAATAATAGAAAGAATAATGAAGTTGCCGCAAGATACGGATATTCAAATATTAGCCCCTTTGGTAAGAGGCAGAAAAGGAGAATATAAAGATATATTCAGTTCAATCCAAAAAGCAGGGTTTGTGCGGACTCGTGTGGATGGAGAAGTTTACGAATTACCTGCCAAGATAAAACTTCAGAAATATAAGATTCACAATATAGAAGTGGTTGTAGATAGGCTTAAGATAACCCCCACAGTAAAAAACAGGCTTACGGATTCGGTTGAGACAGCGCTTAAAGTAGGAAAAGGCGTGGTTATCGTTAGTCAGGCAAACAGGCAAATAGATTTAGTTTTTAGCGAACAATACGCCTGTGCAAAATGCGGCACAAGTTATGCTGAAGTGGAACCGCGCATCTTCTCTTTCAATTCTCCTTATGGTGCATGTCCTGAGTGCAACGGTCTGGGTACAAAACTGGAATTTGATCCGGATTTGGTTATTCCGGATAAAAATAAGTCTATAAATACAGGTGCAATCGAACCCTGGAAGAGAGGGGGCAGAGGATATATCATTTATTATCGTTCACTTATTCGGGAACTAGCGGCTCAGATGGGATTTGATTTAGATACGCCATTTAAGAAATTAGACAAAGATGTACAGAAGGCTATCCTTTACGGAGCTGATGAATATATCTGGGGCAAGCGTTTTGAGGGTATTATACCGCACTTAGAAAGATTGTTCCATCAGACAGAAAGCGATTATTTAAAACAAGAGATTTCCCGTTTTATGTCCAGCCTTCCTTGCCCGAAATGTAATGGAGCAAGGCTCAAAAAAGAAAGCTTAGCCGTGACTATTCAAGGTAAAAACATATGGGAAGCAACCCGGATGTCAATAAAAGAGTCTTATAGTTTCTTTGCTAATTTAGAACTAACCGAAAAACATAAAATAATTGCGCACCAGGTATTAAAAGAAATAAGCCAGAGATTAAGATTCTGTATTGATGTGGGGTTAGAATATTTGACCTTGGATAGAAGAAGTTCTACACTTTCCGGAGGCGAGGCGCAAAGGATTCGTTTAGCTACCCAGGTTGGCTCGGGATTGGTAGGAGTATTGTATATATTAGATGAACCCAGCATCGGTTTACATCCGCGGGATAATTCAAAACTTCTCTGTACATTGAAGGCACTAAGGGATTTAGGCAACACTTTGATTGTTGTGGAGCACGATGAGTTTACTATACGCGCTGCTGATTATATTGTAGACTTAGGTCCGGGTGCAGGCAGGCATGGCGGAGAAGTAATTTTTTCTGGCCAAACTAAAGACTTATTAAGTCATCCTACTTCTCTTACCGCAAAATATCTTAAGAAAGAATTAAAAATAGATATCCCCCTAAAAAGAAAATATAGCCACAATAAAAAATTCTTAGAAATAAAAAAAGCCAGAGAGCATAATCTCAAAGACATAGACGTAAAGTTCCCTCTGGGGTTGTTTATATGCGTAACAGGTGTGTCTGGCTCAGGTAAGTCTACCTTAATTGATGAGATACTCTATCGCGCCTTAGCCCAAAAGTTATATAAATCCAAAGAAAAGCCCGGATTGCATAAAGAGATTATTGGCACACAACATATTGATAAGGTTATTGTAGTTGACCAATCTCCTATTGGCCGCACACCGCGTTCAAACCCTGCTACATATACTGGAGTCTATAGCCATATCAGAGATATTTTTAGCAGGCTCCCGCAAGCGCGTATGCGCGGATATAGGCCCGGAAGGTTCTCTTTTAATGTCAAAGGTGGACGTTGCGAAGCCTGCGCCGGAGACGGCATTAAAAAAATTGAGATGCATTTTTTACCTGATGTTTATGTAAAATGCGATGTATGTAAAGGAAGCCGGTTCAATGAAGCAACGTTGGAAATAAAATACAAAGGTAAATCCATAGCCGATGTTTTAGATATGACAGTGGAGGAGGCATTGGATTTGTTTAGCAATATCCCTAAGATAAAGAATATATTGCTTACACTTAATGATGTGGGTTTAGATTATATTCAAGTTGGACAGTCTGCAACTACATTATCCGGCGGCGAGGCCCAGCGCGTTAAACTCTCATCAGAACTCAGTAAGCGCTCAACCGGTAAAACGCTATATATATTAGATGAACCTACTACAGGCCTACATTTTGCCGATGTAGAGAAACTCCTTGGAGTTCTTCAGAAGTTAGTTGATAAAGAAAATACCGTCATCGTAATTGAACATAATTTAGAAGTAGTAAAGTGTGCCGACTATATTATTGACTTGGGACCAGAAGGAGGAGATAGAGGAGGAGAACTGGTGGCATACGGCAGTCCAGAGGAATTAGCTAAAGTGCGCAATTCTTATACAGGGCAATTCTTGAGAAACGTATTGAAGGCTTAATGTTTAAGTGCTATTATTATAGAAACTAATCATGAAAAGGATACGTATATTACACATTCTTATTATACTTACTACTTGCTGCTTACTACTTACTACTTTTGGATTCACTCAAGATTCCAAAGAGGAAGAAGCACTTTTTATAGCCGAAAAAGCATTTGAGGACGGCTTCTATGATGTTGCGCTGGGTTTATTTGAACGTTTCCTAAAGAACTATCCTGACTCAAAAAAAATAGCCCAGGTAAATCTATTAATCGGGCAAAGCTATTTTCATCAAAATAAATTCCTTGATGCCCTGGCCAAATTTGAGGAACTATTAAATAACCCCGCTGCCAAAGAGATTAACGATGCAGTTTTATACTGGGTTGCCGAAGTGCATTTTAGAGGCAATGATTTCGCAAAGGCTCACCAGTATTATAAAAAAATAATTGATGAGTTTCCCAAATCTTCCTACATTGTAGCCAGTTACTATTCTTTAGGTTGGTGTTTATTCCAGGAGCAGAATTTTATCGATGCTTTAGATTATTTTAAAATCGTAGAAGAAAAATTCCCCAAAGACTCTCTTACCCAGGACTCCCATTTTAAGATAATTGAATGCCTATACAATTTAAAAGACTATAATGGAATAAAGGATAAAATTAAACCTTACTTAAAAATATATGCTGAAGATAAAACAAAACTACCTTATTTGTATTTTTACCTTGCAGAAGCAGATTACTATTTAAATAATTTACAAGAAGCACTCCAGGAATATGCTCAAGTTCTCCTAAATGCACCTGACGATAGAATGCAGGCTTTATCTAAATTAGGTATGAGTTGGAGCTATCTTAAATTAAAGCGATACCAGGAAGCCCAAGATAAATTTTCAGAAATCAGCCCAGCCGTTTTAGAAAAAAGCAGTTACGATGTTTTATTATTGGGTAGAGCGATTTTATACTTTGAGACGAATAGATTTACAGAAGCAAAAAATATATACAATGAATTATTGAATACGACACAGGATCCAGCCGTTTTAATTCAGGCTTATCTGGGTGAAGCAGAGGCACTTTACAATATGGCGCAATACCAAGAAGCAATAAACGTGTATAAAGAGGCGCTAAAAATTTCTTCCGCCTCTGTTACGCAAGAGATTATGGATAAATTACATTACGGCCTAGCCTGGGCTTTTTTAAAAGAGGGGCAGTTCAAAGATGCGATAGATGAATTTCAGAAGATTGCGAAACAGAGCGAAGATAAGACCGTTAAGGTCGCTGCCCTTTGTCAGATAGGAGATGCCTATCAGGACTCCGGAGATTATGATAGAGCAGCCCAGACATATGATGGCATATTAAAAGATTATCCCGATAGTCTATATACCGATTACGTCCAGTATCAATTAGGCCTCATTTTGCTAAAATCCTCTAACTATGACGGTGCGATTATGAGTTTTTTAAGTTTAAAGAAGAATTTTCCTAATTCCAAGTTATTAGACGATGCCTCTTATACCTTAGGTTTAGTATATTTTCAAAAAGAAGATTACAACTCAAGCAAAGAAAATTTTGAGAAGTTTTTGGAGGAATTTAAGGATAGCAATCTAAGGTCTGAGGCTATGTATCTTTTAGGAACTAGCCTGTATAATTTGGGGAAGTTTGAGGAGGCAATAGAAGTATTTAAAAATATCTTAAGGACATACAGTCAGGATACAGAACTTATGCAGAAGGCAGAATACGAAATAGCAGATTGTTACTATCAGTTAGGTAACGAGAAAGAGGCAGTAAACAGATTCAAGATATTACGTTCTAAATATCCGGACTCAAGACTCACCGCTGAGGTTATGTGGTGGTTAGGTGAATATTATTATAGACACAATGAGTTAAATTTGGCGCGGCGCTATTTCTCGTCACTTATTCAAGATTTTCCTAAGAGCGATTTAATTGCTTCCAGTTTTTATGCATTGGGCTCGACTTATGTAGAAGAATCTAGATATGAAGAGGCAATTGATAATTTTAAGAAGGTAATAAAACTGGGCAGGTCAGATCTTGCAGGCCAGGCCACCATTGTTATAGCGGATATATACGCAAGACAAGATAAGTTTGATTTAGCTCTGGTGACTTATAAAGATGTGGTTAAAGAATACCCCAATCTTACTAACTTAATTTACCCCAAGATTGCGGATATCTATTCCAAAACCGGTGATTATGAGCAAGCAATAGATTTTTATCGCAGAAGTCTGGATGTTGTGCCGGTAAGGCAAATGGCAGATATCCAATTTAAATTAGCACAAACTCTCCAAACACAAGGAAAGCTCGCCGAGGCAATTGAAGAGTATTTAAAAGTTACCTATCTTTATACGCAAGACAGCAATTTAGTGGTTAAATCACTTTTAAGAATAGCAGGAATTTATGAAAATAAGGAAAATTTTAAAGAGGCGATTAATATTTATAAAAGAGTCATCTTAACAAACGTCGAAGAAGCTAAGTATGCTAAGGAGCGCATAGACTGGATAAATAAATATGAGAAATAAAAAGGAGGGACCATGGATTTATATAAGATGAGTTTATGGCAAGTATTCTTGTCAGGTGGGCCAGTAATGTGGCCAATACTTTTGTGCTCTGTCTTTGCATTGGCTATAATATTGGAGAAATCCTGGTATTTGAATAAGATAAAGATAGATACCCAGAAGTTCTTGGGTAACATTTTGGATAGGATAAAACGGCATGAGATAAAAGAAGCGCTCCAGACCTGCGATAATACAAAAAGCCCCATAGCCCATATTTTAAAGGCAGGGATCTTAAAATACGACCGCACACGCGACCAAATTAAAGAAGCCATTGAAGACGCCTCTTTATATGAAATACCCAAATTAGAAAAAAATCTATCTATACTAGCTACCATAGCGCATATCTCTCCGCTTTTGGGCCTTTTGGGAACAGTTACAGGAATGGTTAGATGTTTTCAGACTATTCAAGCCAAAGCTACATCTTTTCATCCGGTTTCTCCGGGGGATTTAGCGGGTGGTATCTGGGAGGCATTGCTTACTACGGTTGCAGGTTTAATTGTAGCTATACCTGCATTTGTTGCTTATAATTATCTGGTTAGCCATATAAATAATTTTATCCTAGAGATGGAAAAGGCATCTACAGAGCTGGTTAATTTTCTTACAGAATAGAGGGGTGTTAAATGAGGTTCAAAAGACATATGGAGTTAGAGCATGGCCTCAAGCAGATAGATATCGCACCATTAATAGATATGGTATTTCAACTGCTGATATTCTTTATGCTTACTTCCAGCTTTGTGATGCAGCCGGGTATAAAAGTAAATCTACCCAAGGCAGTAACCAGTGAAATTGTTAAATACGAGAATATAGAAGTAGTTGTATCGGGAGAAAATGTAATTTATTTAAACGGTAAAGTTTTGACTATGCAGGAACTAGATAATTTACTAAAAACAGTAGCAAAAAGGCAGCAGCCAATTTTAATCAAGGCGGACAGGCGCGCATCTTTGGGCAGGGTAGTAGAAATCTGGGATATGTGTCGGGACTTAGGCATACAGCAGATAAATATTGCTACAAGCCAAGAATGACGCATCATACAGTTTTTAAAAAAACATTAGTTATTTCGTTGTTGGGACATATAACTGCATTTGGTATCTTCGGGTTTTCTTTTGGAGACAGATTTCTAAAAGCAAATTATATTCCAGTTTATTTCTGGGGTTCGATATTATCCAATTCTGATTTAAATAGCAAATCAATTAATTCATATTTGTCCACGAGGTATAAAGTTAGTAATATGCCTATCGTATTAACTCATCTTAAAAGCAAACAAGAATGTGGCCTTGCTTGCCCGCAATATGTTAAGCCATTGGTATATTTAGCTGTTAATAGAGAAAAGATAGCTTTTGCCCCTAAAGATAAACTAATATCTTCTGTATCCAAAAGAAAAGAAACAACCATAACCTTGCATCCTTATTTGCCTTTGCATTTTTTACTATATTTTAGAGATAGGCAGAAAGCGCATATCGAAGTTATGTTTAATATAGTATCAAGCGCAAAAGCCAATAATATACTGCTTAAAAGAAAAATATCATCCGGTAATCTGGAGGCGGATCTTTTAAGTATGCGCTATATTGGGCATTATCTTTTTATACAACAGGCAAGACTCGTTCCTAATATTTGGCAGACAGTAAAGATAGACCTCTCTACTAAAAATGATTAACATAGATTTTTCTTTGGCCATAACTCTGTCTATGCTTCTTTTTGTAAATGTAATACTGGTCGTTTGGTTATTTAGTAAACAGAAAAAAGATAAGGAGTTATCTCTTGATCCTCGGTTTATTTGGTATTGTTTAGTATGCACTTATACTTACGTGGATACTAAAGAAGAGGCAATCTCGGTTTGCCCCCGTTGCGGCAGTTATAACAAAAAGTAGTTGACAGCCATATTATTTGCTTCTAAAATAAAAACCAGGGAGGGATTAAAATGATTACTGAGATAGGAATAGTTGCGGGTGATATATGGCATTTTTTGGATCAACACGGAGAGGTTGGTCTTTTAGAGTTGGTTAATGGTATTGATAAGCCGCGGGATAATGTTCTGATGAGCCTGGGTTGGCTGGCTCGCGAAGGCCATGTAATTCTCCAGCAGACAGGTGGCGATTATAAAGTAAGCCTGAGAAAAAATGATTAATTTTATATATAATAAGCTAAAGGGTTTTGCTAAAAAGGGAATAGCATTGTTTATGGTCTTAGGTACGCTTTTAGTGGTGGTTACCTTTGCATTTATTATGCTTAATATTATGCTCAGTCACCCACGCCTTACTCAGCATCAAGTAGGTCGCATACAGGCTTATTATGCTGCCCAGGCAGGGATGAATTATGCTATTGAAAAATTAAGATTAGGAAATGACTCTAACTGGACATCCTCAGGGGCATTTACACATCGCATGTGTTGGACTACTACCGGATGTTCTTCTCCCGGTGATATTCTTGAGGCAGATTTACCTCGTTCTATTGAATATGTTGAGATTACTGTTTGGACTGTCAATTCAGGAGTAAACAATACCCGCAAAATAACAAGTAAGACAAGTTATACCTATACCGCGCCATAATTCCCCTTTTAAAATCTATTATAATCTAAGTAAGTTTATTATAAAATTATATATTTTAATGTAATCTAGGTTTGACCATATTAAGCTAGATTTTTATTTTAAGTAAGTTTAAGTAAGAATATATAAAAAAATACTTGACAAAAGCATAATTTTATGTTTTAATTAACTTCAATTAAGTTTATATTAAAAATAAGGAATTTAGATGCCAAGACTCATGGATATTGAGGAATTAGCGAATTATCTAAGATTAAAAAAGCAGACTATATATAATTGGTTACATCAGGGTAAGTTCACGGGAATAAAGGTAGGAGGAGTCTGGAGGTTTGAGCGCAAAGAGATTGATGCCTGGCTAAAGAGCAGAAGGCGGCTATCTAAATCAGGAGAAACTCAATGAACAAATTAGGTATATATTTTGGGCCAAAGGTGATTAGCATCGTAGAGACCAGGGGTAGGCAGCCCATAAATAGTATTCAAATTTCAACTTCCACAATTTCGTCCACTAAATTTTTGGAAGAAAAGGTCCCTGAAGAAGCGAAATTAGCGATACTCCTTAAACATGAATTAACAAAGAATAAGATTGAGGTCCAAGAGGCAAATATTGTTCTTTCTGGTAGAGATCTGATTATCCGGACCTTTGATATGCCAATTCTGCCCAAAGAGGAATTAGCAGCTG
>Ga0315294_10010300_pt1 | contig 10259 bp, 17 predicted proteins | sample YL17G13_40_MG_FD_203626 | JGI IMG/M metagenome (GOLD analysis project Ga0315294, IMG submission 203626) | Sediment microbial communities from Yellowstone Lake, YNP, Wyoming, USA - YL17G13_40 | ecosystem: Environmental > Aquatic > Freshwater > Lake > Sediment | place: USA: Wyoming | collected...
TAATTTGACGGGTTGAGATGCCAGCGTTTTTAAATTTTTGTAAATTTTGCATTATTCTGGCTAAAATCTTGCCTGCCTTTCCCATCATTTCTAAATCTTCTTTAGACTTTAAGGGAATCATTTTATTCGCTAAAACGCAAAATTAATCTTTAAACCACCTTTTACACCGCCAAACCGCAAAAGTTTTTCTTTGCGACCTTTGCGGTGTGATTATTATTTTATTTCTATTTTTGCGCTTTTGCGGTTGCAAGGTGGACAATTTTATTTAAAACTATGCCTGCTTCTTCATCTGCGCTGATGCGATGAAGTTTGCGGCTTGCTTCATAATATTGAATTAAGGAAAAAACCTCTTTTTTATAAACTTCTAAGCGCGTTTTAATGGTCTCTTCTTTATCATCCGTCCTTTGATAGAGATTCCCGCCGCATTTATCGCAGAGCATATCAATTTTAGGCGGCATATTTTTGATATGGAAATTTGCCCCGCAGGTTTTACAGACTAGGCGGCCGGTTAGACGCTGTATAATCACTGGTTCGCTAGTATCTAAGTAGACTACGAAGTCTATATCTATATTTTTTTGCGTACGCATATTATCTAAGGCCTTAGCCTGATTTATATTTCTTGGGTACCCATCTAAGATAAAACCTTTTTTAGTGTCCGGCTCGCCGATGCGTTTTTCGAGCATCCGAGTAACTAAATTGTCAGGCACCAATGCTCCTTTATCCATATAACTCTTTGCCTGTTTACCTAAGTCTGTACCACCAGAAACATTCTGTCTTAATATATCGCCTGTAGATATATGGGGTAAATTTAGTCGCTCTGCTAATGTCTTTGCCTGTGTGCCTTTTCCTGCGCCAGGCGGACCTAATAATATGATTCTCATCTATCTCCTACCTCTAATCCGGCCGGTTTTCATAAAACCTTCATAGTGATGCATTAAAAGATGCGATTCAATCTGTTTTATGGTATCTAACATTACCCCTACTATAATCAATATCCCGGTACCACCAAAAAAAGAAGCCACGAGATACGGAATTTTTAACCACGCCATAATGAAATCGGGAAATATGGCAATAAAGGCAATAAATAGCGCACCGGCTAAAGTAATTCTGGTCATCACATAATCTAAGAATTCCGCCGTGGATGTTCCTGGACGAATGCCCGGAATAAAACCGCCATATTTTTTCATATTCTCCGCCAAATCATTCGGATTAAAGACAATAGCAGTATAAAAATAGCAAAAGAATATTATTAATAATGCGTATACAACCGTGTAAAGTAAATGCCCCCTGACTAATCCCTGTGCCCAGGATTGGAATGTCGGGTTAGGGATAAAAGAGGCTAAGGTTGCCGGGAAAAGAATTATTGACTGGGCAAAGATAATGGCAATAACTCCAGCAGTATCTACTTTTAAAGGTATATAGGTACTCTGGCCACCGAAAATTTTTCTTCCCACAATGCGTCGCGCATACTGTACGGGAATTTTTCTCTGTCCCTGAGTTATCATGATTACAGAAAAAACCACGCCGACGAGGAATACCGCCATAATCAATAAGACAAATGGCTGGATTTGCCGACGGCTCGGTGAAAAAGGTGAAAGTAAAACAAATAACTGGTGCATTGCCGCAGGGATCCTGGAGATAATCCCGGCTGTGATTACCAAAGATATGCCGTTACCAATACCCCTTTCCTGTATCTGTTCACCCAGCCACATAATAAATATTGTGCCGGTACTCAAAGTAAGTACGGTAAGAATTCTGAAGCCCCATCCAGGATACATTACTATTTTTAATCCTTCAAAACGAGCAGGATTCTCTAGCCACAAGGCAATAAAAAAAGATTGAATCACGGCCAGAACAACTGTCATATAACGGGTGTATTGATTAATCTTTTCGTAACCTGCCCGACCTTCTTTAGCCAGCTTTTCTAAGGCGGGTATAACGGCAGTCAGAAGTTGCAGGATAATCGAGCTGGATATATAAGGCATAATCCCCAAGGCAAAAATCGTAAGTCTTTCCATTGCCCCTCCGGAAAACATATTGATTATCCCAAAAATTGTGCCGCCTTGGGTTTTGGCAATGCGGTTGAAAAATTCAGTGAGAGCCGCGCCATCAATGCCTGGAGTGGGCACGTAACAACCAATGCGATATATAGCAATAAGCACCCCAGTTATAATAAGTCGCCTTTTTAAATCCGGGATTTTAAATGAATTAGCCAGCGCACTAAGCATCCACTACCTCAACCTTACCGCCTACATTTTTAATTTTATCGGCAGCTTTTTTAGAAATAGCATGAGTCTGAATGATAATGGGATTCTTAATTTCTCCGTCACCTAAAATTTTGACCAATTTATCCTTATCTTTAATCAGGCCTTTTTCTTCTAATAATTCCAGAGTTATATTCGGTTCTTTTATTCTATTTAAATCGCTTAAATTTACAATCTGGTACTCTTGCTTGAATGCGTTGACAAAGCCGCGCTTGGGGATTCTACGTATCAAGGGTGTCTGTCCGCCTTCAAATCCCGGGTAGAAATCTCTTCCTGAACGCGAGGTCTGGCCCTTGCTGCCGCGCGTTGAGGTTTTACCATGACCCGACCCCGGACCCCTGCCCAATAGCTTTCTTTTTTTATGGCTGCCTTTAGGGGCCCTTAGATTATGTATACTAATTTGGATAACTTCCTTCGTTTCTATTTTGGGAGTTATCTTTGTTTTTCTCGGCGCAGGTTTTTTAAGCGTCGGTTTTTTCTGGTTTTGAAATATTTTGCGTCTCATTTTTTAGATTACTTAATCCTTCCATAGTTGCCTTAATTACATTTATGGGGTTATTAGATTTAAGGCACTTGGTTAAGATATCTTTTATGCCGCAAGCCTCACATATTGCCCTTACCGGACCGGCAGCAATGACGCCGGTTCCTTCGGACGCCGGCTTTAAAAGAACCTTGGCAGCCCCAAATTCACCGATAATCTCATGAGGTATGGTAGAGCCTTCCATAGGCACGGTAATGAGTTGTTTTTTTGCTTTGGTCAGGGACTTACGAATAGCATCTGCTACTTCATTTGCCTTACCTAAGGCAAAACCCACTTTACCTTTCGTATCTCCCACTACTACCAATGCGCTAAAAGAAAGCTTCTTGCCGCCCTTAGTTACTTTGGCAACGCGGTTAATGGTAATAATCTTCTCTATTAATTCGTGCTGGCTTCCGATATTTAATTCTCGCATCTTAAAACTCTACCCCCCCTTTTCTTAAGGCCTCGGCAAATACCTTTATTCTACCATGGTATAGATATCCCGCACGGTCAAAGACAACTTTGGTAATCCCCTTTTCCTTTGCCTTAGCCGCAAAAATCTCACCAAAGGATTGCATCGCCTTTATATTACCGGCATAAGTAATTTTTGTTTTTACCTCTTTATCCAATGTGGATAAAGAAAAAAGCGTCCTGTTTTTTGTATCATCTATGATCTGGGCAAGAAGATTCTTTAAGCTACGGTATACAACCAGGCGCGGCCGGGTGCTGTTTCCAGATATACATACACGTATACGGCGATGTCTTTTTATTCTTAGGGGTTGTTTTTTATTTTTCATTTTAAATCAGCAAACAATTATTTTGTAGCCGCCTGAGACTTACCAACTTTCTTCTTTAAATATTCACCCGCATAACGAATGCCTTTCCCTTTATACGGCTCAGGTGGATATATTGCGCGTATTTCCGAGGCCATCTTACCAACCTTTTCTTTGTCTATGCCTCTTATCACAATCTGGGTTTGTTTAGGCGTTTCTATTTTTATGCCTTCGGGAATAGGGAGATTTACCGGATGAGAAAAGCCCAATAATATGTTTAAATTATTACCCTGAACCTGTGCCTTGAACCCTACCCCGATTATCTCCAGCTCTTTAACATAACCTTCAGTTACGCCCTTGACCATATTTGAGATTAAGGCACGGTAAAGGCCATGCAAAGATTTATCCGTTTTTGTATCCGATATTCGTTTTACCATGAGCTGATTATCCTTTATTTCCAAATTTATCCGATCGGATAAATTAAGCGTGGTTTCCCCTTTCGGCCCTTCTACAAAAATCTGGCCGTTCTTAATTTCAACTTTTACATCCTGGGGTATAATTACGGGTTTTTTACCAATCCTTGACATATGTTATTACTCCTATCCCGATTCGTAAGATACACTAAAATTTTCAAAGAAAATTTTAGTGTACTCGTCGGGATAAGTTCGCACAGATAAGTTATGTCGTCCCGAAACTTTGGGACTCCATAACTTATGTGCTCACTTACCAGATATAACCGATAATCTCTCCGCCTAACCCTTGCGCCTTTGCCTCTTTGTCTGTGATAATACCTTTTGAGGTAGAAATAATAGCCAGGCCCAGGCCTCTTAAAACAGAAGGAATTTTATGGCGGTTTACATATACGCGCAATCCGGATTTGGATATGCGTTTTATATTTCGTATCGCCGGTTTGAAATTTATATATTTCAGGTAAATTCTTAATATGCCTTGTTTCTTATCTTCTATCAGTTTGAAATTATCAATGTAATTTTCTCTTTTTAAAATTTCTAAAATGGACTTTAACATCTTTGAGGCAGGCACATCCACATTTTCCTTTTTAGCCATAATACCATTGCGTATTATCGTAAATGCATCCGCAATTAAGTCTGTCCTTGACATTTTATTCCCTCATCTTTAGTTACGGTTTCGTTTACCGCGTACCGTTTACCGTGTGTGGTACAATTACCAGCTGGCCTTTTTAATCCCCGGTATTAAACCTTGCCAGGCCAATTCCCTGAAACAAATACGACAGAGTTGAAATCTACGCAGATAACCGCCTGATCTGCCACAAATAGGACAACGGTTATATTTGCGGCTAGAAAATTTAGGAGCCCTTTTCCACCTTGCTATTTGTGAGTTTTTTGCCATTGCTTTTACCTAATTATTAAAATTACGTTTCGTTTACCGTGTACCGGTTAACGGTGAGCGGTTAACGGTAAACGCAACTATTACTAACTTATAGACGAAAATGGCATACCGAATAATCTTAACAATTCTTTTGCCTGTTCGTAAGATTTAGCGTTTTTAATTACAAGGGTTATATCCATACCCTGAACACGCGTTATTCTATCGTAATCTATTTCTGCAAATATGGTTTGGTCGGTAATACCTAAGGTATAATTTCCTGCTTTGTCAAAAGAGTTGGGAGAAACACCTCTAAAGTCACGGATACGCGGAAGCGCCACGTTGAGCAACCTATCCATAAACTCATACATCATTGTTCGTCTTAAAGTAACCTTGCAGCCAATGGGATTTCCTTGTCTAATCTTAAAATTTGCAATTGCCTTCTTCGCCCTACTTAAAATAGGCTTCTGTCCGGTAATCGCCGCTAATTCTTCCATAGACTTTTCCAAAATCTTGATATCGGTTAAGGCTTCGCCCACACCCATATTTACCACTATCTTTTCTAAACGCGGCACGGCAAGCTTATTCTTTAAGGAAAAGGTTTGCATCATCTGGGGCGCAATCTCGTTCCTGTATTTTTCTAATAATCGAGGAACCATACTATATTACCTCTTTACAGGCTTTACAGAACCTTGACTTTGTTCCATCAGCTAAAACCTTAAATCCCACCCTAGCCGGGCGGTTACAGTGTTTACATAAAAGCATAAGGTTTGACATATTGATCGGCATTTCAATTGACACTATGCCGCCGGATTGGTCTTGACGGGTTTGACGTCTATGTTTCTTAGCTAAATTTATACCTTCCACTATCGCCTTGGTTTTCGCGGTCAATACTTTTAAGACCTTACCCTTTTTGCCAATGTCTTTACCTTTGCTTACCTGTATTATGTCGCCCTGCCTAATCTTAAACATTAACGAGCACGCGACTTACGGAGCAAAGCGACGTAAGTCGTTCTCCGTAGGGGCGCTTCCTTGTTTGTGCGAGAAAACCGCGCACTAATTTTTGAAAAAATGCTTTAAATCCAACAAAAACGTAAATCTCGCTATCCCCCGCATCTATAAATCCAGCGCATCTACAAAAATTAGTGCGGGGTAAATTTGTAGCCGGCCTTCGGCCTATAACTTACGTCTCCGCCTTCGGCGGATTCCGTAAGTTATAGGCTCATTTAAATTACCTCGGGTGCCAAAGATATGATTTTGGTAAAATTCTTATCTCTTAATTCCCTAGCTACCGGGCCAAAAACACGGGTACCCCTGGGATTTAATTGCGCATCTATAAATACAATTGCATTACGGTCAAATCTTAAGACAGAGCCATCGGGCCGCCTGATGGCCGCCTTGGTCCTTACTACTACTGCCTTGCCGACCTCGCCTTTTTTAACGATTGCATCCGGGGCAGATTCTTTTACATTCACGTTGATAATGTCTCCCAATTCGGCAATCATGCAATTTTTTTTACCCAGGACGCCAATGCATGAGGCTTTCTTGGCACCGGTGTTATCCGCTACATCTAATATTGTACGTAATTGAATCATCTTATTATTCCTTAATCTCGGCCAGCGGTGCCTCGGACTTTTTAATAACCTCTATTATTCTAAAGCGTTTTTCTTTAGAGAGTGGCCGGGTCTCCTGTATTCGCACTACATCACCTATCTTAGTGCTATTTTTCTCATCATGGGCCTTAAATTTATTGTATTTTTTAATGGTGCGGCTGTATTTAGGGTGCTTGGCCAGACGCATGGTTTTAACAATGCGTGTCTTCTGCATCTTATCGCTTATAACCGTACCGATAAATTCCTTCCTTTTACCCATATTATTTTTCTTTCTTTTCGTTTACCCCGTTAGAAATCTTATTTTTTCCCGTTATGGCTTTGGTATTTCTAACGGGGTTTAGAATAGTTTGTATACGCGCAATATCCCTCTTAATTAATAAAAACATATGCGGCTTCTCTACTCTTCCGCTATAGCGCTGTTGGTTAAGTTTATACAATTCTTCTTTCAGCGTTTTTTCTTTCTGTAGTAATTCTTCTTTTGATAGGTTGCGCAATTCCTGTATTTTCACCTCGCTCTTCCTTCCTACTTTATACCCTACCCTTTAGGAAAGGCGGGGTTCATATCATTTATGTGCTCGGCTGATAAATTTTGTCCTAAATGGTAACTTATACGCGCAGAGCTTGAAACATCGCCGCGCATACTCTTCAGGCACTCCGTCTAACTCAAACAAAACTCGGCCTCTTTTTACCACTGCTACCCAGTGATCAAGTTCGCCCTTACCTTTACCCATCCGCACTTCAGCCGGCTTCTTAGTTATTGACTTATCAGGAAAGACCCTAATCCAGAGCTTTCCACCTTTATGCAGCTGACGCGCAAGAATTACGCGCGCCGCTTCTATCTGGGTATTTTTAAGCCAACCGTTTGCTAATGCCTTTAGGCCGAACTCTCCGAAAGCCAGATTAAAGCCGGTAGTTGCTACTCCCCTACGGGTTCCTTTTTGCAATTTCCGATATTTTACTCTTTTAGGCATCATTACCATAAGTGTAATCCTTGAGTTTTATTATCCTGCTTCTTGTGTTTTTTCTTCAGGTCGAGTTTGTCCAGTTGGTTTATCCAATATATCGCCCTTATAAATCCAGACTTTAACCCCAATCAAGCCATATGTAGTCAGGGCCTCGGTAAAACCATAGTCTATATCCGCACGTAAAGTAGACAGAGGAAGCTTGCCTTGTTTATAGGTCTCGGTGCGTGACATCTCTGCGCCACCCAGCCTGCCGGCACAAATTATCTTTATGCCCTTTGCCCCTGTGGCCATGGACTGCTCTATCGCCCGTTTTACTGCCCTACGAAAAGCTACCCTTTTCTCTAATTGCAAGGCCAAGTTCTCTCCTACGAGTTGTGCATCCAAAGCCGGTTTTTTTATCTCCTCTATATCGATAGATACTTCCTTTTTAATTATACTGTTTAAATCTCCCCGTAACTGTTCTATATCAGCACCGTGCCGACCGATGATTATGCCGGGTCGAGCAGTTAATATTCTTATCTTAATCTGTTCAGTTAGCCTCTCAATTATAATCTTAGAAATAGCGGCTTGTTTAAATTTTTTCTTAATAAATTCTCTAATCTTATAATCTTCGGCAATAAAGCGTGGATAATCCTTACGGTTAGCAAACCAACGACTATGCCAGGTTTTAATAAAGCCAATTCTCTGTATAAACGGATTTACTTTTTGTCCCATCTTTTCGTTTTCCCGTTCGCCCGTTAACCCGTTAGCCCCTGCCTGCCAGCAGGCAGGGGCTAACGGGTTAACGATTTTTTATATCTAGTTCTATTCTAATATGTGATGTTCGCTTCTTTATGGGTGATGCCCGGCCAAAAGCAGCTGCCTTGAACCTTTTCCAAGTCGGCCCGATATTACAGATGGCCCTGGATATATATAACTGTTCCGGATTAAAACCTTTTACTTTAGCATTGGCCACCGCTTGTTTTAAGATTTTTACAAGAAATTCCTTAGGCCTTTTATTTAAATTAGCTAGTATTGCCTGAGCCTGTAAAACATCCTTATGGCGGATTAAATCGATTACTTGCCTTATTTTTGGAGCCGAAATTCTTAAGAATTTAGCTTGTGCTTTTACTATCATTTAAATGAGCACATAACTTATGCCTGCCTGCCGGCAGGCAGGGAGCAGCTATTTTTAATTTGCTCCGACATAAGTTATTTGTGCGAATTTATGTTTTTTCAACCGCTTTCTTCGCTTTTACTCCACCATGTTTCCTGAATATGCGCGTAGGAGCGAATTCCCCTAATTTATGGCCAACCATATTCTCCGTAATAAAAACTGGTATGTGTTTTCTCCCGTCGTAAACCGCAAAGGTTAACCCCACAAAATCAGGCGTAATAGTTGATCTTCTGGACCAGGTTTTTATCGCCTGTCGCATACCGGAACGCTGGGCTCTTTCTACCTTCTTTAATAATTTTTCTTCCACAAAAGGACCCTTTTTTAGTGAGCGTGGCATTTTTTATTTCCTTCGTTTAATAATGAACTTATTCGAATACCTGACCTTTTTCCTTGTTTTATACCCTTTGGTGGGCTTACCCCAGGGTGTTACGGGATGAGGATTACCCTGTCCGGATTTTCCTTCACCACCACCGTGAGGATGATCCACGGGATTCATCGCTAAACCCCTTACTGTTGGTCTTATCCCCAGCCATCTGGTTCTCCCTGCTTTACCTATAGTAATTGCTTCATGTTCTATGTTTCCTACCTGGCCGATGGTAGCATGACAATCCAAATTTATCAGTCTTACTTCTCCGGAAGGCAGCTTTACATGCGCAAACTCACCTTCTTTGGCCATAATTTGCGCGGAATTACCCGCACTTCTTACAATCTGGCCGCCCTTACCTTTAAATAATTCTATATTATGAATTGATGTCCCTTGGGGTATGTGCCTTAAGAGAAGACAATTGCCGGGTTTTATATCTATATCTTTCTGGTTGGAGGAAATCACCTCTGTTCCGACACTTAAACCCAAAGGCGCTAAAATATATCTTTTTTCTTTACTAGAATATTCTACCAGGGCAATCCTGGCTGAGCGATTCGGGTCATATTCAATCGCCATTACCTTTGCCGGTGCCTCAAATAAATCGCGTTTAAAATCAATAAGGCGAAGCATCTGCTTATGACCGCCGCCGATGTGCCGGGTAGTAATGCGGCCATGGACATTTCTGCCTCCGGTTTTCTTAAGAGGGATAAGCAAAGATTTTTCCGGCTCGTCTTTAGTAATCTCGGAAAAATCGGAGCCGGTCATCCAGCGCCTAGAGTGTGTTGTTGGTTTAAATTTCTTTATAGCCATGTTTAATGAGCACATAACTTATGGAGCGATAATTTTAATCTGCTCCGACATAAGTTATGTGTGCGAATTTAACCCCCCACCACTTTTTGAAAATGCACTTAAAGATAAAGTAAAAAAGTAAATTGTGTTATCAAGCCAAAATTTTAAAATCCACGCCATCCACAAAAAGTGGTGGGAGGGTAAGCTCGGTCAGACAACTTAGCCTCGCTTTCGCTCGCTAAGTTGTGCCCTCGCTTATTTTTTGCCCTTCTTTTAAGGTAACTACCGCCTTTTTTACATCCGGTGTCCTGCCCAGTTGATATCTAACCTTTTTTAACTTACCGCAAGATATAAATGTATTTACACCCCTGACTTTTACTTTATATATTTCTTCTATGGCACGTTTTATTTGAATCTTGTTAGCAGACTTATCCACCAGAAATAAATATTTTCCCTCTGGTTCATAGGTGG
>Ga0315294_10010301_pt1 | contig 10257 bp, 11 predicted proteins | sample YL17G13_40_MG_FD_203626 | JGI IMG/M metagenome (GOLD analysis project Ga0315294, IMG submission 203626) | Sediment microbial communities from Yellowstone Lake, YNP, Wyoming, USA - YL17G13_40 | ecosystem: Environmental > Aquatic > Freshwater > Lake > Sediment | place: USA: Wyoming | collected...
TGGTTTACTTTATCTATTTAATTTTTGGTCTAGCTCCCAGTATTATCTGGCTTTTGTTTTTTCTCAGAAAAGATGCCCATCCGGAATCGAATCGAATGATTATTCTGGTATTCTTATTGGGAGTAGCAATTGCTCCTTTGGCAGCAATTGTTGAATGTATGCCGAAAGGTTTTGATTTACAAGGAAATCTCCAATGTTTTTCAAGTTGGATTTTTGAAGTTCTTTTTTCCTCTCCCTGGGGAATTATTGCCGGAATTTTTATAGGAGTAGCTTTAATTGAAGAATTTGCCAAATATTTAGTTGTCAGAATAAAGGTGCTAAAAAGCCCGGAACTGGACGAACCCTTGGATGTAATGCTTTACATGATAATTTCTGCCCTTGGTTTTGCCGCCCTTGAAAACGTCTTATATTTACGTTCTCCCGAAATTCACGCGCTAACAGATATTAATTTTCCTATCTTTATCCAAACTGCTTTCTTTATCAGCCTTATCCGCTTTGTCGGACCTGTTTTCTTACATGCTCTTTGTTCTGGAACTTTAGGCTATTTTTTGGCAAAATCTTTTTACGAACCCAAGCAGAAAGTAAGATTAATACTGGCAGGTTTCATATTGGCAGTTCTCTTGCATGGTTTGTTTAATTTTTCTATGATAAATATTGGGAACAGCATGAAAGAAACCGCAGACGGAAGGTTAATTATTGTTAACTATCAGTTGCTTTATCTCTCTTGTTCATCTATAATAGTTATACTAATGGGGCTTGCGGTTTTTGTTACCATTGGATTTAGGAAGCTTAAAAAAATGTCTAGTATTTGCCTGCCCGATTTACCTTATAAAACTCAGGGGCAAAAAAGAAAATAACCTCTTGAAGCTTGGGGTTTGAAACTTAAAATAAAGAAGTCTAAAAAGTCTCAAGTTTCATGTCTAAATATTTATGATGTCTTTTTTTGAAAAACTAAAAAACGGCCAGGAGCAGGAAGTTGAAGATGTTCAGTCTCAACCCCAACCCAAAAAGAAAGGCAGGAAGACTGAAGATACTAAAAAAGAAAACAAGCCAAAAGAATGGCCTGAGGCAGAAGGAGAGCTGGCAATTGATGTTTATCAGACTGACTCAGAAATAGTTATTCAATCTCCTATTGCCGGAATTAAAAAAGAAAATATAGATATTTCTATTGAAAATGACATAATAACAATCCGAGGCAGCAGGGAGAAGCCAGAGGAAGTTGAAGACAAAAATTATTTTATAAGAGAATGCTATTGGGGATCTTTCTCAAGAGAAATTATATTACCGACGGAAGGTGATCCATCAAGGGCTGAAGCCACGATGAAAGAGGGAGTTTTAACTTTAAGAATACCCAAGGTTGATAGAGAGAGAAAGAAGAAAATTATAATAAAAGAGTAGGAAAAATAATCTTAAATTATCTATTAAAAAGCCGCGCCTTAGGCGCGGCTTTTTGTTTATGCCGAGGGGGAGAGTCGAACTCCCACGGGTATCCCCCAACAGATCCTAAATCTGTCGCGTCTGCCGATTCCGCCACCTCGGCTTAAGGTTATTCTATCTTCTCGGCCGAAAAGGTCAAATCTGCAGATTGTTTTTTGAGCCAAAAAAGACTAAACCAAAAGACAACAGAAGCGTAAAGTATGCCGGCTAAAATATCAATTACATAGTGCTCGCCTAGATATACTAAACTGAAACAAAAAATTCCCAGGAAAATTAATTCCCAGGAATTTAGATTTCTTAACGGTAACTTCATTCTTCCCATGAAACAATAAAACCTATAAAAAGTAGTCCGCTCCTTTTAATCTAAAAATAAGCTTTTATGATTTTAATACCTAACTATAATTCTTAGTTAATCTTCCAGGCTAGGGCACAAGGATAAATCTAACCAACTGGACAAAAGCCTGGGCTAAAAATGCTACGCCTATTCCAATCACAGCGTAAAGAAGCATATTTCTAGCTTTTTCGACTTTCGCCGGGTCTCCAGATGAGGTCAAAAACGCAAGGGCAGCCATTAAAATAAAAATTAGAGATACTGCCAGTAAAATGGCAAAAAACCAATTAGCAAGTCTTCTTATCAAAGCTATTATGTCATCTACTGAAGTAATCAAGCCGGTAGGTATTTCTTCGCCCTGAGCTAAAACAACCACGGGTAATAGCAAAAGAGTTACTAGGGTTATTGAAGATGCGACCGATATAATTTTTTTCATTTTTAATTATCGTTTTATCAATTAAGAATTTCGACCTTTTGATATTTATGTTGATCCTAAAAGATCCCTAATTATCGTAATTAATCCATAGCTTATAAGAATTATAGCATAACCGACTACTGTATATAAAATTATTTTCTTTGCCGTTTCAACCTGTTGGGGATTGCCAGAAGCTGTTAAGAAATAAAATCCAGCAATAACTATCATTAAAGGAACCAAAGCCGTAGCAATTACGAACAGAAAACCAGTAACCCCCTTTATTAACTCATCGAAGGTATCGTACGTTAGGGGATTGGTGATCGTAACGCCCTGTCCTTTAACAGGTTGAGGGAAAATTAAAACAGAAATTCCAAATATAATGAGCAAATAAAGTACCTTCTTCATTTCTATAATCTAGCAAGTATTATTAAAAATGGCAAGTCTAGGGACTGGTGAAGATTAATCCATAATGGTATTTACCAGCGTCAACTTCTTTTTCCAATTTTAGCCCTATATTCTCAGCTACTTCTTTTACCTCCTCGGCTGAAACCCTTCCCTCCTTTGGCCCTAGGGATGATGCTTTTTGCCAGTCAATAACTAAAATTTTACCGGTATTTTTTAAAACTCTTTTTGCCTCCAATAATATTTCTTTCTTATTGTCGGCCTGAAATAAAAGATTAGTCACTAAAACCAGGTCCAAGAAATTATCTTTTATTTTTGAACCCTCTTTAGCTTCTAAGTCAGAAAGAATATTTTCTATATTTGAAATCTTATTAAAATCAGCTCTACTCTTTAAAGCGGAAAGGGATTCTTCTAAAATATCTATAGCGTAGACTTTTCCTTCTTTCAAGGTTTTAGCCAGGGGAATAGCCCAGCCTCCAGACCCTGAGCCAAAATCGGCGGCTACCATATCTTCTTTCAAGTCTAATTGCTTAAGAACGTCTTCTGGCCTAAGAAAATTGTTATCCATGTTTAAGCTATTTTATTTAATATTTAGATACAGGCTGCCGACGCTATTTTATCTCCTCCTTCCAGGCTCATAATTTTTACTCCCTGAGCTGTTCTGCCCAAAAGTGGGACTAAGGAAATTCTTGTTCTTATGACATGGCCTTTCTGGGAAATCACGATCAGATCTTCCTCTTCTTCTAAAACTTTTGAAAAGATTAAATCGCCGGTCTTTTTAACTACTTTTGCCACTTTAATTCCCGCCCCGCCTCTTTTCTGCAATCTAAATTGTTTTAAATCTGTTCTTTTTCCAAAGCCGTTTTCTGCTAAAATTAGCAGGAAATCTTTCTGCGGCTCTTTTACCGCTTTATCTCTCTTCTGAATTATATCCATACTAACTACCTCGTCATTTTTCTTCAACCTTATGCCTTTTACTCCGGCCGCTTGTCTTCCCATTTCTCTCACGTCCTTTCCTTTAAATTTTATTGCCTGGCCCTGTCTTGTCGCCAAAATTATTTCATCTCCCTCTCTGCTTTCGCAAACTTTTCTTAAACTGTCCCCCTTTTTCAAAGAAATAGCTTGTATGCCAGACTTTCTTACATTCTCGAAATCCCCGAGGGCGGTTTTCTTTATTATACCTTCTTTGGTGGCCATTACTAGATATTTTATCCCCAGTTCTTTATCTTCTTTCCCTAAGGGAATTATAGACAAAACCTTTTCTTGGGGAGAAATCTCTAGAAAATTAAGCAAACCTCTTCCTCTCGCCACCCTCGGAGCCTCTGGAATCTCATAGGCCAAAGTTTTGAAAACTTTTCCTGAATCGGTAAAGAAAAATAGGGAATCGTGGGTTTTTGCTGAAAGGAAATGCTCAATTATATCTTCTCCCATGGTTTTCATTCCCAAAATTCCTTTTCCTCCCCTTTTCTGAATTTTATAGGAAACTGGGTTCGTTCTTTTGATATACCCGCCCTGAGTTAGGGTGACAATGGTTTCTTCTTGAGGAATTAAGTCTTCTTCGGCTATCTCGCCAATCTTCTGAACGTAAACTTTTGTCTTTCTCTCGTTTCCAAATTTTTCTTTAACTTCTTTTAGCTCTTTTTTAATAACCTCTTTTATTCTCTGAGGGCTCTTTAAAATAGAAGTAAGCTCTTTTATTTCTTCTCTCTTTTGCTTTAATTCCTCTTCAGTTTTCTGCCTTTCCAGTCTGGCTAAGCTCTGCAGTCTCATTTCCAAAATTGCATTGGCTTGGATTTGACTTAGCTTGAAACGTCTAACTAAGTTTTTCTGCGCATCTTCCCGGTTCTTTGAAGCTCTGATTGTTTTTATAACAGCGTCGATTTTAGATAGAGCTTTCACTAACCCTTCCAGAATATGGGCTCTTTCTTTAGCTCTATCTAAATCAAATTTCGTCCTTCTGGAAATAACCTCTTTACGATGTTCGATAAAATAACTAAGAATCTCAACCAGATTAAGAACTCTGGGCTGAATCCCATCAACTAAAGCCAAGAGATTTAAGTGGAAAGTTTTTTGCAGGTCTGTAAACTTATAAAGCCTATTGAGAATTTTCTGGGGAAAGGCGTCTCTTTGAAGTTCGATAACGACCCTAAGACCGTCCTTATCGGATTCGTCTCTGATATCTTTTATCCCTTCAATTTTCTTTTCTTGAACTAAGTTTGCAAAATGCTCAACTAAAGAAGATTTTTGTACCTGGAATGGAATTTCAGTAATAATAATCTGCTGGCGGCCAGTTTTTTCTTTCTCTATAATTTCAGTTTTCCCTCTCATTAAAACCGGGCCTTTACCCTGAGAATAAGCTGTAATAATTTCTTTCTGGTCATAAATTAAGCCGCCCGTTGGAAAATCTGGGCCCTTTATCCATTTAAAAAGTTCTTCGGTGGTAGATTTAGGGTGATCTACCAAATGAGTAGCTGCATCGCAGACCTCGGAAAGATTATGGGGTGGAATATTTGTTGCCATTCCAACAGCAATTCCTAAAGTCCCGTTTAAAAGAAGCTGAGGCAAGGGAGAGGGCAAAACGGTCGGCTCTTTCCTTGTGCCATCATAATTCTCAACAAAGCTAACCGTATCTTTACTAATATCTCTTAGCATTTCTTCGCCGATCCTTGACAGACGAACCTCGCTATATCTCATCGCTGCTGGCGGGTCGCCATCGATGCTACCAAAATTACCCTGACCATCAATCAATGGATACCTTAAAGAAAAGTCCTGAGCCATTCTGACTAAAGCATCGTAAAGTGCCTGGTCTCCGTGAGGATGATATCTACCAAGGCAGGCTCCGACCACTGTTGCGGATTTTCTAAATTTAGCCCCATGGGTCAATCCGTCCTCATACATTGCATATAAAATTCTGCGGTGAACCGGTTTTAGCCCGTCTCTGACGTCAGGCAGGGCTCGGGAAATAATTACTGACATTGCATAATCAATATAAGAATCCCGCATTTCCTCGGTAATCTCTCTAAGCTGAATATGGCCGATATTAGAATTTAGTTTTTGAGGATTATTTTTCATAAAAATTATTCCGAACGATTTCTAAAAATAATTACTGGGCAGATTGTTGCGATCCGCTCTCTTTCTGCACTTCTTCTTCTACCATTTTATTCCATTCTTCTTCGCTGATGTCGGGAATTTCCGGTGTTTTAATCTCTGGCATTTTGATCTCTGGTATTTTATATTGATCAAAAGGGTTTATTTCTTCAATCTTTACTAATCTTGTTTTTATGCTGTAGAACCAAGTGACAATAAAGATAACCCCGATAAAAACAATTATTATCCAGAAAATAATTTTTCTTGTTTCTTTCGGTAAATCCTGAATTTTCTTTAAAAATTTCATCAGTTTTTAAAGATTGGCTATCAATAAAATTCTATGATTTCAAAACGATAATTTTCATTTCTTCCTGGATTAAATCCCTTTTCTTGATAGATAATTTATTTAAAGGTTCGACTGATTTTTTGCCCATTACTTTAAGAAACTTATCTAAACTATCAAGTTTCAACTTGAGCTTGGGAATTTGATAGTGCATGGGAATTACAATCTTTGGTTCAATCTGGGAAATTATTTTTGAAGATTCCTGAGCAGAAATAGTATAAATCCCTCCGACGGGAATCATTAAAATATCAACATCGCCAATCTTGTCTAACTGCTCTGATGTTAGTTCTTTTTGGCCTAAATCTCCTAAGTGACAAATGTTAATTCCTTCTCCTTCGATTCTGAAAATAGTTATTTTCCCTTTTTCTCTGCCTTGAGACTTATCGTGGTCAGCTTTTATCCCCTGAATAAATACATCTTTAATCTCGTACTCGCCAGGGCCCGATATTAAAAAAGGATTGCCCTTTATTGCTGAAATATTATTGTGGTCATAGTGGTCATGGGTAATTATTAAAATATCGGCCTCAATTGAGGGCATTTTTATTCCGATTTCTTCAGAAAAAGGGTCAATCACAAGGTTTGCTTTTTCGTCTTTGTTCCTAGGAAAAGTTATTTGGAAACAGGAGTGACCATGCCAAACGATTTGCATATAATAAATAAAAAATCCTAACCGCTAATATCTAAACCCTAAATAAATTACAATTCTTTAAGTTTTCTAATATTAGGATCTGGGATTTGTTTAAAGATTGGGGAGTCAAATTTAGAACTGCCCTCTTAGATTTTATCATAAATCATCTAGTGATTCAATGTTGCATGCTTAAATTCTCTTTCTATGAGGTACTTGACCCCGCACCAATTTTGCCCCTGCTATACTTTGCGAAGTGCGTATGCCGAATCCCATACCAAGATGTTACTTGGTACGGGACAAGTAGGCATATATTTCCAGATCTGGGCGACCTGCCCCGTAGTCCTCGCTAAGCGGGGTACTTCGGGGAGCGCTTCGCCCAAAAAACAGGATACAGCTATTCGCTGCGCGCGTTTCGCGTTGGTCTTGGTAGCAAAATTGGTGTGGGGTTGAAAAAATAAAAGATTTATTATAGATTAGAGGATAATGAAAAGAACATTAGAAGATGAAAAAAATTTAACAAAACCTCCCAGAGTCGGTGATATTGTTGAAGGGGTGGTTATTGATATGGAAAGAGCTTCCGTTTTTTTAGACTTAGGAGCCGTGGGAACAGGAATAATTTATGGAAAGGAATTCATTGAGGGCAAAGATTTTTTAAAGAATATCAAGATTGGCGACAAAATCTTTGCCAAGATAACTGACCTAGAAAACGAAGAAGGTTTTTTTGAGTTGTCAGTTGCACAAGCGGGCAGGGAGATTACATGGAGAACCCTCAAGGAAAAAAGGGAAAGTGGAGACTTAATTAAGGTTAAGATTTCAAAGGCGAACAAAGGCGGTTTAATGGCAGAAATTTCCGGCATTCCGGCGTTCTTGCCGGTCTCTCAACTATCCCCCGAGCACTATCCCCGGGTTGATGGAGGCGACACTAATCAGATACTCAGAGAGCTTCAAAAATTTATTGGCGGGGAGTTAGAGGTAAAAATTCTCGACCTTGATCCAAAAGAGGGAAAGCTTATTCTATCTGAAAAAGCTAAAGAAGTTGATAAATTAAAGGAGGTCTTAAAAAGTTTAAAAGCAGGCGATGTCGTCGAAGGAGAAATCACAGCTATTCTTGACTTTGGTGTGTTTCTGAAATTCTTGCCCTCCGAAGTCCTGCCCAGCGGGACGAAGGATGGTTCTCCTAAAAAAGATGGAAAGAAAGAATTGCCTGATTATCTAGAAGGATTAATCCATATTTCAGAATTAGATTGGCAATTGATTAAAGACCCATCTGAAATAGTTAAAGTTGGCCAGAAAGTTAAAGCAAAGATCATTGATATCTCTAACGGAAAAGTTTCTTTATCCCTGAGGGCGTTAAAAAAGGATCCCTGGGAAGGAATTGAAGAGAAATTCAAAAAAGGAGATGTTGTGTCTGGCAAGGTAACTAAATTTAATCCCTTTGGCGCCTTTATCCAGATTGCACCGAAAATCCAAGGGCTTTGCCATATTTCAGAATTTGGTTCTCAGACAAAAATGGAAGAGACCCTAAAGATCGGAGGAAAATATGATTTTAGAATTCTTTTAATTGAACCAAAAGACCACCGAATGAATTTGAAATTAGCTAGCTAAATATTTTTAATATTAACAATTGAAATCCTGTTCTCCTTGACAGGATTTTGTTTTAGCTGTATAATTTAAAATAGCTCAAAAAGACGAAAAGCATCAAGCACCTTGACAATGTAATTTCTGCCGGCCTGAAAGAAGGAGGCCACAGTGCTGTTCAAGAAAAAAGAACAAAGAGGTGTAATGCTTACCGATCATGAAAATCTTTGGTTAAGTATACCATTTGGTTCGCCAACCGATATATCTGCTGTCAATGGTTTTGATAATCTCATTACTAAAATCTCGACAGAAGTAGGACAATTAATAAACGTCTATGTTTTTCTTCCTCCTCACGCCGCCCATGTTTGGGCAGGTACCTACCACAAGTTAGGTTTCTACCCAATTGTTTGCCCTCGGGTTCCTAACAAGGATATGAGAGGGGAAGAAAGAGATACTGTTGACGAAACCTTGATGCGCTACGCCGCAGACGTCATTGAAAATACCAGAGATTTGACTTTTCTTGTTTTGGTCTCTGGCGACAAGGACTTTAGTCCGTTAGTCCGTAGAGCTAAAAGAAAAGGACTCAAGGTAATTATTGTCGCAGCCTCTATAAAGTCACTGTCAAATGAATTGATCCATTTGGCCAGTAAAGTGCTTATGTTCGAACCGGATAAGACCGGGTAATTCAGAAACCTGTGAGAAAAACAGCGAAACTTTTCGCTGTTTCTTTATTTTACAGCGGTTTTTGTTTTAGATACACACTTTTGGCGGTTTGGTTAGCTAATAATTTTAAGCATTTGATTCGGCGTTTTTCCGTTAAGTCCGCAATGTTTTGTATTATTGTAATCCATATTCCACAACCTTAATTTGTATCTTAGATCTTCGAAAGATTTAAATTCAGTTTCGTCATAGAATTTTTCTTGGTCAGTTTTGTGAGATCGTTCTACAAAACTATTTTGCTGGGGTTTACCCGGGTCAATCAAATAATGGGGTATGCCCAATTCCTGGCATAGTATATCAAACGGGTGCAATCGTGGATTTAAAGGATCTGTGCTTTTATTGTATCCTGTATACCTGTTGGTGAAACAAGATCCGTTATCTGTTTTAATTGCTTTAATCTCAAAGTCAGCAATGGCGATTAGTTCTTTCAAAAACTTTATCGCGCTAAGATTGGACACATCCTCGTATGCCTGCAAATGCCTCCATCTTGAGCCGCAATCTATGGCTGTAAACTGGTAATATCTTCTTCCGTCTATTCTATCTGGAACAAATTTAACGTCAATCTCTGTCAACTCGCCCCTTTTTAAAGGTATTATGACATAGTTGTATCTAATCTTTCTTGTTCTGTATTTTCTGGTCAATCCTTCATTCTTAATTATCTTCTGGATAGTTTGGTAATGTATGCTTATTCCTTCTTCCTCCAAGTCCCATTGTATTTTCAAGGCACACTGTTTTTTCTCTTTTCTTAATTCAATTATTCTTTCCTTAATCCTGATAGGCGTTTCTTTGGGGTTGGTTTTAGGCCTTGTGGATTTTAGTTCTAATCCTTCCTCTCCGTATATCTTGTAATCATGTAGCCACCTTTCTAATGTTCTTTTGCCATAGGGACATATTTTGGCGACGTCCGTAATGCTTACTTCTTTATTAAAGATAGGCAATGTCCATCTTAACCGTTCCTCTTTAATTGTTTTTGCCATATTTACACACATATACCGAAACTATATCAGCTTCGGTAAAACCCGCCATATGTGTGTATACATTACCTTTTACTATTGACAAAATATTTTAATCTGATATAATTAGAATATCGCACATTGAAATTCGCTACGGGAAATTACGGACAGTTCAGATTCATCATAGGGAGGAAAAATCTAATGGATAAGAAACCCGGGAAAACACCTGTCGTCCTGCACTCTTTTGGGGAACTCGGTGCCTCCATCCTCAACGACCAGCTTGACCTGTCAGAAGACGACCTGATCGAGCTGGACGAGGAGAACTTGTCGGCCAGAGCCCAAGAGAGGCGGCAGAATAAGGCT
>Ga0315294_10010302_pt1 | contig 10257 bp, 10 predicted proteins | sample YL17G13_40_MG_FD_203626 | JGI IMG/M metagenome (GOLD analysis project Ga0315294, IMG submission 203626) | Sediment microbial communities from Yellowstone Lake, YNP, Wyoming, USA - YL17G13_40 | ecosystem: Environmental > Aquatic > Freshwater > Lake > Sediment | place: USA: Wyoming | collected...
TGCGAACTACCACTTGGGAGAGACGGGGAACGGCTCCGCCGCGAACCAGGTCTTATACAACTCCTTCATCTTGCCGCTCTGCTGCAGGCGGTAGATGAAGAAGTTCATGTAGTTCAGCCACTCCTGGTCGAACTTCCGAACGCCGAAGCAGTACGGCTGGAAGGAGAGGGGTTTGTCCAGGAAGGCCAGGTTCTTGTCCCGACCGGCGTGGTACACCGTGTAGGTGTAGTCCTCGATCTGAGCATCCGCCTTGTTCTGCTGCACGGCCAGCAGCACCGTGGAGGCCTGGTCGAAGCCGAGAATCTTCGCCTTGGGCGCTTCCTTCTTGAGCAACTCCTCGCCCGTCGAGCCCGTCGTCACCGCCACGCGCTTCCCATTCAGATCCGCCCAGTTCTTGATCTTGGCGTCCTTCCGGAAGATGACCCCGATCCCGTCGATCACATACGGATCGCTGAAGGTGATGACCTTGGACCGCTCCAGCGTGGCGGTGAAGTTAGAGATCGCCACGTCGATCTTGCCCGAGATCAGGAAGTTGATCCGGTCCTGGGTGGTGGGCACCGGGACCAGCGTCAGCTTCACCTTCAGCTCCTTCGCCAACTCTTTCGCGATGTCCACGTCCATGCCGACGATGTTGTTCTGGGCGTCCCGAAAGCCCCAGGGGGGGTAGAAGTCGAACGTCCCGACGGTCAACTCTCCCTTCTTGATGACCGTGTTCAGGGTGTCCTGCATCTGCGGGCCCGCCTCGCCCGCCTGGCCTATGGCAGGGAAGATCAGGCTGGCCACGAACACCCCAACCGCCAACCCCAACCACGTTCGGCGTGTGCACATGGTCCCACCTCCTTGTGTGTGGTGGCGTCGATCCACGACGCCGGGTTATCGAGCGCTTCCGCCCCTAAGTGGTCCCCTTGCCCCGTGCGGTCCTCGTGCGGCCCAGGCGCGCCACCGCGAGGCGCCTCGCACGCCGCGATTCCCGGAACGGGACCGACTCCCCCATCGGGCGCGCCCGGCGACCTGTCCGGGCCAGCTTCGCCACGAAGATGTTCAACACCTCGCGCAGGTGCTCCTGCATGACCCGATTCGCCCGCGCCTTGTTTCGGGATCGAAGCGCGGCCAGGATCTCCCGGTGGCCTCGCACGGCGGCCTTCAGGCTGCGGTACATGAGGTTTGTGGTGGAGAGGTACAGGCGGACCTTCCCGGAAATCGCCGACCAGGTTTCGTACAGCGTCCGGTGGCCGGAGGCCCGACAGATGAAGGCGTGGAACTGGTAATCCAGCTCCACGAGGCGCGCATATTCCCCCTGCTTCGCCGCCAGGTCCATATCCGCCAAAATGGCATCCAGAGCCGCGAACTGGCTCGCGGTCAGCTGTTCCGCCGCCAGTGAGGCGGCAAATCCCTCCAGCAACCCGCGCAGACTCGCCACCTCGCGTACCGTCTCTTCGGTCAGTTCCACGACCCGGGCGCCACGGTTGGGTTCCTTGATCACGAGCCCTTCGCGCTCGAGTTGGCTCAGGGCCTCGCGCACCGGGGCGCGGCTCGTGCGCATCTCCCGGGCGAGCGACGCCTCCAGCAGGCGGGCGGCGGGCGGGATCCGGCCCTGGGCGATGGCCTCGCGGATGGAGCCGGCAATCTGTTCGGCAATGGTGCGGAAGGCGACCGGGGCAACCCCCGAGAGGGGCGGGGAGGCGTGTGGAAGCGGCTTGCGCTTGGGAACGGCCATGGTTGACTCCGACTCGCGGTGGACGAGCCACACCCCCCAGCGTCTCGATTGTCGACAGTCGACTATTTATCGCAGGCCGGCGGCGGCAGTCAAGTGAAATCTCTCGGTGGTGTCCTTCGAGGGAATTCCTGACCCGAGGCCGCCAGAAGATTCTGATTGCGCTCGGGCGCGTGCATGGCAGAATATGGCGCTCTCTCGCTGAGAACGGAGACACGAAATATGCGTCCGATCTGGCCCTACCTCACCGCAGACATCGCACCGATCCCTGCCGCCATCCGGCGGCGAGACGAGGACTTCCAGGTGGAGGAGGTGCCGCTGTACGATCCCTGCGGCAGCGGCGACCACGTCTACGCGCAGATCGAGAAGGTGGGGCTCTCGACCCGGCGGGCCGTGGGCGAGATCGCGCGCGCCCTGGGCCTGACCCGTAACCGCATTGGGGTGGCCGGCCACAAGGACGCCCGGGGCCTCACCCGGCAGATCATCAGCCTGGAGGGGATTGACCCGTCCCGCGTCAAAGGCCTCCAGCTTCCGGGCATCCGGGTGCTGGATGTGGCGCGACACCGCACCAAGCTGCGCCAAGGCTCCCTGCGCGCCAATCGGTTCGTCATCAAGCTCCGCGAGGTTCCTTCGGGCCGGATCGGAGAGATCGGCAGCGTGCTGGACGTGCTGGCCCGTCGCGGCGTCCCCAATTACTTCGGACCCCAGCGGTTCGGCCTCCGCGGGGACACGTGGGAGGTCGGCCGCGCCCTGCTTCAGGGAGAGTACGGAAGAGCGGCCGCACTCACACTCGGCCCGGTGGCCCCTCCGGATCCCGAGGCGGCCCGGCGGGCCATCTTCGCCCTCGACCGCAGCCTGCTTGGCTTCTATGTCTCTGCCTACCAGGCCTGGCTCTTTAACGCCGTGCTGGGCGACCGGCTCCCGGCCCTGGATCGCGTCCTGCCGGGGGACATCGCCTACGAGTACATCTCGGGCCGCCTGTTTCTCGTCCAGGCGGTTGCCGCCGAGCAGGCCCGCGCGGCGGCGTTTGCAATCTCGCCCACTGGGCCGATCGTCGGCCACACCATGCTCGAGCCGCAGGGAGAGCCAGCCGTCGTCGAACGGCGGGTCATGGAGGCGGCCGGCGTCACCGTCGCGAACCTGCCGCGCACCGGCCCGCTGAAATGTGTGGGGGCGCGGCGACCGCTCCGCTTCAGGCCCGACGAGACCCGCCTGGAGCCGGCGGCGGACGGCTGGGGACCCTACCTGGAAGTCTGCTTCGTCCTCCCGCCAGGCTGTTACGCCACCGCGGTGTTGCGTGAGCTGTGCAAGACGGGACTGCAGGAGGAACGGACCGGCGAGGATCCGGCGTGAATCGCCTTGTCCTTCTCCGGCCTGCGTGGCAGGGAAGCTGGCCGATCGCCTGATGCGCCCGGGGTGCATGACGGGTGAACAGGGTGTGCCTGGGCACGGAGACGCACCGACATGTGGGTTCTGCCGCTCAGCCTGGTCCTCCTCTCCGCCGGCCTCCACGCCGGCTGGAACCTCATCGTCAAGAGCGAGGACGACAAGCTCTTCTCGGGATGGCTGACGGTCCTGACCCCCTGCCTCATCCTCTCTCCCGTACTCTGCTTCACCGGCTTGCCCTCGCGGGAGGTCTGGCCGATCCTCACGGCCAGCGCCGTGATCCACACCGTCTACATGCTGGCCCTGACCCAGGCGTACAATTACGGCGATCTCTCCGTGGTCTACCCGGTGGCCCGCGGGTTGGCGCCGCTCCTGGTCGCCGTGGGCGCCCCTCTCCTCCTGGGCGAGCGGCTCTCGCCACTCGGCATCCTGGGGATCGCCCTCGTGGGGGGCGGCATCGCCTGGCTCGGACTCTCGGCACGGCGACCCGCCACGAACCTGCCGGCCCTCCTCTGGGCCGTCGCGACGGCGGCCGCCATCGCCTCCTACTCCATGGTGGACAAGGTGGGTGTCTCCCGAGCCAATCCCGCGGCCTACATCATCGTCCTCATGGGCTTGAACGGGACCTTCATGGCCCCCTTCGTCTTCTGGCACCGAGACGCCCGACGCCTGCGCGACATCTGGCGCCGGCGCTGGAGAACTTCCGTGGCGGGCGGCCTCCTGAGCCTCACCGCCTACCTCCTCGTCCTGATGGCGATGCGCCTCACCCAGGTGAGCTACATCGCCGCGCTGCGCGAGAGCTCGGTCATCATCGCCGCCGTGATGGGATCGCGCGTCCTCAGGGAGCCCTACGGGGGGCGCCGGATCCTGGCCTCGGTGGTGGTGACCCTCGGCCTCATTCTCCTCGTCCTGGCCATGCGGGGCTAGTCAATAGGCACGTCCGCATAGACGCTTTCCAGCAATCCCGGACCAAGGGCCCATGCACGGCGACCGCGGCATTCACCACCACCTTCCCGATCTGATTCTCCGTCATCTGGGGCATCGTTACTTCCGCCAACTCCCCCAAAGACCGGCCTCTCGCCAAGATCGCCAAGCTTGCCAAGAAGAGCCTCTGGGATTCTCCTTTGCGGCTTTGCGTGAGGACAAGTCCGGATCTCTCGGTAAGCGCGCTACGAAAGGCTCTGCAAAAGGTCGATGGGCCTCGGGAGGCCGAGGCACCCACCCTTGCCCTCCCGAACATTCTCCGCGAGGCCGCACCGGAATGGGCCGAGATGCTGGAGCGCTGCTGGCGCCGCCCCGATTGAACCTGACGCACGTGACCAGCAAAGCGCAGAGCGCAGGAGATGGTTCCTGCGCCCTACGTAATCTGCGTAATCTGTGGATATCGGCCAGCCAGGGTTTTCGGGTCCGGACCGGACCCTGAATCACTTTCAGGTGCAGGCAATCGGGCAGGCGGGTCCCTGGGAAAGCTCCCGCACCATCACCACGGCAGTGGCGCAGCAGGCGCTGCGGAACTGGGAGGTCGTCTGGAGGACGGGAGGCGGCCCTGCCCGATCGAACCAGAATGGGATCCAGCCCCTTGTCCAACGTGACGCGTGTGCGCAACCGCAAGCGTCCAGCCAATTTGATGGCTAGGCTTGCCTCCGGCAATGGGCCTCTGGCATAATGCACTTGACTCTCCGGATGCCGAGAAGCAAGATTGGTCCCGGGAGGTAGGAGAAGATGAAAACGTTGACCGCGCAGGCCGAGATCGGCCCCGATGGAAAACTCCGGATCGAAGTCTCGTGCGATCTCCCGCCGGGGCGGACACAGGCAGTCGTGGTCCTTGGAAATACCCCCTCGCTTCACCAGCCGCCCTTCGACACCCTGAGCGGCATCCTCGAGGGGATCGCGGACCCGAATTTCAACGTGGATGCCGCACTGCGGGAAATGAATGCACATTGGCAACGGAAAGCCGAGAGCGAGTCGTGACGCAACCCGTGTATCTGCCGGATACACACACCCTGTACTGGCACATCACTCGGTCCAGCCGCCTTTCGCCGACAGCCCGAGATATCACCGATGACGCCGCGTCCGGCAAGGCGGTTCTTGTGGCCAGCCCGATCGTGTTGGCGGAACTCTACTGGATCCTCCGAAAGCAGGGTGCGGACGATCTGGTAAGCTGCCGGTCTTCTCCACCAGTCGGGCAAAGCCCGACCTACGGCTTCCAACCTGCCTGTGCGTGGCCGCACGCAGACAGACAGGCGAAACGCTTGCGGGCGGCGTGTCTCCCCGTGAACGCTCGCATTCATCGAATTGGCTTGACAATGCTGACGACACGATGTCTAATTCTTCGAGATTAGACCTCCGTCTGGGCTTCGGCCTGGGCGCATTAGACCTCCGGGCTCTTCGGGGCCCGTATCAGACCTCCGGGGAGCAGAAATGCTCCCCGGATCTCTTTTTTGGAGGTCCGACATGGAGCAGCGATTACGGGTCTTCATTGACTTCTGGAACTTCCAACTGAATTGGAACGACCGTACCACCAAGGCGCCTCCCGACTGGCCGAAGGTGCCCCTCGCCTTTGTTCACAAAGCGAAAGAACTATTATCAACCGCCGGGTCCACAGATACGCTCGTTCTCAATGAGACTCGTGTCTACGCTTCGTACGATCCAGCGAGCCCGAAAGACGCAAAGTTGCGCACATGGCTTGATGGTTTCCTTGATCGCCAGCCAAGTTTTCGAGTATTCGCCCGAGAGCGAAAATCCCACATGCGACCGGTCCGTTGCACCACCTGTGGAAGCGAGTTTGCGAACTGCCCCGAGTGCGATCAACCGTTTCGGCAGAGCGCAGAAAAGGGGGTGGATTCGGCTATCGTCACCGATCTCCTATCGCTGGCTTGGGAGAATGCCTACGAGGTAGCGATTCTCGTGTCGAGTGACGCTGACTTCGTTCCGGCCGTGGACCGATTGCAGGAAAAGGGTTTCAAGGTGATCAATGGCACATGGAAAGGGCACGGCCATCAACTCGCAAGAGTGTGTTGGGCTTCATTCGAGATTGATGGCCTCACGAGCACTCTGATTCGAAAAGCGTGAAGACACGCTGCCTCCTATTGTTTGGACCATGAATCTTACCGGAGCGATTTGAATGGACGGCACCTACACACCTCGGCAGGGGCAGTACCTGGCGTTCATCTACCACTACACCAAGGTCAACGGGCGGCCGCCGGCGCAGGCGGACATGCAGCAGTATTTTCGGGTCTCGCCTCCCACCGTCCATCAGATGATCTTGAATCTGGAGAAGCGGGGGATGCTCGCGCGGGTGCCCGGCGAGCCGCGCTCGCTGCGGGTCCTGCTGCCGCTGGAGCAGTTGCCGACATTGGGGTCGCCTGCGGCATCGCTCCAAGCGCAACGCAGCGGCGAAGAAACTGCAGCCCACGAAAAGCGGAGTACCCGGAAGCGCGCGGCAAAAGTGCCTGATAAGATCCCTGCGCTGGAACAACTCAAGGGGGACGAGGCGGCAATGCTGCTGCGCACTCTCTTGAGGAAGCATCCTGAGCTGGCGGGAGAAGTCGAGGCTCTGGCCGGATCGGTGATCGGCGATGTGTCCACAGAGGACATCGCCCAGGAGGTGGAAGATGCGGTCCGGGGGCTGGATCTCGACGACCTGAATTCTCGCGCTGGGTCCCACGCATATGGGTACGTCGAACCCGGCGAGGCTGCCGAGGAGCTTGTCGAGGAGGCGGTGACGCCCTTCATCGACGATATCACGCGACGCGTCGAAGGAGGGCAACGCGACGCCGCCCTCGCCACCGGCGCGGGAGTGGTGCGCGGGCTTTATCGCCTTCGCGACAACGAGAAGGATGAGGTCCTGGGATGGGCGCCGGATTCCCCGGATGAGATGGCCGGGGAAGCGGTAAGCGCGCTACGAAAGGCTCTGCAACTGGAGCGCTGCTGGCGCCGCCCCGATTGAACCTGACGCACGTGACCAGCAAAGCGCAGAGCGCAGGAGATGGTTCCTGCGCCCTACGTAATCTGCCTAATCTGTGGAGATCGGCCACCCAGGGTTTTCGGGTCCGGACCGGACCCTGAATCACTTTCAGGTGCAGGCGATCGGGCAGGCGGGTCCCTGGGAAAGCTCCCGCACCATCACCACGGCAGTGGCACAGCAGGCGCCGCGGAACTGGGAGGTCGCCTGGATGGCGGCGGGCGCCATTAACCGCTCGATCCGCCGGAATCCCCATTTTTCTGCCAAGGGAACGATGGTCGTCGTCAGAAGGTACGCGCGCTCGATCCCCCGCGTCCGTGCGTGCACGAGCAGCGATTCGTAGAGCCGCTGCCCCAGCCCCAAGCCGCGATAAGACGGATCCACCGCCAGCGATCGGAAGAGGGCATCCGGGCCGCCGGTCTCCATCCCGGCGCACCCGACAATCTTTCCCTGATGGCGGGCCACCAGAAAGTCGGCCAGGTGCGCCTCCACATCCGTAGGGAGCCCCGCCTCGGCCAGGAGGAACTTGATGCCAGCCAGGTCTTTCTCGCTGGCGCCCTCGATGGTGATTTCGCCGGCCATGGACGACGACAGCGGCTTCATCCCCTCGAAGCGGGCGCTCCAGATCTTGCCTGCCGCCGCCTCGGCCAACGCCGAGGCATCGTAGCCGGCCTCGGTGGAGATCCCGCAGCAGGAGCTGGCGAACAGCCCTTTGAGTTGGCTGGCCTCGTAGACGATCCGGGAGGTCACCCGCACGTTGCGGAGACCGGCCTCTTCCAGCCCCTTCACGTAGGCCGCCTCACCAATCGCCCCCGCCAGGCAGCCGGTCCAGGCGTCACGGCTCTTACGGATGGCCTCGGGCAGATCTTCCGCCACGATGTCGGAGATGGAGATTCGCCCCCCCGGCCGGAGCACTCTGGCAATCTCCCGGAAGACTGCCGGCTTGTCCGGGCTCAGGTTGATGACGCAGTTCGAGATCAGCCAGTCCACCGACCTATCCTCGACGGGCATCCTCTCCGCCTCGCCGAAGCGGAACTCGACGTTGGTCGCGCCTGCGTCTTTGGCATTCCGGCGGGCCCGCTCGATCATCTCGGGCGTCATGTCCAGGCCGATCACCTTGCCGGTGGGGCCCACCTTCTCCGCGGCGATCAGGCAGTCAATGCCGGCCCCGGACCCGATATCCAGCACCGTCTGGCCCGGCCGCACGCCGGCAAACGCCAGCGGATTGCCGCAGCCGAAGGAGTTCTGCACGGCATCCCCGGGGAGACGCGCCAGGTCCTCCTCTGTGTAGCCCGCAACCTTCGCCATGCCGCCCTTCATCGCCTCGGTAGCTACGGGCCCGCAGCACGAGCCGCCGATCTGGATCGGCTGGGACACTGTCGGGCTGCAGCACGAACTCGCGGGGCGCTCGATCGCCCCTGCGTACCGCTTCCGCACCGCCTTCTTGATCTCCTGCTCGCTGAATTCGCGCTCATCCATGGCAACACCCCGTTCCGCCCCCTGCCGGGGGCTGATTGCTTCCACTCGACGCTCTATCGTTCGCACTCGTGGAGCGACACCCCGTCGCGCTCCCTGCCGGAAGCGGGTTGAGCACCCCCGTGAGCGCCTCGCGCGCCTGGGCCCGGACCCGGCCTCCGCTGACCGCCACCGCAATCGCCAGGGCCTCGCGCAGGGCCCCTTCGGATATTCCCTTCTCCTTGGCCACGCCAAGGTAGTGCCGCATTCAGGGATAGCAGCCGACCGTGGCGGAGACCGCCAGGCCGATCAGGATCTTGGTCTTACCGTCGATTTCTCCATCTGCATAAGCCGCATGGTAGAACGCCGTGAACTGTTCGTCGAGTCCGGACGCCAGCATGCCTCCTCCTCCTCCTTCTCCGGTGTAGACCCACATCCGACTACTTGCGTAATGCAACCATAATTGGAAAAGGACATTCAGGCCTTGCAGCACGTCTCCTGCCATTGCCGCGCGCCGGCGGTCAAGGCCTCCAGCACTTTGAAGGCGCCGGTCCAGTCGCTCGCCGGGATGCTCTGCAGAATCGCCTTCTGCGTCTCGATCAGATCCCGGCCGATCGCCGCCACGATGGCCTTGCCCTGCGGGGTGATGGAGATGCGGACGGCTCGACCGTCTTCGGGATCCTGTCGTCGCTTCACATAACTCTTGCGCACCAACTGGGCCACCACGCGCGTCATGGTGCTCACTGACTTGAACATCCGCTTGGCGAGCTGCTGCATCGTCATCTCGCCCTCCTCCGCCAGAATCACCAGAATGTGCGACTGGCTGATCGAGACACCGTAGCAGCAGATCTGGTTCCAGTCCCGGTACTGGTATCGGCGGATGAGGTCTCGCGTCAGGCGGTGGAGCCGCTCCGCGGCTTCCTCGATCTGCATGGCCATTCTCCTCGCTTGTGGATATAGTTGCGTAATACAAATACATGAGCACCGGCTGCATTGTCAAGGGAATTCCGTAGACACCCGACGCATTCTACCCTGGCGAGGGAATGGAAGAGGAGAAACGATCAGCCGCCGCCTGCCGAGGCAACCGGTCGGGCGGTTGGAGTGGCCGTTCCGGGACCGGTTTTCCGCCCCGTCATGGCCCGGTCGACCATCGAGCGCAAGACGAAGTAGACGAGAGCGGCAGCAAGCAGGTTGCAGGTGACGCCGAGCCAGAGCACGGGAGTCCAGGTGCCGGTCGCCTCCACCACCTTCGCCGCGCCCCAACCGGCGAAGATCGCCGCGACCCCCTTCGACGTGTAGTGGATCCCGTTGTTCGTGGCCGCGTATTGGGTCCCGAAGGCGTCTCCGATGGCCGCGGAGAACAGCACGAACGAGGCCCCCCACATCAAAATGGTCAGGCAGGAGAAGACGACGAACCCCCAGGGGTTGTGCGCCAGCCCGAGGAGGCCAAGGATGGCAACCCCGCCCGCAGTGAAGGCCAGGGTCATCGTCTGATATCGTCCGATCCGATCGGAGAGCCAGCCCCAGAACGGGCGAGCAAAGGCGCCAACGGCGAGATTTGCCACCAAGGCCACCTCCAGGGCATCCGTACCGGGCAGGATCGGGGCCTTGTTGATCCCATACGCCACGGCGATGGGCTTGAGTTGGGCGCTGACCAGCAGGCCGCCGAACGTCACCAGCACCGCGACGACATAGAGCAGGTAGAAGCTACCGCTCCGCAGCATCGCTCGGGGCGTTG